>WNGG01004202.1_pt1 | contig 24794 bp, 36 predicted proteins | sample 5400661 | NCBI WGS metagenome assembly WNGG01 (sample SAMN13153372, study PRJNA577476) | soil metagenome | isolation source: 100 cm soil or saprolite under Garry oak tree replicate 1 | place: USA:California | collected 2016-06-15
ACAGGCGCGCTTGGGGTTGCAGATCGGGTCGCAGTTGGACTCGAAGTCTGCGTCGGCGGTGGCGCTACGCTGGTGGTCGGGGGCGCGCTCGGCGGAGGCGCAGCACGCGGCGGCGCTACTACGGGAGGAGGAGCTGCCGCAGTCTTCGGGGGCTGAGCCGCCGGCGTTGGCACGGTGAAAGTAGGTCGTGGACCGTGACTGGGTACAACAAATTTTGACGGAGGCACTGCTGGAGCAGGCGGCGGGGCGATCGCTCGAGCTTTTGCCGCCGTAGTGGCCGACGCTGCCGGCTTGGCTTCTACCACCGCGGCTGGGGTAGCGGAACGAGCAGAAGGAGCTGCGGGCGATGACACTTGCTGCTTGGCGCGAATAGCATTCAATACGTCGCCGGGCTTCGAGATATGAGAAAGATCGATCTTGGTCTTGATCCCCTCAGCTTCGGCGCGGCTGGAACGCGAAGCTTTGCTCGAGCTTTGCGCCTCGCTGATTGAGCGGAAGTGCTCACGCACCTTGACCGCTTCATGGTCTTCAATGGAACTGGAATGAGTCTTCTTCTCGGTGACTCCGACTTCGCATCCGCTCTTTCTTTCCTCCACACTGTCCCGCTAAGTCTTCATATCAACCTCACGGTTTCAGTTTTCAAGTTCGCACTTCCGCAGTCATCGCCTGATGCTTGCACTTACTTCTTTTCCTCGGAAGGAGCAGGCTCTTCCACCGGTGCTTCTGAATCCGCAGTTCCTTCCGATTCGACGACAGTCCCATCTGCTGAACCGGCTTCGACGGCTTCGGTTTCAGCTCCAGCTTCTTGCTCAGTTGCAGGCGTTTCTCCACCCGCTTCTATTGCCTCTGCAGTCTCTGCCGCTTCAGGGGCTGCCAGTTCCGCCTCGGCCGGCGCTTCTACCGCTGCTTCCCCAGCATCGAGGCTGGAGAAATAATTATTCACCGCCAAGCTGATTTTCTCCACCGTCTTGGGCCCGATGCCCTCAATCGCCTCGAGTTGTTCCGGCGTCATGTCAGCCAATGCCTCTACGGTAGTGACACCCGCGGCCGTCAATTTCTCGATCAAGCCTTCACCCAAGCCAGGCACACTCTCGAGCGGAGTGGAAGTCGATCCCACCAGCGCAGACATCTGCTGCTCCACTTCCTGCCGCTTTTCTTCTTCACTCTTGATGTCGATCTTCCAACCCAGCAGCTTCGCGGCCAGACGGACGTTCTGTCCCTTTTTACCAATGGCCAACGAGAGCTGGCTGTCATCCACTACCACTTCAAGATGCTTGTCGGATGCATCGACTACGGTGACCCGGCTGACTTTGGCCGGCTGCAGCGCCTTTTCCGCGAAGGTCACTGGATCTTCGTGATACTCGATGATGTCAATCTTCTCTCCGCGCAGCTCGCGAATGATGGACTGCACCCGCATCCCTTTCATGCCGACGCAAGCGCCGACCGCGTCCACGTCCTTATCCTTCGACATCACAGCAATCTTGGTGCGTTCTCCCGCTTCGCGTGCGATCGCGCGGATCACTACCGTACCGTCATAAATTTCCGGCACTTCCGTCTGGAACAAGTGCTGGACCAGCTCCGGAGCGGCGCGTGACACCACCACTCCCGGACCTTTGGAAGCTCTCTCGACTCTGGCAATAACGACCCGTACACGCTCCCCGATAGCAAATGATTCCAGGCGTGATTGTTCCTTTCGCGACATGCGGGCTTCGGCCTTGCCCAGGTCGAAAATCACATCGGGCCCTTCAATTCGCTTTACGGTAGCGTTGACGATTTCAGCGACCCGTCCGATGTATTCGTTGTAAACGGTGTCGCGCTCTGCCTCGCGTACCTTCTGAAAAATAACTTGCTTCGCCAGTTGCGCCGCGATTCGTCCCAGGATGCCCTCAGTCACTTTGGGGATCTGCAGCTCGCCTCCAACTTCAATATTGGGATCGACCTTGCGCGCGTCTTCCAGAGTCACCTGAAGTTGTGGATCTTCAACCTGATCGGGATTTTCCACCACCGTCTTAACCGCAAACGCGCGTATCTTGCCGGTTTCTTTGTCCAGCTGTGCCCGCAGGTTTTCCTGGGTCTTGTAGTATTTGCGCGTGGCGACCACAATTGCGTCTTCCACCGCACTGACCACAATTTGCGGATCGATCCCCTTTTCCCTGCTCAGCGCGTCGATGGTGTTATAAAGCTCGCTTGCCATAGAAAATATTCCGTATTAACCCCGCGACTCAGCGCGCGGCTCTAAATCTCCGGTACCAAATTTGCCTTCTCCACGTTGGCCAGCTCAATTTCCAATTTCTGCGAGCCGCCTCCGGGTCGAGGCTTCTTTCGCGCCGCATTCATCTCAATCGTGAGACGACCTTGCTGAAAACTCTCCAGACGTCCTTCAAAGTGGCGGCTACCATTCACCGGCTGCCGCGTCATCACTTTGACTCGGCTGCCCGTGAAGCGCTCATAGTCCGCCGGCCGACTAAGCTTGCGATCCAGCCCTGGCGAAGATACTTCCAGGAGATACGATCCTCCTGGAATTACGTCCTCCACATCGAGGATCGTGCCCACTTCCCGGCTAAGATTTGCGCAATCCTCATGCGTGACCCCGCCAGACTTGTCGATGAAAATACGCAGCATGCGAGCTTTGCCCCCGCCGCGCAACTCCACTTCCACGATCTCCAAGCCGGTCGAGGCCCCGACCCGCTCCGCTATTTCCCGAACTCGATCAACGTCAAGTGCCATGAAACCAGTGATTTACTGGCCGCCGCACAGTAGAAAAATGGGCTGAAACTAAAAAGTGGGCTTGCGCCCACTGGTGTGTTTCGCCAATCCTGGTACTACACAACAGTTTCCAACCACAAATATACGCCGGTCAGAAGCAAAAGACAAACTGCTCAAGCCAATGGAGTTATGACTTGGACTGGTGTCGGAAGGAGACGATCACCGGGCAATGACTTGTGCGAACCCGACGTTCAGTAGCACATCCCGAAAGCCAAAGCGTCCGAGTAGCGACGTTTCTAATTTACTGTGGCATTGGGGCCTCCAGAGATCCCACCAGCCCCGTGCGGACGTCTTGTACCGCGAGGTGAACTTGATTGGTCCCCTGTTGTGGATCCAGATCCATGTGCAACAGCAAACCGTGTTGAAGCAGTTGCTGATAGGTATTTGCATCAAACGCTTGATCCACTTTCATGCTGCGATTGGACAGCATCTTGCCTGCGGGTGAATACACCGCGGCATAAAAGGCGACATTAAGCTTCTTGCCGCCGGAAGCATCCTCCGTGGAGAGGGTGCTTGCATCGACCAGGAAGTCCACTCCCACTTTGTCTTTCGCCGCTTTGTTGGCCGAGGGCGGCTGCACTCGAGCACTGAAGGCGACCAGTGTAGACGGGGCCGCATCGCTCAACGCCGAGGCAACTTCCTGGCTTGGGTTGTAGCCCTTCGTTTGTGTTGGATCAATAGCCATGTAGCCACGCCGGTTTTGGACGTCCACGCCATCGCGCTTGACTTTGACTTTAATCTGCCGGTACTTGCCATCGTACTTTTTGTTCTCTGGGTAATATCCCAGCGTATAGGCTGCGGAAGTGTCTTCGAAGGCGCGCTCCACCCCAACTTTGATCTCATTCTGGTTGACGTATGCTCGGCCACCAGTCTCGCGAGCCATTTCTCGCATGGTTTCCTGCGAATCTTGTGCAGTCGAAATTGACAGTCCGCGGGCATCCACCGGATAGATTGCAACCTGCGCCGTTGCCAGTCGGGCCGCCAGTTCGCGGATTTCATCAGCGTGCGCTTGCCGGAAGGTTGCTGCCAGACTTCCGGCAGCATGCTGACCCACCCGTCGCGTGTCAAGGCTGGGTAATGTCTCCTCCAGCTCTGTGTCAGTCATGGTTCGATTCTCGGGGACGAGAGAGAAAGGCAGATTCCCAGTTACCCAAATAATGTTTTTACGGCCCGGAAGACCGCCCAGGATACGTCCGAGACTATTGAGCGCATCCAGGGTCATCACGGCTCGACGATTTTCATCATAGAAAACCTGCGCCCCCGCGAAGGCCGCAACCGCCGCTTCGGCGATGGCCATCGATGTACCCGCTCCAGTCCCTCTAGGACCAGAGGCATCAGCGACATGGGCCGGAGGTGTGGCGGCACTCATGGCGGCCACGGTCGAACCGGTAGTGGCCTCCCCGGCAGCGGCGCTGGTCTGCGGCCCACCGGCGGCGGCAAATTTCTGAGGCTCGGGCTTGTAGCGTTGCAACGCTGCATACAAGATATCCGGATCGCTGGTGAAATCCTGCAACACGTTCAGCGAACCGGTAAGGCTAAAAACGCCCATTCGTTGCCCCGGCTTGTATTGTTGCTGGACAAAACTGAGCATCTGGCGCCGCGCGTAACCCTGGTCGGAATAGGGAGTGTTGAGGGCATCGAGCAACATGGCGGTCACAGGTCCACCGGGCGAACGGTATTGCGGGCGGTTCGAATAGATGCCTGGGGGCAAGGGCTGCCCAGCAGCGGTGTTTTCTCCGGGCGTTGCGAAGGTTGAAATCTTCTGAGTCTTGCCGTTTTCTTCAACGACGAAATCTTCCGGACGAAGTCCAGTTATGGGTTTGCCTTGCTTATCCGTAACTACCACGTCCACCACCACCATGTGTGTGCTCACTCTTATAGTCGGCGCCGGAATCTGGGTGGGCGAAGAGGCTGGAGCTTGAAACCACCCAATCGCCGTACTTGCCAGCACAAGTAGAGATACGAGCAGGCAGCGCCTGCGAACCAAGTGCGTGGACATAGATTTCTCCTTTATGAATTCACTTCTTGTGCCGACAAACGTTAGTACGTTTCGCCGCGCAGCGCAAGCCATTTGCCTCAACCGGCAACGCTCTCTAGAATAGAGGCTTAACTTTTCCCAGAGAAAAATTATGATTCACTTTCCGGTTCCTGAGGCTCTCACCTTCGACGACGTGTTGCTGCTGCCTGCCCGTTCCGATGTTGTGCCGGCGCTGGCCAGCACCCAGACGCAGCTCACGAGCAATATCCGCCTGAATATTCCCATCATCAGCGCCGCCATGGACACTGTCACAGAATCCCACATGGCCATTGCTCTGGCACAGCAGGGCGGCATGGGAATCATTCATCGCAACCTGACCATCGAGCAGCAGGCCAATGAAGTGGACAAGGTGAAACGTTCAGAGAGCGGGATGATTGTAGATCCCGTCACCATGTCGCCTGACGACAAAGTTTATGATGCGCTGGAAGTAATGCGGAAATATAAAATTTCCGGCGTGCCCATCACGAAAAACAAAAAGCTCGTCGGTATCCTGACCAATCGCGACCTCCGTTTTGAAACCCGTTTCGATATTCCCATCAGCAAGGTAATGACCAAGAACGATTTGATCACCGTCGCAGTGGGCACCACGCTGGAAGAGGCGGAGAAGATTTTGCACGAGCACCGCGTGGAAAAACTCCTGGTGGTGGACGATCAATACAATCTGAAAGGCTTGATCACGGTCAAAGATATCCAGAAGAAATTGAAATATCCCAATGCCGCCAAGGATTCGCAGGGACGCTTACGTGTAGGCGCGGCCATCGGCGCGACCGGAGACTTCCTCGAACGTGCCCAGGAACTGGCCAGTTGCAAGGTGGATCTGCTGGCAATTGACAGCGCCCACGGCCACTCCACGCGCGTACTGGAAGCGATTCAAACCATCAAATCCAAGCTTCCCGAAGTCGATCTTATCGCCGGCAATGTGGGCACTTTTGACGGCGCATGCGAGTTAGCTCGCGCTGGTGTGGATGCGATCAAAGTTGGAATCGGGCCAGGCTCCATCTGCACCACACGAGTGGTGACCGGCGCTGGAGTCCCCCAGATCACAGCTATTGCGGAAGCTTATCGCGCGACCAAGGATGCGAACATTCCCGTCATCGCCGACGGTGGTATCAAATACTCCGGTGACATCACCAAGGCTCTAGCCGCCGGCGCCGGCGGAGTGATGATTGGATCCCTATTCGCCGGAACCGACGAAAGTCCGGGCGAACTGATCCTGTATCAAGGCCGCACCTTCAAATCCTACCGTGGTATGGGTTCCCTGGGCGCCATGGCTGCCGGTTCAAGTGAGCGCTACTTCCAGAACACTGATGGAGATTCATCCACTGCAATGCCGGTCCTTGGCGAGGAATCAAACCGGATGGCAAAGCTGGTGCCGGAAGGGATTGAGGGACGAGTTCCCTATCGCGGCTCGGTTTCTATGATCGTGCACCAGATGGTGGGCGGACTGAAATCGGGCATGGGCTACTGCGGCTGCTCCACAATTCCGGAGTTGCTGCAGAAAACGCGCTTCGTCCGCATCAGCGTGGCAGGGTTGCGCGAGAGTCACGTGCACGATGTCATGATCACTCGCGAGGCGCCCAACTATGCCATGGAATAGCTGGAAAGCCCGGGTTTGAACCCCACTAAAAAACAGTTATTAAAAGAATGGATCGCCGCCGGTTTGTGGCTTGCACTCATCGCGGGGGAGTCCACCAACCATCTCTCCGCTGCGAATACAAGTCGGATTCTATATCCGTTATTTCATTTCTTCACTGGAGTTGATCCCGTCCGTTTCGTGATTTGGGATTATTACATTCGGAAGATGGGCCACTTCGTGGGCTATTTCGGTCTGAGCATTTTGCTGTTTCGCGCTTGGCGTGCCACATTCCCGTTCGCCAGTCCCTCCTCTTGGTCGATGCAATGGGCAAGAATCTCTTTCTTCATGACCGCGTTAGTGGCAAGTCTCGACGAATGGCATCAGACTTATCTCACCTCACGCACCGGCAGTCTACGCGACGTTATGATGGATAGTTCCTCTGCACTGACGGCGCAGATTCTAATTTTCTTGCTTGTGAAGGGAAATCGCACATCGGCCAGGCAAGTGTTTTCGCGCTGATTACGCGCTTACCAGGAAAACGGTCAATGGCCGAGAGATAGCTGAACTAGTACATAGCCTCGTACTTAGTCACAACCCACTCTCCGCCTTTTTTCTCCTCCGTGACCGAAAACAATTCCATGTAGGTGTTCTTCTCTTCGCCAACATTGCGGCGTTTGCCGCGATAGCGCAGGATACGCAGGGGCGGAGTATCTTCCCACTCCGCTAACTCCCAGGAGAGCAACGGATGTCTCGCCTCCGAATCGCAGATGAAGGCTGCATATTTCGTGCGGTAATCTTTCGCCCAGTTGGCGAGTTGCTCCTGGCAACGTCCGTCGCGCATGGCGCGAATGAAGGTGGCAGCCACGTTTTCCGAAGAACGATCACGCAGCGGATTGAGCGAAATGGAATTGGGAATCCCTGAAAGCGGATCGCGCCCTTCCGACCGGGACAGCACCGGCCCTTGATTGTTCAACCACAACAGATAGCCAAAAAAAATCACTATTAGCAGTGTGCCAGCCCCTGCCGCGATAACGATTTGGGTGCGCGAGGATGCCATGTCCCTTGCGCCAGTGTAGCCCCGCCGCACCTAAAAGAAAAACGCACCCGAGAGGTGGGTGCGTTTGCAAATTGACTATGAGGTCGAAGCGGGACGACAGAAGTTCGCCTTACTCCTTCTTGTCTTTGTCTTCCCCTTCACTATGTTCCACAGCCTGCTGCGATTCGGCTTCTTCCATGGCCTTCTTGGCTTCGGCGGTTCGCTTGGCGCGGATTTCGGAGCGTTTCTGACGCTTTTCTTCCTGCAGCTTCTCACTGCCCAACAGTTCGATGAAGGCTTTTTCAGCTCCATCGCCCTTCTGCCAACCTGAACGCGTGATCCGCAGATATCCGCCTTGGCGATCGCCGAAGCGAGGACCGATGGTGTCGAATAGTTTATCCACGGCAGCGCTGGTCATCAGATATGCGCCAGCCCGGCGGCGGGCGGAAAGATCGCCACGCTTGCCCAGCGTGATCATCTTCTCGACTTGAGGACGCATGGCCTTGGCTTTCGGGACAGTAGTTTCAATCCGCTCTTCAAGTATGAGCGAAGTCACCAGATTCCGCAGCAACGAGCGGCGGTGACTGGTGTTACGTCCCAGTTTCCATCCTGCTACTTTGTGACGCATGAGAAACCTCAATTAGAAATACCTAGTGGCAAGTCGACCCAGGTTTGTTCTAACCACTAGCCACTAGCCACTGTTCTTACAGATCGTTATCGTTGCCGTAAGCCGACGCCGGCAGTACCAGGTTCGAGGTCGGACCAGGCACGGCATTTCCGTGCTCATCGATCTTCATCCCCAGGCTCAAGCCCATCGAGGAAAGAATTTCCTTAATCTCGTTCAGCGACTTACGCCCGAAATTCTTGGTCTTCAGCATTTCGGCTTCGGTTTTCTGCACCAGTTCACCAATGGTCTGGATATTGGCATTCTTCAGGCAGTTGTAACTGCGCACCGAAAGTTCTAGTTCCTCGACTGAGCGGTTCAGATTTTCGTTCTTGATCTCTGGCTTACGTTCCTCGGTAGAGGTTGCAGTCTCGATATCTTCCTCGAAGTTGATGAAGATATTCATGTGGTCCTTCAGCAACTTGGCCGCTAGACCAATCGAGTCCGCAGGAGTGATGGAACCATTGGTCCACACTTCGAGCGTGAGCTTGTCGTAATCGGTGATCTGCCCCAAACGCGCGGCTTCCACCGTGTAATTACATTTGCGAACCGGCGAGTGAACCGAATCGATGGGAATGAAACCGATTCCCAGGTCTTCGTCGAAGTTCTTATCCGCGGAGACGTAACCGCGTCCCCGCTTGAGCCGCATTTCCATGTCGAGCTTGCCGCCTTCGCTGACCGTCGCGACGTACACGTCTTTGTCGAGCACTTCGACATCAGCGTCAGCCTCGATCATGCCCGAGGTAACTATGCCCGGCTGATCGGCGCGAAGATAGATGGCTTTGGGAGCGTCGCCACTCAATTTGAACGGAATCTGCTTCAGATTGAGGATGATGTCGGTGGCATCTTCGACAACACCCGGAATTGACTGGAATTCGTGCAGCACGCCCTCAATTTTCACCGCCGTGACCGCTGCCCCCTCGATCGAGGAAAGCATTACGCGACGCAAGGCATTTCCAATCGTGGTCCCGAAGCCACGTTCAAACGGCTGCGCCCAGAAAATACCGTACTTATCGGTTAAGGATGAGGTGTCTACTGCAAGACGTTTCGGTTTCTGAAAACCTTTCCACAACATTTGTTGCTCCTCTCGGCCATGTGGCTCAGTCCTGACAGGTCCCTGAACTGGTCCAGAGTTCAGGTCAAGCGTCAGAGACAGGCTGATCTGGCTCGAAGTAGACCGGAAAATCAATTTCTGGTTTCCAGTTTCTAGTTCCCTGAAACTGGACACCAGAAACTCGAAACTATTTGCTGTACAACTCAACGATCAACTGCTCATTGACCGGCAAATTAATGTCCTCACGTTTAGGCAGCGCCAACACGCGTGCCTTGTAATTGTCGCGATCGATGTCCATCCAATTCGGTGCATTCTGGTGGCTGGCGAATTCTTTTGCCTGCTCCAGGATGGCCAGCTTGCGGCTGCCTTCGCGAATGGCGATCTCTTCGCCAACCGCGACTTCATAGGAAGGAATATTGACCTTTCGGCCATTCACCTGAACGTGTCCATGGCGCACCAGCTGGCGCGCCTGGCGCCGCGAAATGCCAAAGCCCAGACGATAAACCACGCTGTCGAGGCGGCGTTCCAGTTGTTGCAGCAGCAATTCGCCGGTCACGCCTTTGGTGCGCGCGGCCTTCTCGAAGTAATTGCGGAACTGCCCTTCCTGCGTGAAGTACATACGTTTAGCCTTCTGCTTTTCGCGCAGTTGCAGGCCGTAACCCACGATTTTAGCTTTGCGGTCTTTACCGTGCTGACCAGGAGCGAAGTTGCGTTTTTCAATGGGACACTTATCGCTAAAGCACTTCGTGCCTTTGAGAAACAGCTTCATGCCTTCGCGGCGGCAGAGACGGCAGACGGGATCGGTATAACGTGCCAAGTTGTTTTCTCCTTAATTAGATGACCGGTTTACAGGTTTGGCTTCACCCTTCGTCCCGGACCAAAAATCAGTTTTTAGTTTCCAGTGTCTAGTGTCTAGTCACCGATCACTAGCCTGTTTTGACTGGCACTGTTCTTAGACCCTTCTCCGCTTGGGCGGACGGCAACCGTTGTGCGGAATCGGTGTCGCATCACGAATAGTGCGTACTTCAATGCCGGCGGCCGCCAGAGCGCGGATCGCAGACTCGCGGCCCGATCCCGGGCCGCTGACCCGGACTTCTACGCTGCGCACTCCATGATCACGGGCCAGGTTGGCCGCGTTCATCGCAGCCTGCTGCGCTGCGAAGGGCGTCCCTTTTCGCGAGCCGCGAAAGCCCAGCGATCCGGAACTCTTCCACGCCAGAACATTTCCCGCCGGATCCGCGATGGTCACAATCGTGTTGTTGAAGCTGGCCTGGATGTGCGCGATCCCATGCGTAACGTGCTTACGCTCTTTTTTCTTGAACGTCTTCTTCTTGCTTTTCTTCTCCGGCGCCGGTGCGCCAGTCGCTGCCGCTGCTACAGGTTTTGCCATAGTTAGTTTCCAATGCTAGTGGCTGGTGATTAGTGGCTAGTCTGGTCGAAGTGGTTATGGCCACTAATCACTAGCCACTAGCCACTGCCTTATGTCTTTGCCGCTATTTTCTTCTTTTGCGCGACTGTCCCTTTGCGTGGGCCTTTTCTGGTGCGGGCGTTGGTGTGCGTACGCTGTCCGCGGACGGGCAAGTTACGACGATGACGATATCCACGATAGGAACCGATTTCGATGAGCCGCTTGATATTCATCGAAATTTCCTTGCGCAGGTCGCCTTCCACCATGCCTTCGCCTTCGATCACCTGGCGAATGCGATTTACTTCGTCCTCGCCCAGATCCTGGACCGGCTTCATCGGATCCACCTTGGCCTCATCCAGAATGCGAGCGGCGCGTGAGTTGCCGATGCCGTAGATATAAGTCAGCGCGATATTCACATGCTTGTTGCGCGGAAGATCGACGCCTGCGATACGTGCCATAAAATTCCTCTGTGCCTATCCTTGACGCTGTTTATGCTTCGAATTCTCGCAAATCACCCGCACCACACCTTTGCGGTGGATGACCTTGCATTTGTCGCAAATTTTCTTGACCGATGCTCTTACTTTCATAATTCCGTCCTTAGTCGTTGGTCGTCAGCCCAATCATTTGTAGCGATAGACGATGCGGCCGCGGTTCAGGTCGTAGGGCGAAAGCTCGACTGCGACCTTGTCGCCGGGAAGGATACGAATGAAATTTTTCCGCATCTTGCCCGAAACGTGTGCCAGCACTTGATGCTTATTCTCCAGCTCCACTCGGAACATCGCGTTGGGCAGTGGTTCGACCACTGTCGCCATCACCTCTATCGCGTCTTCTTTACTCATGAACTCCTTAAGATCGATTTCTCGCTTACTTACTGCGTCAAAATCATGGGGCCGTCACGCATGACGGCGACGCAGTGCTCGAAATGAGCGCTATAACTGCCATCCGCCGTCACCGCGGTCCACTTATCGTCCAGCACGCGGGTTCCAGGCTGTCCGGAATTCACCATCGGCTCGATGGCCAGCACCATGCCTTCGCGCAACCGGGCGCCGTGCCCCCGGGTTCCGAAATTGGGAACCTGCGGTTCCTCATGCAACCGCGTACCAATACCGTGTCCCACAAACTCGCGCACTACACTGAAGCCCGCGGCCTCGACAAATTCCTGGACAGCCGCCCCTACATCGCCCACCGCATTACCGATGCGGGCCGCCTCGATGGCGCGATAGAGCGAAGCTTCCGTAACTTCCAGCAGCTTGCGCAACTCTGGGCTCACGGAATCATCCACCGGAACCGTGATGGCCGCATCGCCGTAATATCCGTCGAGCACCACGCCGCAATCGATAGAAACAATATCGCCGGCACGGAGCAGCCGTTTCTCGGATGGGATACCGTGCACAATCTCTTCGTTCACCGAAGTACAAAGCACGCAGGGATAATCGAAATATCCCTTGAATGCAGGCTTCGCGCCCAAGTCTTTCATCTTTTGTTCAGCGGCGCGTTCCAGTTCCATCGTGCTTACGCCCGGTGCGACCAATGTGCGCAGATGATCGAGCACCTCACGCACGACGTGACCGCTGCGCCGCATTTTTTCAATCTCTGCCGCTGATTTACACACAATCGCCATTCCCTAATTGCGACCGGCCGCAGCCGGGCTGTGGCTTTCAATTTCCCGGAACACTTGCTCGCTCACTTCATCCACGGGCAGGTCGGCATTCACCGGCACCAGTCGGCCCTTGCGCTCGTAATACTCCACCACGGGCCGCGTCTGCAGTTCGTAGGCTGTCAGACGCTCCCGGATCACGTCCTCGCGATCATCGTTTCGGGTTACCAGCTGGGAACCGTCAACATCGCAGGTATTGGCGACGCGGGGTGGCTGAAAATGGACGTTATAGATTCGCCCACAAGTAGGACAACTTCTACGTCCTATGAGCCGAAGTAATAACTGATTATAATCCACGTCCATCCGGATCACAATCGGCAAACACTTGCCACGATGTGAGTTGTCAAAGAACTCGTTCTCCAGAAAAGCATCCAGCCATCCCGCCTGTGCTGCCGTTCTTGGGAAACCGTCCAGTATAAAACCGCGCGCACAATCGACATTGCGCAAGCGCAGCGCCACCATGTCGCATACCAGATTGTCGGGCACGAGATCTCCCCGCGCCATGACGTCACGCGCCTGGACGCCTAGCTCGGTGCCGCGCTGCACGTTCTCCCGCAGAATGTCTCCGGTGGAAACCTGAGGGATGCCATATCGTTCGGCAATCCGCTTAGCCTGCGTACCCTTGCCCGCACCCGGAGGTCCGAGCAGGATGATGGGTCCGACGTTGCGCGAGATTACTTCCGCCATCCATTGCCCCGACGACTAAGATCGTTCCCTTCCCACAAGCAGCAGCCAACTACGACCAGGTACGACGGCCGCGTATGCGTCCGCTGCGCGGAGTAAATCCGTCGTAGTGACGCATGATGAGCTGCGCTTCAATCTGTGTAACCGTATCCATGGCTACGCCTACTACGATCAGCAAGGAAGTGCCGCCAAAATAGAACGAGACTCCAAGACCGTTAGTCATCCAGGCCGGCAAACGTTCGAAAAAGGCTCCCACGGCGCCGGGTAGGTGGTTCAAGTGAATACCGGCGATCATCCATTCCGGAATAAAAGAGATGATGATGAGGTAGAGAGCTCCTACCAGCGTTATGCGGGTGAGAATCTCATTAATGTGATCCGCTGTTCGTTTTCCCGGACGGATACCTGGAATAAATCCGCCGTACTTCCTCATGTTGTCGGCAACTTCGTTGGGGTTGAAAACAATTGATACGTAGAAGTACGCAAAGAAAATAATTCCCACCGCATACAACAGCGTGTAGAGCGGCTCGCCCCATCCCAGCGCGTGCATCATAGGTCCGAAGTAGCGATTGTCCCGCAATCCGTAACCTATCGTTTGCGGCAGCGTCAGGATGGACGAGGCGAAGATCACGGGCATCACGCCTCCCGCATTCACACGCAGAGGGAGATGAGTAGACTGTCCGCCCATGACCTTGCGTCCAACGACACGTTTGGCGTATTGCACCGGAATGCGCCGCTCACTGCGTTCCATATAAACGATGAACGCGACGACCAGAATCATCAGCGCGACCAGCAGGGCAATGGCGACAGGCGTAAACGGCCCCCACGCCTGGGTGTGAACTTTGTCGTACAAGTCAGCAACCCCCCGCGGAAGACCAACAACGATTCCGGCAAAAATCAGCAGCGACATCCCGTTGCCGACGCCACGCTCCGTAATCTGTTCGCCCAGCCACATGATGAACGCGCTGCCCGTGGTGAGGGTCAGCATGGTCATCAGAATGAAACCAGGTCCGGGATTGACGACGAAATCACCAGTCTTCTGCAAGCTGAACGCAATACCAAACGACTGGATCGCGCTCAGGATAACAGTGAGATAACGGGTCCACTGTGTAATCTTCTTTCGACCCAGCTCGCCTTCCTTCTGCAGCTTGGCGAGAGGCTCATACACCACAGTCAACAACTGCAAAATGATGGAAGCCGTGATGTACGGCATGATGCCGAGGGCAAAAATAGTCAGACGGCGGAGTTGTCCGCCGGAGAACAAATCTACAAAGCCGAGGAACGTGCCGCGGTTCTGCTCAAAGAATTGTTGCAACTTATCGGCATTAACGCCGGGCGTAGGGATGTGCCCGCCTAGGCGATATACGGCCAGCAGGCCAAGCGTGAAAAGAATGCGCTTGCGCAAGTCGGGAATGCGAAAGATGTTGGCCAGTTTGTCGAACATTTACTGCAACACCTCGAATTTGCCGCCGGCCTTACTAATCTTCTCCTGCGCCGATTTGGAAAATTTGTGCGCGTGAATAGTGAGAGCTGCGGAAAGCTCCCCGTCACCAAGCACTTTAATGGGATGCTTCGTCCGAACTACGCCGGCCTTGCGCAAAACTTCCGGTGTAATTGTCGTCTCGCCCAGCGCTGCCAGCTTTTCCAGATTCACGATGCAATATTCCTTCCGGAAAATGTTGGTGAAGCCGCGTTTGGGCATGCGGCGGTGCAAAGGCATTTGGCCGCCTTCAAAACCACGCATCATCCGCGAACCGCTGCGCGAACGCTGACCTTTGTGACCACGCGTGGAAGTCTTGCCCATGCCTGACCCCATGCCGCGGCCTACCCGCTTCTTGCCTTCTGACGCCTTCTTCGGTGCTCGAATATTCGAGAGATTCATAATCGTCCCAAGCTACTTTTGAACAATTTCCACCAGGTGCGGCACCTTGGCCACCATCCCGCGGATGGCGGGGTTATCCGGGCGCTCGACAATCTGATTAAGCCGGGTAAAGCCCAGACCTTTGACCACGCGTTTTTGTTTTTGTGGAGCGCAAATGGCGGAGCGTACCCATTTCAGGTGAAGCTTTCCGCCTCTATTGGATGTCTTAGCTATCATTTCAGTTCCTCATCACCACACGCTGCCGGCACTACAATTCTTCCGCGGATTTGCCCCGCATGGCAGCAACATCGCTCCGATTCTTCAGGCGCTTAAGCGCGTCAAATGTTGCCTTGATCACATTGTGCGGATTGGTTGTTCCGATCGACTTGGTGAGCACGTTCTGAATACCTGCCGAAGTCATGACCGCACGCACTGCACCACCCGCAATTACACCCGTACCTTCTGGAGCCGGCTTAAGGAGCACCTTGCCAGAACCAAATCGCCCGAGCACCATGTGCGGGATCGTAGTTTGTGTCAGGTTCACGCGAACAAGGTTTTTCTTCGCTGACTCAATACCTTTGCGAATAGCTTGAGGAACCTCTTTGGCTTTCCCCGATCCATAACCCACCACCGCGGCACTTGGATCTCCGACCACGACCAGTGCGGCAAAGGAGAGGTTCTTGCCTCCCTTGACTACCTTGGTGACACGGTTGATGGACACCACTTGATCCTTGAGCTGGTACGAACCTGCATCGAGCTTCTTAATTACAGTTGGCATTCTGAACTCTCATTTCAAATCTGATGTCGAGTTTCATTCTCCGAATCTAGAATTGCAATCCCGCTTCGCGCGCGGCGTCGGCCAATGCCTTGACGCGTCCGTGATAGATGTAACCACCTCGATCGAAAACTACTTTTGTAATCCCTTGAGCTTTGGCACGTTCGGCAATCGCTTTACCCACACTTTTCGCCACGGCCACGTTCCCGCCGATACGCCGCTCACCTTTTTTCCCCTCCGCCGAGTTAGCGGAGACCAGAGTCGCGCCTTTGAGATCGTCGATGAGCTGAACATAGATGTGGTTCAGCGAACGATACACATTCAAACGTGGACGCTCAGAGGTCCCCATGACCTTCTTGCGGATCCGGTCGTGCACGTGCCGCCGCTTCGCATTCTTGGATAATTGTGTAAGCATTTTCTTAATCCTTGGTCGCTAGTCGTGGGCCCCTGGTCAAACGACGCCGTTATTTCGCTCCCGTCTTGCCGACCTTCTTCTTCAAGCGTTCGCCGGAGTAACGCACACCCTTATTCTTGTAAGGATCGGGCGGACGCAAGCTACGCATCTCGGCAGCAACTTGTCCAACCTTCTGACGATCAATGCCGGTGACGGTCAGCTTGGTTTGCTTGGGGTCAACTGCCGCTTCAATACCGGAAGGCAGCGGATATTCGATGGGATGCGAATATCCCAAGCTGAATACAACTGTGCCTTTGCCTTTGAGCTCCGCGCGATAACCGATACCGACGATTTCCAGTTCGCGGGTCCAGCCTTTGGTTACACCTTCCACAGCGTTGTTCACCAGGGCGCGAGCTAACCCATGGACAGCGGCCTGGGAGTCGTTCTCGCGAATCGCTACCAGATTGCCGTCCTGCTGTTCCACGCGAATGCCGCGCGGAAGGGGAGTATCCAGCTTGCCCTTCGGCCCCTGCACGGCGACAACGTTGCCTTCGATTTTTACCGTCACTCCCTTGGGGAGTGGGATCGGCTTTCTTCCAATTCGTGACATAAAATCAGCTCTTTAACTTTCAGCTTTTGTATCACTACCAGATTTGGCAGAGTACTTCTCCGCCCACACCTTGTTTGCGCGCCTGACGTCCCGTCATTACACCGCGAGGGGTAGTAAGAATATTGATCCCCAGTCCTCCCAACACGCGCGGAATTTCGGTGCGCCGCACATAGACCCGGCAACCAGATGTAACCCTCTTCCTTGAGAATGCGGGCAATCTCCAGCTTCAGCTTGGAAGCGGGAATATCCACCTTCTGGTGACGCGACGTAATCGCGTTACGGATTCGCGCCAGCATGTCTGCGACCGGATCGGTCAACCTCATTGTTTTGCTTCTCCTCAGCCGCCCGTTTGCTCTGGCCTGATTTGCGCTCTGCCAGAGAACCCGCGACGACGAATTTCTAACCCGTTACCACCAAATCATTGCTACCACGATGACTTCGAAACTCCGGGTATTTCCCCGCGCAGCGCTAGTCCCCGGAAGCACAAGCGGCAAATGCCGAACTTGCGCAGAAACGCGCGCGGCCTCCCACATAACTGGCAGCGATTATGCTTGCGGCTGGAGAACTTGGGCTTCCTTGCGTCCTTAACTCGTTTTGCGGTTGTGGCCACTTAGTTTTTAGCTCCTGAATTCTTGCGTTCAATCACGTAATACAAACTCGCTCACGCCCGGAACGGCATTCCGAGATGCTTCAACAACGCGCGCGCCTGATCATCATTCCCGGCGGTGGTCACGATAGTGACGTTCATGCCTTTCAATTTATCGACCTTGGCATAATCAATCTCGGGAAAAATCAGCTGGTCATGAAGACCGAGCGTGTAGTTGCCACGTCCGTCAAATGACTTGGTAGAAACTCCACGAAAGTCGCGGACGCGCGGCAACACCACGTTGACCAGGCGATCGAAGAACTCGTACATGCGATCACCGCGCAGCGTCACCATGGCGCCAATTGGCATGCCGGCTCGGACTTTAAATGCCGCAATCGATTTCTTGGCACGCGTCACGACCGGCTTCTGGCCAGTGATTTGGCTGAGTTCATTTACCGCGGGATCCAGTACTTTCGCATTTTGCGTGGCTTCTCCCACACCCATGTTGACCACGATCTTGTGAAGATGCGGCACCGCCATGGGATTCTTCAGCTCAAATTCTTTCATCAGTGCGGGAGCGACTTCTTTTTCGAAGCGTCCTTTGAGACGCGGCTTTTCCTTGGCGCTATGACGCGCTGCCTCAGGTGCCCGCTGCTCTTCCTGTTTTTCGCCCTTTTTTTCTTTTTTATCTTTTGCCATGGTTCTGTCTTTCGTCCCTACGGGACTCAGTCCTTGCTTGCGTCAGCTGTTAGGACAAAATCTGACTTTCTGACTTCTGAAGTTCAGATATCTCACTTATCCAGCGTGGTTCCACATTTCTTGCACACCCGGACTTTACGGTCGCCACGCTTTTCGCGGCCAACGCGCACTGGACCGCACGTTGGGCAGAGCAACTGCACATTGGAGAGCGAGATGCGGCTCTCCTGTTCAGCGATTCCGCCCTTCACGTTGCGCTGCGGATTGGGACGCACGTGTTTCTTGACCAGCATGACATGTTCGACCAGGACCTTGCCGTCGTCCGGAAAAACCCGCAGCACGCGGCCTTCTTTTCCTTTGTCCCGGCCGGTGATCACCTTGACGGTGTCATTACGCCGAATGTCCGTTCGTTTGTGTTCCGTGCTTACTGTTTGCATTTCTAAACCTTTTCCTATTCCTAAGCTGCTTACAAAACTTCCGGAGCCAGCGAAACGATCTTCAGGAATTTTCTCTCCCGCAGTTCACGGGCAACTGGTCCGAAAACACGCGTCCCTACTGGCTCGCCAGCATCGTTGATGAGCACAGCCGCATTCTGGTCGAAGCGGATGTAGGTGCCGTCACGCCTGCGATGCTCCTTGCGAGTGCGTACGATCACCGCTTTCACCACTTTTCCTTTTTGCACCTGGCCATCCGGCGCAGCCTCTTTTACGCTGGCAGTGATTACGTCTCCAAGGCCGGCGTTCAACCCGGTGGAACCGCCGAGCGGCAGAATCATTTGTAGTTTCCGCGCGCCGGAGTTATCGGCGACCTCGAGCATGCTTCTCATCATCACGGCCATAATCAGATCTCCTCTGCGCCCGCCGCTCCGTTACTGAATATCGGTAGCGATGGTCTCCGGCACCAAAGCCGTGCGGCGCACAATATCCTTCAAACGCCACCGCTTCAACTTGGACAAAGGCCGAGTTTCTTCCAGACGGACGACATCTCCTATGCGAGCTTCGTTCTTTTCATCGTGCGCGTAAAATTTCTTGGCCTTGGAGACGACGCGTCCATAGAAGGGATGCGCCTTTTTGCGCACCACTTCCACCACGATCGTCTTCTGCATGCGGTTGGACACTACCTCGCCCACCACCAATTTTCGGCGACCAGCGCTTTCGGCCGTCTGAGTCTGCTGTGTTTTCGTGTCGGCCATTTACTTCTTCTCCGTTGTTGAGACCGTTGTCACGCCCGTCGCCACGCCGCGCTCTCGCGCGATGGTCTTTACTCGTGCAATGTCCCGGCGCAGGCCGCGAATTTTCTTCAGGCTCTCGGTTTGCCCCATATTGAGCTGGAACTTCAGCTTGAAAAGCTGGTCGTTCAGATCGCGCTCCTGATGGCGCAACTCTTCGTCAGTCAAGTTTCGAACTTTGTCTGGTTTCATAGATATCTCAATGCGCCGCCGATTCGCGTTTTACGAACCTGGTGCGCAGCGGTAATTTGTGCGACGCCAGCCGCATGGCTTCGAAAGCCTCCTGCGGAGTGACGCCTTCCATCTCGAACAAAATCTTTCCGGGACGAACTACTGCTACCCAGTGATCCGGTGCTCCTTTGCCTTTGCCCATACGGGTTTCAGCCGGCTTCTTGGTGACCGGCTTGTCGGGGAACAGACGGATCCAAATCTTGCCGCCGCGCTTGACGAACCGGGTCATGGCCACACGACTGGCTTCAATCTGGCGATCGGTGATCCATCCCGGCTGCCACGCTTTTCCGGTCATGCGCCCGCGCTGCTGCTTGCGGTACTTAACTTTCTTTGGCATCAACATAAAAATCAGTTCTCGGTTTCAGCTGAATTCGTTAAAACGCGCCGACCGGTTGTTGCACTTCGCGCTTTTTCTGCGGCAGGATTTCGCCGCGATAAATCCAGCACTTCACGCCAATCACGCCGTACGTGGTCTTGGCTTCGGAAAATCCGTATTCAATGTCGGCACGCAAGGTGTGCAACGGCAGACGCCCTTGCAGATACCATTCGGAACGCGCGATTTCGTTTCCGTTCAAGCGACCACTCACCCGGACTTTGATTCCCTTGCAGCCAAAACGCAGCGCCGAATCTACGGCTTTGCGCATGGCACGCCGGAAGCCCACACGTTTTTCCAGTTGCAGTGCAATCGATTCCGACACCAGTTGCGCGTCCAGTTCCGGTTTGTGCACTTCCTGGATGTCGATGTAAACCTCGCGCCCGGTGCGCTTCTGCACGTCACCTTTGAGCTTGTCGATCTCAGCGCCTTTGCGTCCGATGATGATTCCCGGACGCGCCGTCTTGATAATCACGCGCAGCTTATTGCCAGGACGCTCGATTTCGATCGAGCTCACGCCCGCCGACTTGAGCTTGTCCTTCAGTTCGTTCTTCAGCCGGACATCTTCCAGCAGCAGCTTGTCGTAATCCCGCTCGACAAACCAACGCGACTTCCACGGCTTGGTATAGCCAAGACGAAAACCGTATGGATGGACTTTTTGTCCCATTGTTACTCCTAAAAATCCTGCTATTTCCTTGCGCCGACTTTCTTCTTTCCCGCCGGCGCTTTCCTCTTAGCTTTCCCTCGGGCCGGCGTCTTGCCAGTTGCCTTTTCACGAGCTACCACGGTAGCAACTGATTCGCCGCTCTTGCCTCGCTCCGCCAGTTCAATTTCAATGTGCGCGATACGCCGCACATAACGGAAAGCGCGTCCCATCGGAGCGGGACGAATCCGCTTCAATCGTGGTCCGTCATTCGCTACAGCACGTTTCACATACAAACTGTCGATATCGACGTCCACGCCTTTTTCCGAACTCAGATAATTGGCGTTCTCTACCGCTGAGCGCAGCAACTTGTGAATCGTGGCCGCGACTCGTTTGTTAGTGAAAGTCAGCGTATTGAGAGCATCTTCCACCCGGCGTCCCTTGATCAGATCGAGGACGAGGCGGGCCTTCTGCGGCGAGACGCGCATGTAACGGGCTTGAGCTCGAAATTCCATAATGCGTCTCCTTTACGACTTCGGCGCCGGCGCTGCCGGGGCCGCCGCTCCGCTGGCCGGCACTGGAGCGCCGGGTCCGCCAGGCACGCCAGCCGGTTTGGCGGCTACTTCCGTTGCCGCCCTCATCGAGTGTCCCTTGAATTGCCGGGTGAAACTAAATTCGCCCAGCTTATGGCCCACCATGTTCTCGGTGACATAAACCGGAATAAATTTCTTGCCGTTATGCACGGCGATGGTGTGTCCCACCATTTCCGGAATGATGGTTGAGCGCCGCGACCATGTGCGCAGCACTTTCTTCTCATTGCGCGAGTTCATGGCTTCCACGCGAGTCTGCAGGAAGCCATCCACAAATGGACCCTTTTTTGTTGAACGTGCCATAAAGTCAAATCTCAGCTTTCAGCTGTCCCCGCTTATTTACCTCGGCGGTTGACAATGAATCTATCCGTACGCTTGTTATTTCGCGTCTTATAGCCGCGCGTCGGCTGTCCCCACGGAGTCACCGGATGACGGCCACCCGAAGTCTTGCCCTCGCCGCCGCCATGCGGATGATCGACCGGGTTCATGGAAACGCCGCGGTTTACCGGGCGCCATCCCATCCAACGAACACGTCCTGCCTTGCCGATAGTGATGTTTTCGTGATCCGTATTCCCCACTTGTCCGATGGTCGCCATGCACTCCTGTGCGACTTTACGAGTCTCGCCCGAAGGCAGCTTGACTAGCGCATACTCGCCTTCCTTTGCTACCAACTGCGCCGAACCGCCCGCGGAGCGCACCATCTGTGCGCCTTTGCCGGGGCGCAGTTCAATATTGTGAATCGTCGTGCCTGGCGGAATGTTCTTCAACGGCAGAGCATTTCCCACCAGGATGTCGGCCTCCGGGCCGCTCACCACTTTTTGTCCGACTTTCAGCCCATCGGGTTGTAGGATGTAGCGCTTCTCACCATCCGCATAACTTAGCAGCGCGATGCGCGCCGAGCGGTTGGGATCGTATTCGATCGACGATACCGTCGCCGGCACGCCGAATTTGTCACGCTTGAAATCAATCAGGCGCAGCTTGCGCTTGTGTCCACCACCGCGATGCCAACTGGTGATGTCCCCGCTATTGCGCCGCCCGCCGGTGCGCTGTTTAGGTTCGGTCAGCGGCTTGTGCGGCTGGTTGGTCGTGATGTCATCGGTGACCAGCGTGGTCTGAAAACGCCGCGTCGAGGTAACCGGTCTGTAAGTTTTAATTGGCATAAATCAACTCGTTAGCTTCTGATTCTTGGTGCTCACAGATTCTGCGCGTACTCCGGCATCTTTTCTCCGGTCTTCAACCGCACAAATGCTTTTTTCCAATCCGGACGGTAGCCGGCAAAGCGTCCCCGGCGTCGCTCTTTTCCCGGATAATTCGCGGTCCGTACCGAAGACACTTTCACTTTGAAAATGCTTTGCACTGCTTCTTTGATCTCCGTCTTGGTCGCTTGTTTGGCGACTTGAAACACCAGCGTGTTCTGGTTTTCCTTGATCGCCAGGCCCTTCTCAGTGATCACCGGTCGGCGAATGATCTGGTATGCGGATTTCATCAGGCTACCTCCGCCGCTTTTTCATGCTTTACCCGGCGTCGCGGAACTCGAGTCGCCTTCTTCTCAGCTTTTTCTTCCGCCGCCTTTTTCTTATGCTTGGGAAGAGAACCTTTCAGCGAAAGCTGCAACTTTTCAATTGCTGGTTGCGAAAAGATCGCACGGTCATAACGGAGCAAGTGATAAGGATGAACTTCGTTCCCATTCACCAATTCAACTCCATGAAGATTCCGAGAACTGAGCTCCAGGTTGCGGTTTCCATGATTCGGAACTTCAACCAGCACCGCGGTGCTATCGACCTTTAACGAATCCAGCGCTTCGCGGAACTGCTTGCTCTTTGGTTCTTTCACGTTGAACGCATTCACTACGACCAATTTGCCGTCGGCGAATTTGGAGGCCAGCGCAGAACGCAACGCGCCAAGCAATTTCTTGCGCGGAAAAGCGTACTCGTAAGAGCGAGGCTGCGGTCCATGCACCGTACCGCCATGGCGCCACAACGGCGAACGGATTGAGCCTACGCGGGCCCGTCCCGTACCTTTTTGCTTCCAAAGCTTCTTGCCCGCGCCCGACACCAGCTTTTTATTCTTGGTGGCGTGAGTGCCGGCACGCTGGGCAGCGCGATATTGCTTGATCGCCTCCCACAGCAGATCCTCGTTGACCGCGCCGAATACTTCGTCCGCGAGTTCGAGGGTCCCAACTTTGGCGCCGCTCAGATCGTGAATATCAATAGTTGCCATCTTCGATTCCTAATCAGGCTTTCTTCGCCGCGCGTTTCGCAGCCTTCAACGGATCAACCGTCGCCGCGCCAGCGAATCCGCGACGCTCTCTCGGCGGCTTCTTTGCTTTGGTAATCACCAGATATCCGCCATTCGGGCCGGGCACACTTCCTTCCACCACCAATAAGTTGTCGTCTTTGTCCACCCCGAGCACACGTAAGTTCCGCATGGTCACCCGTTCCACGCCCATGTGTCCGGACATGCGCATTCCCTTGAATACTCGTGATGGAAATGCTGACGAGCCGATTGAACCGGTGATCTGAAACATCGAGCCGTGCGATTTCGGACCGCCGGCAAAATGATGGCGTCTTACAACGCCGGCGAAACCACGTCCCTTGCTGACGCCAACGATGTCCACGAATTTTTCGCCATCGAAAATATCTACCAGTACGCGTTCTCCGACCTTGACTATGCCGTCGCTTTCAGTTTTTTGCTCAGCTTTTTCAACTTCGATCGGCACTTCGCGCATGAACTTCACTGGAGGCAGATTGTGTTTTCCCAGATGACCACGTGCGGGTTTCGTCAGACGTGATTCCTTCACGAACTCGACCAGTCCGATCTGTGCCGCGTCGTATCCATCACGGGTCTGCGTTTTATGCTGCGTCACTACGCACGGGCCCGCCTGCAGGACTGTTGCAGGGTGGACGTCACCCTTGTCGTCGAACAGCTGCGTCATGCCGACTTTTTTTCCTAAGATTCCAGTTACCTTTGCCATGCGTTCTGCCTTATGTCGCCCCTGAAGGGGCTCGTTCGTTCTACTCGCCTACCCAGGGCTTACGCCCTGGGTGGAATTATTGCGCCCCTTGGGGGCTCTTTCATCTTCAGCGTTCTCTCATCGGTCCGCGCTACGTCATTTTGGCCAACGACCAATGACGAGCGACCAACGACCTATTTGTGTTCCTTACCAAACGCCTTAATCTCGACGTCCACACCTGCCGGCAAATCGAGCTTCATCAGCGCATCCACAGTTTGTTGCGTCGGCTCGAGGATATCGAGCAAACGCTTGTGGGTACGAATCTCAAACTGCTCGCGTGACTTCTTGTCCACGTGCGGAGAGCGTAGTACGCAGTACTTGTTCTTCATCGTGGGCAATGGAATCGGCCCCGCGATTTGCGCGCCGGTGCGCTTCGCCGTTTCGACGATCTCACCCGTGGATTGATCCAGGATGCGATAGTCGTACGCCTTCAGCCGGATACGAATTCTTTCTTTTCCAATCACGTTTTGCTTTCCTGACCCCTGCCGGCTACTCCGGCAGGAAAGAACTAGCGGCTAGTTGCAAGCCGCAATATGTTTTGTGTGGCGCGGGCGCCCTCGCCCGCGAAATCTTAATTTCTTGAAGCTCCGTGCCTTGCTACTGCACAATCTCCGCAATAGTTCCAGCCCCCACGGTATGCCCACCTTCGCGGATAGCAAACCGCAAGCCCTTTTCCATCGCCACCGGCGTGATCAGCTCAATCACCAGGCTTACATTGTCCCCCGGCATCACCATCTCGGTTCCAGAAGGCAACTCTGCTACTCCGGTGACGTCGGTGGTCCGCAGATAAAATTGTGGACGATATCCCTTGAAGAACGGCGTATGCCGCCCGCCTTCTTCCTTCGTCAGGACGTATACCTCAGCCTTGAACTTGGTGTGCGGTGTGATCGATCCGCCCTTGGCCAACACCATGC
>WNGG01015454.1_pt1 | contig 24778 bp, 30 predicted proteins | sample 5400661 | NCBI WGS metagenome assembly WNGG01 (sample SAMN13153372, study PRJNA577476) | soil metagenome | isolation source: 100 cm soil or saprolite under Garry oak tree replicate 1 | place: USA:California | collected 2016-06-15
ACTGGATGTCCCGGAGCCTGTCTTCGGCAGTCAGGGGACCGGTAGGCGGTATCACGTCGGCACCTCCACCGGGCGATACGGCGCCCTCCGTCCCGTGAGCCGCTGGCCGGACGCCGGCGGCGAACGCTGGGTCAGCAGGGTATTACGCCGTCGTAAGCAATTCCAGGGCGAGCTCGAGCTAGCGCTCCGCGGAACCGCCTGCCTGCCGATGGCCCGTCATTCCGCCGAGCCATCGGGAGATGCGCTCGGCCACCACGATGGCGGAAAGGTTGGTGTTCGCGGCCGGGATCGCCGGCATCACCGACGCGTCCGCCACCCACAGCCCGCTGATTCCGTGCACGGCGCCGCGGGCGCCGACCACCGCGCCACCGGCCGGGTCCGGGCCCATCGCGCAGGTTCCCACCGGGTGGTGGTAGGAGTCCGCGCGTGCCCTGATCGAGCGTGCCAGCCCGGCAGTGTCGTCGTCGCCGATCGCGGGCCCGGGGGCAATCTCGGCTCCGGTGACGAACCCGGCCAGGGGCTGTGTCCGGCTGAGCCGGCGCGCGTGCAGGGTCGCCTCGACCATCCTGGCCATGTCCTCGGGGTGGCGCAGATGGGCGATGTCGATGCGCGGCGGGGCGGCGGGACTGGCGGAGCGCAGGCGCACCGAGCCCCGCGACCGGACCGACAGCAGCCCGGTGACGAGGCCGAACACCCCGCCCGCCCGGCTCGCGTCGTCGAACGGCCCGGCGGCGAACATGTGCAGGTCGGGTGGGCCGTCCGTCCCGGCACGGCTGGAGCGCATCGTGAGCATCACCTGGAACCGCGGCCCGGTGTAGCCGGGCGAGGTGGGCAGGTCCACCGCCGCCAGCGGATGGTCGATGAGATTCTCCCCGACGCCCGGCAGGTCGGCGGCAACGCCGATGCCGAGGTCGCGCAGCGTGGCGGCGGGACCGATGCCGGAGCGCAGCAGGATGGCCGGGCTGCCGTAGGCGCCGGCGGCGAGGACGACCTTGTCGCCCGCCACGATCCCGCCGTCGGCGGTCCGGATGCCGCGCACGGTGGTTCCGCGCAGTTCCACCCGGTCAACCAGGGTGCCGGCCCGGATGGCGAGGCTGGGCCGGCCGCGCGCCGCCGCCAGGTAGGCCAGCGCCGTGCCCATGCGCAGGCCGTCGCGCACGTTGCGGGGTGCCGGGCCGACGCCGATCGCGCCCGGCCGGTTGTGATCATCGACCGGCGCGTGACCGGCGGCGGCAGCGGCGGCGGCGAACGCCTGCTGGAGGGGCGCAAGCTCGCCCGCGGGGGGCCGCCGGACCGGGATCGGCCCGTGCCCGCCGTGCCAGTCCCCGCCGAAGTCGGCGTCGGACTCGACGGCGCGGAAGACCGGCAGCAGGTCGGCGAACGACCAGCCGGGGTTGCCCCGGGCAGTCCACCCGTCGTAGTCCGCCGGCCAGCCCCGCATCGCGAATCCGGCGTTGGTTGCCGAGCAGCCGCCGACCAGGCGCGCCCGGGGCAGCGGGATCGAGCGCCCGCCCTCGTCCGGCTCCGACACCAGGCCCCAGTCATGGCTCAGGGTCGGCCCGGAGCCGTCGGCGATGTCGGCCGGAAGATCCGCAATGGCCGGGTAATCCGGCCCTGCCTCCACCAGCAGCACGTGCCGGCGCTCGTCTTCGCTGAGCCGCGCCGCCGCCACGCAGCCGGCCGACCCGCCGCCCACCACGATCACGTCGAATCCCATGCCTGCCCCCGCGCGTCCGGTCCGTTACCCGACTGCCCATCCGCATTGTGCAGCAGCGCGATCGACGAGCCCTGAGCCGCCCGGCGCGACGCCAGCACTAGCGCATGCCGCGGCCCGCCGCCTCCCCGGGCCGGGTGATCAGGCTGCGTAGGTCCGCAGGACATGCAGGGCAGTCGCGGCGTGCGGGCCCTCGGTCCGCAGCCCGGACCGTTCTGGCGCCAGCCGCTGCGCGGCCACCCGGCAGAACGCCCCGGCCGGTCCCGTGATCGCCGAGCCCGCGTCCGCGGCGCCGTACCGCCACCGGGTCGTGCCATCGGGAGCGGTCAGCTCGCAGAAGATCTCCTGCGGCTGGTGGCCGGCCAGTGTGTAGGCATAGGCCAGCGACCGGTGCGCCAGCCAGGCGATGTGCCGCAGCCGGGCGGTATCGGGGAAATCGATGCCGAGCGGCCCGGTGATATCCAGGCCGTGCGCCCAGTGCTCGGCCAGCCGGGTGGTCGCCAGCGTGGCCGGCTTCAGCGGCGCGTCCACCCACGGCAGCGGCCGCTGCGGGTCCGCCGCGCGCAGCGCCGCCAGCGCCGCGAGCCGGGCGGTGCGCCAGCGCGCGAACACCTGACCGGCCGTCGCCCGCTCGGCCTTGACCAGCTCGTCCATGACCTCGTCAAGGGCCCCGCTGCGTTCCTGGCGCAGCCCGGCGCCGGTGCCGGTGGCGGTGGCGCTGGCCGCCGCGGCCTCCTCCGTCTGCCCCAGGTGGAGCACGACATCGGCGACGGTCCAGCCCGCCGCCGCCGATGGCGCCGCCCACTGCGCCTCGCTCAGGCCAGCAAGGATTGCCTGCAGCCGGTCCTGCTCGGCCTCGAGATCATCGAAGATCTCCGCGCCGCCGCCCTGCCCCGCCGCGCCCGTCCCCGCTGATGCCGCCATCACCGGAACCCGTGCCCGGTGTCCGGCCCGGTGCCTCCGGGCATGCACATGACCACGAAACCGGCCCTTCGCCGACGAGCCAGACAGTCTACTCAGCCGCCGGCGCGCGCGTTCGCGCTCGTGGCAGGACCAGCCTGCCGGGTGGCGTCAGCGCCTGGCGTAGTCGGCGAAGCCCTGCCAGTCGATCACCACGCACGGCTCCCCGCCGACGGTCCATGCATCGTGCCCGGGCGGTATGACGCCGTAGTCACCCGGGCCGAACTCCGTCTCCTGCCCGTCGTCCATGACGACCTTCATCCGGCCGGAGATGAAGTACCCCAGATGCGGCGCCTGGCAGCTGTCGGTCTTCGCGATCGGCTTGACGTGCTTCGACCATCGCCAGCCGGGCTGGAAAGTCGCCCGGCCGACCGGGCCTGACTCGGTGTTGACGAGCTCGAGCTTGCCCATGCCGGCCTCGAACGGGCGAGTCTCGTCGGGCGCGTCCAGGCTCTTGCGGATCAATCCTGCCATCGTTGCTCCCCCCCAGGACATGATGCGGTTGCGTATCCCCGCCGGACCACTGTAACGCCTCGCCCCGCCGGCGGCAGGCAGCGCGGCCGCGGCGCGCCCAGGTCATGCGCTGGGCCCGCTGGACACTCCGGACGTATCCGGCGCGGCCGCCGGCTAGCTTGCGCGGACCGACCGCGCGCTGGTAGCCGGTTCGCCGGAGTTGATCCCGAAGGAGATGATGCGGGCCGGCTGTATGCGGACGACGGCGTCATCGAATCGCTCCCCGAATGCCTTGCCTCCCGACGGGAGCACGGGGCGGGGAACCGCGCGGCTCACCGAAGTTCGACGACGAGGCCGGCCGTGGCGACGCCGACCGGCCCGGCGTAGAGGTCACCGGCCGCGGCCACTGCGGCCGCCGGGTCCGCGCCTGGCCACAGATGCGTCAGCAGCAGCCGTCCCGCCCCGGCAGCGGCAGCCTGCCGGGCGGCCTGGCGGGCGCTGGTCAGGTACGGCCGCGAGTCCGCCGGGACCTCATCGACGTAGGTGGCCTCGCCAAGCAGCAGGTCGGCGTCCCTGGCCAGGTGCACCACCGCGCTGCTCGGCCCGGTATCCCCGGTGTACATCAGCACCTGGCCGGCCGCCGTCAGCCGCAGGCCGGCATTCGGCACCCAGTGCGGCAGCAGGCAGGTCTGCGCGCTGAACGGGCCGATGCTGAGCCGGCCGTCGGCGGCGATCTCGCGCAGGACGTACGCGCCGGCCAGCATCCCGGGGCGGTCGAGCGCAAGCACCGCATCCAGCGATCCGGGCAGGGCATACACCGGCAATGGCCCCGCCGGGTCAGCACGCAGCGCGCGCGCCCGCAGCAGCGGGTTCAGGTCCGCGCAGTGGTCGGGATGCCCGTGGCTGATGAACACCGCGTCAACCTGCCCGGCGGCGCAATGCTGCAGCAGCCGCGGCACCGTCGCGTACCCCGCGTCGACGAGCAGCCGGAAACCGTCGTGCTCGACCAGGTAGCCGCTGCAGGCCTGCCCCGCCTCCGGCCACGCGCCGCAGCCCCCCAGGACAGTAAGCCGCATGGCAGGAAAGCCTAGACCCAGCCTGCCTGCCCGTGATCGCGGAGGCTCCGCGGTGCTCGAGCACCCGCAAGCCGCCACGATCGCTCGGAGGCCGGGTCCGGTGCACGGCGTGGACGTGCGGGCGGAACCAGCCGGGGCGTCGTCGGAGAAGTGCCCGGCGATGCCTCGGAGCACGAACACGGCGCCGGCGATTGGGGTAGCAGCGCTCGTGCTCTTATCGGATGGTCGCCTTTCACCTGGTGGTGCCGGGCTTTCGGGTGCCGGGCGCTTTACCCGCGCTCGCCGGCCATTGTCCGGAGCGCGGCCACGAGCGCGGCGTTGGCGGCGGCCAGCTCATCATCGTCGCCCTTCCTGATGGCCCGGTTAACAGCGTCGCGCAAGTCCTGGGGCGCCATGAACCAGTGCGAGAAGCAGACCGGCATGGTGGCCGGCACGACGCCTTTGCAGCGCCGCAGCGGGCACGGGAACGGCCATTCCTTCGGCTCGGTCATGCCTCCGCCTCAAGCTCGTGCCCGGCGCGCGGCCGGACGCCGCACGACGGGCACATCCAGAACGCGCCGAGGTGCCGCGCGCCCGGCCGCCGCGTCGTCCGCCTGGTCTATTCTCGCGCCTCCCGCCCAGCCCGTTTGCCCGTGATCTTGGAGAGTTTCGGGTGCCCCGGCCCCGCAAAGTCTCCAAGATCACGCCATGGCTGTGCCCAGTGCTACGGATGTTGCCTGGATGGCGCGGGCGCCGTTCCGCCCGGCCGGACCGGTGCGTTCTGGCTGGCCGGTCAGCCCGGCGCGGCTGGGGTGATCGTGAATACCTGGCCGCCCGGCGCCATGAAGTAATACGGATGGCCGGGGTGCTCGACTCGGGGAAGGCCCGCGTCCAGCGCGGCCTGCATCACGGCCGCCGGGTCGTCCGCCCGCAGCTCGAGCCATGCGCCCAGCCGGGGCCGGTCATCGTCGGGCGCGTCGCCGGTGAACTCGATGCTGAGATGACCGCCGCCGGGGAACCTGACCAGCAGCATCGGCAGGTCCATCCCGGGATGCTCTACGGTGGCCACCGGCCCGCATCCAAGGACGGTGTCAAAGCACCAGGTCAGCTCCTGGCGCCGGTGCGGGCGGGCGAAGATATGCACATTGCTGCCCAGAGCGATCACGGCCGGGTACGCCCCTTTCTCCGGGAAGCCAGCAGGCGGCTCATGCACCGATCCTTGCACCAGGAGCGCCAGCCGGCACCGCCAGCCGCGGGGCCATGGCCGGGCTCCCCCGGGGCCGCCTGCCTTACCCGGGGCCGCCTGCCTTACCCGGGGCCGCCTGCCTTACCCAGGGCCACATGCCTCCCCGAGCGATTCGCTCTTCCCGAACTGCGGTTTCTGGACCTTCTGCACCGGGGTCCCGCCCAGTTGCACGACGGAGCCTGGCGGCGTGCCCGACTGGGCCTGGTCGATGACCCGCTGGACGGCGCTGTCGGGAATGGCGTCCCCGGTGCCGTCAAACTGCACCACCCCGTAGGCGATATGCCCGTCTCGGCTGACCTGGCCCGTCACGCCGGGGGCGAACGGGCTGCGCACCGACGCCACCTGCGGCAGCCCGGCCAGGCTGCCCAGCGTCCGGCTGATCCAGGCCTCCGCGGCCGCCGAGGTCACCGGGACCCGGGTCCGGAAGACCACCTGGGCCGAATCGCCGGCCTGGCCGGGGAACTGAGCCTTGAGGAACGCCGCGGTGCGCCGCGACTCGGTGGCGCTGCCCGCGTTCAGGTCGTTCTTGAACTGCGCGCCGGCGATCCGGCCTGCCAGGCTGACCAGCACGAGCAGGACCAGCCAGCCGGCCAGCACGAGGCGCCGGTGCCGGTAGCTCCAGCTCCCCAGTCTCCCCAGCAGGCTGGCCGGGGCGGAAACTGCTTCCCTCCGGCTGGGAATAGTGACGTCTCGGATCGCGGTCACCGCAAGGGTCTCCTCCTCCGCGCGCATTGGCCGGCCAGGCCGGGCGCAGCGTCTCGGTGATGGTGAGGCAGGCCCGTGTGCCGGGCGTACCCGTCACCGCGAAGGACCGGACAGGGAGTCCACCGGGGCGGGGGCGTAGCTGACCGTGCCGGAGAACAGGGCTGTCTCGCAGGTGTGGCATACCCCGGTGCGGCATGCCCAGCGCACCGGCACATCGCAGGCCTCGGCGAGCTCGAGCAGGCTGGCGTAGCCGGGATCCCAGCGTGCCGTCAGGTCGCTGCGCGCGAACGCCACAAGCGGGCCGCTGCCCGGCGGCCCGGCGGGCGGGTGCGGCGGCCGGGCCGCCGCTGGCGCGATGCCGGGCGTCAGCCCCGGCGCGGCGCCGAAGATCTCGGTGCGGACGCGGCCCGGCGGCACGCCGATCGCGGTCAGCGCGGCGGAGACGTCGGCCATGAACGCGGCGGGCCCGCAGATGTAGGCGTCGGCGCCGCTGGGCAGGCCGAGGTCGCCCAGGACGGAAGCACGCAGCCGCCCGGCGCTGTCGTAGTCGCGTCCGCGCACGTCGCCCGGGCCGGGGCGGCTGAAGCAGACGTGCCGGCGAGCGCCGGGCAGCGCGGCGAGCAGCGCGCGGGTTTCCGCCGCGAACGGCTGGCTGGCGCCGCTGCGCGCCCCGTGCAGCCACCAGACCTCCCGGCCGGGCTGGCCGACCGCCAGCGCGTGCAGCATGGCCAGCACCGGCGTCGCGCCCACGCCCGCGCTGATCAGCAGCACGGGCGCCGGCCCCGGCCGGAGCGTGAACGTCCCGCGCGGCGCGGCAGCCTCGAGCACATCGCCCGGCCGCACCCGGCTGTGCAGGAACTGGCTGCCGAGGCCACGCTCTTCCTGCTTGACGCTGATGCGGTACTTGCGGGCGCCCGGCGGGCCCGACAGCGAGTAGCTGCGCAGCAGCGGCCGCCCGGCGGGGTCGGGGCGCAGCCGCAGGGTCAGGAACTGCCCGGGCAGGGCGGGCGGCACCGCCGCGCCGTCGGGATCGGCCAGCTGCACCGAGACCACGCTGTCGCTCTCCCGGCCGAGCCCGGTGACGGTCAGCGGCCGGAACCCCGGCCAGGCCGGCGGCGGGCTCGCCTCGGTGAGCCCAGTGTTGCCCGCCGCGGCCTCGCCGGGCTGGGCGAGCATCTCCCGGAACGAGGCCTGCCAGCCAGGGCTGAGTGCCGGGATGCGCAGCGCGCGAAGGGCCTGCTGGCGGGGATGCCCGGGGAGGTACAACGCGGCGTCGATCTCCGCGACCGTCATGCCCTCCGGCCCGGAGGCGACCTTGATGATCTCGTCCCCGCCCTGAACGGCGCCCTCGGCCAGCGCGCGGAAGTAGAACCCGGGCCGGTGATGCGAGACCAGCATGGCCGGCATGCGGGGGTCGCTGAGCCTGATGCCCACCCGGTAGCAGGTGACCCGCGGCTGGGTTACCTCGAACAGCGCGCCGCCGATCCGGTACCGGTCACCGATGCACACCTCGTCGTCGGCCAGGCCCTGCACGGTGAGGTTCTCGCCGAACTGCCCGTAGCCGAAGTCGCTGCGGCCGAGCTGGTCCTGCCAGTACCGGTAGGACTCGATCTGGTAGACGAACACGGCCCGCTGCTCGCCGCCGTGCCCGCCCAGATCGCCCTGGCCGTCACCGTCGATGTTGAGCCGCCGCGCCATCCGCGGCCCGGTGACCGGGTGCTTCCACACGGCGGTCCGCACCGTCCTGCCGTGCCAGGTCACGTCCTTCGGCATGCCCACGCTGACCGCCAGCACGACCCCGGCGCGCTGCTCCGACGTCACCACCAGCTCAGCTCCTCACGGGCCGACCAGACCGGGCCGGCCCAGCGTAACTTCCCGCCGGCCAGAGTTGAACGGCGGGCTTCCCGCCTAACGGTAGAGATCCTCCAGGTCCGCGGGGTCTACCGGGAGCCTGCCGACGAACCGGGCAGGCGCCAGCGTCGGCGAATCCGCGGCGATGACGGATACCTGGTCGACGCCCACCGCTATCTGCACGGGATGCTGCGCCAGGTAGGCCCGCACCCGGCTCACCGCCTCCGCCGTCTCGTGCTGCGGGACGCCATCGTGATGGCCGACGACGAGATGGAAGTCGTTGTCGACATCGGCGGAAGTCTCGTGGTACCAGTGCCAGATGTTCGCGTCGTTCATCTTGCGGCGAAGCTCGTCGAGCGGCCGGTCTGATGCGCCGTTGGCCACCGTGCGCACGGGCCATCCCACCAGTACGAACGCGTCTGCCTGGACGGAGAACGACCGCTCATGCGGATGCTGCCCGCGGCTGGCGAACGCCGCAGGGGCGCCCGGCCGGTAGCCGCCTATGCGGATGCTCAGCGGAGGCGTGAGATAGGCGGCGAGGATCTCCGCCGCCCGGGCATGATCGATCGCGCGCCGGGTGCCGGTGCGCTCCAGGTAGCGCTGATGGACAATTTGCCCGGTCTGCGGGTCCGCTGCCCCGTCCAGCCTGATCACGGTGCCGTGTATCTGGTCCAGGTGGTAAGGACGGAACCCGCCGTGCAGCGTCTCGCCGCAGATTGCCTGCACGCATTCCAGGAGGCTGCGGGCAGCGCCGGCCTTCGGGCCGTACAAGGCAACCGCGGTGACCAGCCGAGCGCGCATCCGCCGAGCATAGCGGCCGGACATCGCCTGGGCGGCGCGCAGGATGCAGGCACCGCAGTACCCGGCGGAGACCGGCTATACGCCATTCCTGGCGTCGAGGCAAGTCTGCTTTATGTGGCCTTTCGCCCCTATTGCACATGCCAGAACGGGCACCTTACAATCAGTGCCGATCTTGATCGGCGGAGGTGGTTGAGATGGTTGGCTCGGCGGGCATCTTGATCCGGCGGCGCTGGTGCTGGCTGGTCCTTTCGGCAGTCGTTGTCCTGCTCGCCGTGTTCGCCCCGGTCCGCGCCGCCGCGGCGCCCCCGCCGAGCGGCCCGGTCGAGCTCGGATACTGCGGCGGGGACGACTGGGAGCCTGCGGTTGCCGCCGACGGCGCCGGCCATATCTACGTGCTGATCACCCACTACCAGGGGGATGCCAGCTGCGATCCTGCCGACGGGCTGAACAGCGCGCGGATCATGATCCAGGTCTCCTCGGACGGCGGCCAGACGTTCAGCGCTCCCCGCGTGGTTGCCGGTACGCCCGGCGGCATCTCCTACCCGAGCCAGGCTGACCCGGCGATCGCGGTCGAGGGCGGCAGCGGTGCCGTGTACGTGAGCTTCCTCGCCTACGGCCTGTCCGGCGGCCATACGGACGTGTACGTGGCCAAATCCACGGACCTGGGGCAGAACTTCGCCGCGGTGAAGGTCAACAGCCACGACTGCAAGAACTGTGACCACCCGAAGACCGTTGTCTCGGGAAACGACGTTTACGTGGCCTATTCCCAGGCCACCAACCATTTCATCTCGGTCTCCACCAACGGCGGCGCCACATTCACGGAGAGCAACGTCCTTCAGGAGGACGTGGTGGGGTTCTCCGAGGGTGGCGTCATCGATGGCCACGGCAACGCCTGGTTCGCGTGGGGTGATTGCCAGTCGAGTTCATGCAAGGGCGTGCCGACCGCGGACTACCCGACATCGCGACCGGGGACCAGGGACCCGACTGCCCCTTCTCCTCGTGCGGCTTCGCCTTCTTCGGCCCGCAGGACGACATCGGGATCGACGCGGCGGGCACCCTCTACCTGGTGTGGCAGCAAGGGCAGGACCCGGCCAAACGCGGCAGCCCGCCCATCATCAACCTGTCGAGGTGCGCGGCGAACTGCACGTCGGCGGCCAACTGGTCGTTCGTGGGCCGGGTGGACGACAAGAACGCGTCCGGCTGCGCGGCCTCGGCCTGCTACGCGCTGTTCCCGACGATCGTCGGAGGATCGGCGGGCCAGATCCACGTGACCTGGTTCGACGACAGGAACGGCCAGCCCATCGACCACACCAACGGGTGGAACGTGTGGTACCGGACCTCGACGAACGGCGGTTCGAGCTGGACCGCCCCCGGGCAGCGCATGTCCGCGTTCATGCCGGCCGAGTCGCAGTCGGGCACCGCCGGCTTCCTGTTCCCTTACGGGGACTACATGCGGATCACGCTGAACCCGGGCTGCGGCAACAAGCCCATCATGGCGTGGGGCGAGGGCCACGACTGGGTGGGCGGCCCGTCGGCACCCGGGCACATCAACTTCAGGTCGCTCTGCTAGCCCGGGTCATCGCGGCGGCGGCGTCCGCGCCCAGTACCCCGCCGACGCCTTCGACGCGGCGAGTTCCTCCGGCGTGCCGAAGCCGGGCGCCATGGACGCGGCGGTCCCTGGCAGCACCTCATGATGCTCGATGTCGAGCAGCCGCAGCCAGCTCTGCTGGCCCATCGTCAGCGCGATGAAGCAGCCAAGCTCGACCAGCTCCGGCTCGGAGAAGTGCAGGTAAAGCCGCTCCCAGAGACCGTCACCCGGGTCGAGCCGCCAGGTGATCGCCTCCGCGTACGCCAGGGCCGCCTTCTCCCGCTCGCTGAGCCGCCCGGACTTCTCGAAATTGAGCAGGTCGTCGTACCTGGCCTCGCCCAGGCCCTGCGCCCTGGCCTTCTCCGAGCGCTGGTTGCCGCAGTACTCGCACGCCGTGCTGCGGGAGACGTAGACGCGGCACAGCTCCTTGATAGCGTGGTCGCAGACCCCTTCGCGGAAGATCGCCTCCCACGACCGGGCGAAGGCCCAGAAGCACGCGGGAACGTGGGCGCGCACGGCCGAGCTCTCCGGCCGCGGGGTGCCCTCGCGCTGGCACCGCTCCATTTCCGCCCGCATCTCCGCGTCCATCGCCTCGGGCGGCACGTAGCTGATCCGCGGCTTCCGGCCCATCGCCTCTCCCTGCGCCCATCACCCGCGGGCCGCCAGGCGCGGCCGCGGGACTCGCCTGCCCGTCCAGGTAATCACGGCCATTCCGGCGGCGCCAGGGCGCCCGCGGCCGGCGCCCGCATCGAAAACGGATCCAGGCCGTGGCATGGTGGGTATACCGCGAGCGAGTCTTATGGCATGGCGGCAGCGCGACCGTGGCCTGCCGCCGGCGGACGCGGACAAGGAGGTGCGCACATGCAGGCAGTCGTCGGGGACCGGCTCCACGTGCATGGCAACATCGTGGGCCACCCGGACCATGCAGGCGAGATCGTCGAGGTCCGCGGGGCGGGCGGGGAGCCGCCCTACCTGGTGCGTTTCGACGACGGTCACACGGGCCTGGTGTTCCCCGGCCCGGACGCGGTCATCGAGCACCCGGGCCGGAAGGACAAGAAGGGGCAACGGGCAGGCTAGACAGCCCGGAAATTTACCGCCTGGCCAGCAGGCATGACCGGCGCGGGCAGCGGGTAACTCACTCCCCGGAACAGATCATGGCCCCGCCTCGCGGCGAGGCCCCAGATGATTCGGGGGGATTCTGGGTGAAGAGCAAACGTGCCAAGCCGGCCCGGTGGAGCGGCATGCTGGCGATCGCGGCGGCCCTCGCCGCCGTCGCGCTGACCGCGGAGCGCGCAACGCGCACGCGGCGCCGCGCGAAGCGCTCAGGCAAGTCCGCCTGACGCCCGCGCCAGCGCAGGTACGAACGACCCCCGGGCGGCCAGGCGGCCAGCGCCTGCGCTGTGGTCAGCCCAGCCGCCCGGGGCATCACCCGGCCCAGCGTCTGAGGACTGCTGACCGACCTGAATCCGTTACGCCTGGTCCTGATTCCTGCAGCAGTCGATGAGGACCGCTGCTGCCTCCCCGGCTTGTCGGCCGGCGTCCAGGTCGTTCTGGACGAGGGCGGTGTTGACGGCGCCCTCCATCAAGATCATCAGGTAGGCCGCGAGCCTGCGGGCATCCCGCCGGTGTCACGGGCCGGGCTCGTCCTTCCAGCGCCGGTACAAGGCGATGAACTCGTCCTGCATTTCCGGGCTGAGGTCGGCCTGGGTCAGCTGGCCGGTGAGCTTGATGGTCGCGCGCATCTGGGCGAGGTACTCGGTGCAGTGCGGGCAGCCGGCCAGATGGACCTCGAAGCGGCGGCGGGCGGCGCGCGGGATTGTGCCTTCGAGATAGTCGGTCACCAGCTCGACCGCCTGCTGGCAGACGAGGTCACGGCCGCGCAGCCGGAAGTTCAGGCGCATACTCAGAACCTCCCGAACTCGGTCTCGATGACCTGGCGTACCTGGCTGCGTCCCCGGTGCACGCCGACCCAGGCGTCCTGCACCACCTCTTCGGCGACTTCGTGGTGATGACCAGCTGGCCGCCGCCCGGCGAGAACGCGACCTGCCCGGGCGTGTTCGTGAACTCCGGGGTGGCCGCGGGGTCGAGGCCCAGCGCCCGGGTCGATCCCGGAACCGGGGACAGGCCGCCGGATCCGACCCGGTAACCGTGCACGCTGCCGCCGTCCCTGGCGTTCAGCACGTAGACGAGGTTGCCGTGCACCGTGACGCTGACCGGGAACGTGCCGCCGGACCCGAGCACCTGCAGCAGCCGGAGCTTGTCGCCGGAGGCGGCGAAGACCGACAGCGTGTTGCTGCCGGCGTTGACCGCGTACAGCAGGCCGTGCAGCGCGTCGTAGGTCAGCGAGCCCTGGGAGGCCAGGTGGTCGACCACCGACCCGTCCAGGATCCCGCCCAGGCCGCCGGTGGCGAAGCTGCCGGAAAGGTTAAGCTGTCCGTCGCTGGAGCGGTCGTAGGCCACGACCTGGTTGCCTGCGGGGTTGTCCGTCTGCACGAAGACGACGTGGCTGGCGCCTCCGGCAGCGGCTGACTGACCGGCCGCGGCGCTGGCAGGCGCCGCGAAGACTCCGGCTACCGCCGCTGCGATCATCACCGCGGAACCGAGCCGAGCCAACATTTTCATCGGTACTCCTCACACTGGGGGGTTTGAGTTGTTCGTAGTGCAGTCCCCGCAGGCGCCCCGGCGTTACAGCCGGGCTGTGCCGGACCCCGGGCCGGCCGGCCACCGGCCCGGCCGCTGATTCCGCCGGTTCGGGTTGTAACGGCGGCCGGTCAGCCAGGACCATGTCCCTGACAGGCGGTATCTCATCCGAGGGGAAGCGCCAATGACCAGCACGGGGCCGCGCTATGACGACCTGAGCGCGCTGTTCTTCAACTGCACGCTGAAGCCGTCGCCGGAGCGCAGCCATACCCAGGGGCTGATCGATGTCAGCGCCGGGATCCTGCGGAAGCAGGGCGTGCGGGTGGAGACGATCCGCGCCGTCGACCACGACATCGCGACCGGGGTGTGGCCGGACATGACCGAGCACGGCGCCGCCACCGACGCCTGGCCGCAGCTGCAAGAGAAGGTGCTGGCCGCCGACATCCTGGTGGTCGCCGGCCCGATCTGGCTCGGCGACAACAGCTCGGTCACCAAGCGCGTGATCGAGCGGCTCTACGGCTGCTCCCACCTACTCAACGAGGCCGGCCAGTATGCCTACTACGGCCGGGTGGCCGGCTGCCTGATCACCGGGAACGAGGACGGGATCAAGCACTGCGCGATGAACGTGCTTTACAGCCTGCAGCATCTGGGGTACACGATCCCCCCGCAGGCCGACGCCGGGTGGATCGGCGAGGCAGGCCCCGGCCCGTCCTATCTCGATCCAGGCTCCGGCGGCCCGGAGAATGACTTCACCAACCGCAACACCACGTTCATGGCCTGGAACCTGCTGCACCTGGCCCGGATGCTCAAGGACGCGGGCGGCATCCCCGCCCACGGCAACCAGCGCTCGGAGTGGGACGCCGGATGCCGCTTCGACTTCGAGAACCCCGACTACCGCTGACCGGCCGCGCCTGGCGCCGGGCGCGGCCGGTCAGGACGCCGCGGCGAGCGCTGCTCGGACCCGGGCCGACCAGCCACGTGGCGGTGCCCGCCCGCCCATCGAGAACCTGGAGGCGTGTCATGAGTTCCCGGCCGACCGCGATCGAGGCCCTGGCGGGGAACCCCGCGAATTCCGGTCTAGTGCTCGATTTCGATGGCGTCCTGGCGCCCATCGTCGAGGACGCCGCCGCCAGCGCGATACCGGACCGGGTCGCGGCCACCCTGGCCCGGCTCGTCCGGCCGCTGGGGCTGCTCGCCGTCATCTCGGGACGGCCGGTCGAGTTCCTCGCCGGCCGCGTCCCCGTCGCCGGCGTCCCGCTACTCGGCTCCTACGGCATCGAGCAGCTCAGGAACGGGGTGCGGTGGGTGGACCCGGATGCGGAGAAATGGCTCGCCCCGGTCCGCGAGGTGACCCGCGCCCTGAGCGAGCTTTTCGCTGCTTCCCCGGGCATCCGGGTGGAGGAGAAATCCGTGTCGGTGGCGGTGCACTGGCGGCAGGCCCCGGACCAGGCCGCCGCGGCCGCGGAGGTGCGCCGGGTCACCGCGCGGATCGCTGCCCAGGCTGGCCTCCGGCCGGAACCTGGCAAGCTGGTCGTGGAACTGCGCCCCCCGATTGACGTGGATAAGGGCTCGGCCATCTCGGCCCTGCTGTCCGCCGGGAACCTGGCGGCGGTCGCCTACGCGGGCGACGACCTCGGGGACATCCCGGCGCTGCGCGCCGTGCGCGAAGCCGGCGGCTATGCCCTGGTGGTCGACCACGGCCCGGAGACAGACCCCCGGCTGCTCGAGCTCGCGGACCAGGCCTATGCCGGCACCGAGGCCTTCGCGGCCTGGCTGGCCGAACTGGCGGACGCGATCGGCGCCTGACGCACCGCGGCCGCATGGCCCTGCGCGCGGCGGCGCCGGGATCTGCGAGGCTTGCACCATGGCCAGGAACGCGGGGCGGCAGCTGGTGCTGCTGCGGCACGCCAAGTCAGCCTGGCCAGATGTCGCCGATCATGAGCGCCCGCTGGCGCTCCGCGGCCGCCGCGATGCCCCGCTCGCCGGACAGTGGCTGCAGGCGGCAGGCTACGTGCCCGACCGCGTCGTGTGCTCGACCGCCCGGCGCGCCCGCGAGACGTGGCAGCGGGCTGCCGCACAGCTTGATGCCGCTCCGGCGGCCAGCTTTGACCCCCGGGTGTACGGGGCGTCAGCCGCCGGGCTGCTTGAGCTGACCCGCGAGACCGTGGCAGGCACCCGGACCCTGCTCGTCGTCGGGCACGAGCCCGCCATGCGGGAGCTGACGCTGGCCCTGGCCAGTGCCCAGGCCAGCGACGCCGACGCGCTCGACCGGGTCCGGTTCAAGTTCCCGACCGCCGCGATCGCGGTCCTGGAACTCGCCGGAACCTGGCCGGAACTCGGGCCGCAGCAGGCCCGGCTGGCTGCTTTCGTACTGCCCCGCGATCTGCGCGCGGGCGACGCCGGCGGATAACAAACACGCCGGCCGGGAGGGATCGGACGGTGAAGCTCGGCAGGCTGGCCGCCGCCGGCGGCGTCGCGGGCCCGGTGCTGTTCACCGCGGCCTGGCTGATCGGCTCGCTGCGCCAGGGCGGCCACCCGGCGGCCGAGGTCCAGCTGAGCGGCCTGGCCGCCGAGGATGCCACCGATCCGCAGATCATGATCGCCGGGTTCGTGGCGCTCGGCGCCTGCTCGGTCGCGTTCGGCGCGGCCCTCGCCGTGGCGACCGCGCCCCGGTCAGCCGGGCCGCGGCTGGTCATGGTCGCGGGCGCGGCGACCGTCGCGGCCGGGGTATTCCGCCGCGATCACCTGCTGCTGGCCGGGCCCGGTTTCGCCGGCGAGTCGTGGCACAACCAGGTGCACGACGTGGCCAGCGGCGTCGCGTACGCGGCCATGCTCGCGGCGCCGCTGCTGCTGGGGCGGCGTTTCCGGGACGAGGAGGACTGGGCGGCGCTGAGCCGCCCGGTCCAGGTGCTTGCGCTGGCCAGCGCCGCGGCCCTGGCGGTCTTCGCATCCCGGATCGCCGAGCCGTGGAACGGCACCGTGCAGCGGGCCGCTGTCAGCCTTGCCCTGGCCGCCGAGGCTCTCGTCGCCGCTCGGCTGCTGACCCTGCCACCGGCCGGCGCCCGGGCCGGGCCCGGCATCATGCACAGCCCGGGATGATCGTCGGCCGGGCCCGGCGGGACATCTCGCACCAGGTCCGCCGGGTCCCCGCGGGAAATCTCGTTACCCCGATAAGAAGCTCGGCGCGGCCAGCCGGAAGGACGAGCGCGACATGTCCCGCACGCAGCGCCTGACCGTGGTCCTCGCGCTCAACCTGGCGCTGGTGGCTGGCCTGGTAGCGGTGGGCATCACGGCCCATTCGCTCGCGGTGCTCGCCGAGGGCACCGACTATCTCCTGGACGCCGCCGGGGCGGGCGTGGCCCTGCTGGCGATCCGGCTGTCGGCGCGCCCGGCCAGCCGCGGCAGGCCGGCCGGCTACCCGAATGCCAGCAGGATCGCCGCGCTGATCAACGCCGGCTGGCTGCTGCTGCTCGAACTGCTCGTCGCCGCGGCGGCGGCGGACCGGCTGACCATGGGCACGTCCGCGGTCGACGGCCTGCCCGTGCTGGTCATCAGCGGCATTGCCGCGCTGGTCATGGCCGCCGGCGCCGTCATCCTCCGCGGGGACGCCGGATACCGGGCAAAGCAGCCCGGCGAACGAGACCCGTCCGTCACCGCCGTGCTGCTCGACACCGTCGCCGATGCCGCGGCTGGACCCGGCGGTGGCGCTCCTCATCGCCGTCGTCGTCGCCTACCACGCCGCCGCGCTGATCCGGCGGGTTCTCACCGGTCAGGGCTGAGGCTCCCCGGCGGTGCGGCCGGCGCCGGGACATCCGGGCGGCGCTGGCGGCCGGCGGCCGCCAGCAGGTGAGCAATGATTTCAGGGTAAACGGAGCGGAGCTTGCGGTGCACGACCCGGCCAGCCAGGGTGCGGTCCCACTCGGCTACCCAGCGGATGCGGGTGCCCGCCGCGGCCGCGCTGAGCGTCACCTCCGCCCGGTAGTTCCGCACTGGCATACCTGTCACGACCGTGTACGCCATCCGCCGACCGTGCTCGACCTCCAGCACCTTTTCCACCGTGGACGTGCGGCCGTACCGCATCCAGCGGACCGCCCCTGCGCCGCCCTGCCCCTCGTCGCCCTGGCTCTGGTAACCGCTCCCGCTCCATGGCCCCCACCTGCAATAACTGCGGGCATCCGCAATGAGGGCCCAGACGGCCTCGGGGGCCGCCCCGGTCGTGCCTTCCGCTTCCACGTGCAGCCGGGTCATCAGCCGCCTCCCTTTTGTACCAAGTGGAACATGTACCAGATGGTGCGCTTGGCCATGCCCGCATCGCAAGCCCGTGAACGCCTGCTGGCCGCCGCGGTCAGCCACGCACTCAGCGCCGGGATTGCCGACCTGAGCCTGCGCGAGCTGGCCGCGGCGATCGGCACCAGCCACCGGATGCTCATCTATCACTTCGAATCCCGGGAGGGGCTGCTGGTCGCGGTTGCCCGGGCGGTCGAGGAAGCCGAGAGGGCCGCCCTGCTGGATGCCGGGACGGCCCCGGATGACCTGTGGCGGTCCTGGGAACGTCTCAGCGACCCGAGGCTGTGGCCGCAGGAAAGGCTGTTCTTCGAGCTTTACTCCTACGCCCTGCTCGGCCGCCCGGGCACCGAGGGATTCCTCGACGGCATCGTCGAGTCGTGGGTCGCACCCATCGCCGCCGCGCTGGTCCGGGCCGGCGCCGACGAGGCGGCGGCCAGGGCCGATGCCCGTCTCGGCGTGGCTGTCGTCCGCGGCCTGCTGCTCGACCTGCTCGCCACCGGCGACCGGGACGGAGTCAGCCAGGCGTACCGGCGGTTCCTCGCACATGCCGGGCGGCCGGGGCCGGCTGCTGGCTGACGGCGCAGGGCCGGCCGACGGAGGGCCGGCCGGCGGAGGGCCGGCCGGCGGAGGGCCGCGGGTCGGCCGGGCTACTCGAACGTGTGCAAGGCGACCTGGTCGATCACGAGCACGTCCCCGGCCTGCTCCGCGGTGGCCAGAGCCGACGGGCGGACCACGGGAACGGCGGTGACGCTGACGCTGGGCGCGGCCCGCTGGATGAAATCGCGGATGGCGCCGGTAACGGTGAGGACGCGGACGGCCGGCCCGAGCGGGTGCGGCTGGCGCCGGTCGAACGCGCTCACCGGCTCCCTGACCTCGCAGTGGCCTTCCTCGCCGAAGCAGCCGCCGTGCCCGAACACGGCGAACTTCCCGGCGAACCCGGCGTCGGCGCTCAGCGGCGTGCCCGGGCCGGCGCCGGGGTTGTCGAAGAAGACGCGCACCTCGTAGCTGGGGCCGCTGTGGTCCAGGCCGTAGAACGTCAGGTCTGCCCGGGCCAGCTCGGGCTGATCCGCCCCGGCGGGCAGCTCGATCTCGAAGGTGATGGCCATGCCGGTCACCTGCCGATCATGGTTCGGGAGGAGAAGGACGCGTAGTCATAGCCCAGCTCGTTGACGTTGATCGTGTCGGCCACCGTGATGTTGAACGGCGGCAGCGCCTCATCCAGCAGGTCGGCAGGCACGACCGCGGTGGGGTGGCGCAGCTGCCACAGCCGCCACAGCCGGTCGATCATGACGTGGTGGGCGAAGAAGACCGGGTCGTACGCGGCGAACGGGATCTCGGCCATGGTGCCGCCGACCCAGACGTGCACCTCGTCGTGGTAAGCCTCGAGCTGCTGCTGGAAGTCGAGGAAGTCGCCCCGGCCCAGCAGCTCGCTGACCTGCGCGGCCGCCGGCAAGGTATCAGGGGGAGCCGGATCCCGGGAGGTGTGCGCGGGCGCTCCGGCGCCGCCCTGCTGCTGGGCTACCGCGTTGATCGGCCCGCCGGCCAGCGGGTTGGGGCTTCCGTCGGCCTCGGCGACGGCGTAGCGGACGGGGAGGCCCACCCGGTGCGACCACGGCGACGTCCAGTCCCACCACGGCAGGGTCACCGTCGGCTCGAACTCCTTGAGCGTGAGCTCGAAGTAGTAAAGGTAGGCCCGGTGCCAGGCCAGGAACAGCGGGGTGTGGTGCTGGCAGTACATCGGCAGCGGCAGGCCGTGGATCCCGGCCCAGTGCTGCCACCCCCGGTCGTCGGCGACCTGCATGCTGGCGCTGAAGGCGCCGCGCAGCGCCGCGAGCTGGGGCGCGCGCAGCATCGATATGTTCTTCCGGTACGACAGCGGCGCCTGGGCTACCCGCTGTGCTGGCAATGTAGCGACCGTCATCGTGTCCCCCCAGTCCGGCGACGTCCCCGGCTACACCGTAACCGCGCGCGCCGCCAATCCGGCGCGGGCTCGCCGGCCCGGCCGGGCCCCAGTAATGCCCGCCAGCCCTCAGTAATGCCCGCCATCGCTCAATAATGCCCGCCAGCCCTCAGTAATGCAGCCCTCAGTAATGCAGGCGCCCGACGCGGGTCACCTCGCTGACCGGGCGCCGGTGCTCGGCGACCTCGCCGCCGTTGTTGTTCGTGCCGTCACTGGCCGAGGTATTGCCGTCGATGGTGTGAATCATGCCGTTCCTCGTCGGGCCGGCCACCAGGGCGATGTGATGGAAGTCGAAGGTGGCGATGTCCCCCCGCCTGGCGTTATCGACGCTCACGGCTCGCGTGAACCCGTTTCTCCCGGCGTCGATATCGGCGTTGATCGCGGTGTCCAGGGCGAGCCGCTTTCGGTCCGGCACGTTGGCGCCGCCCTTCTTGACGACGGCGAAGGCGACGAAGCACCCGCACCATTTCACCGCGAAGTCAAAGCCGGCGAACTTGATCCAGTCCTGGACCGGATGGCCCCAGTTCGACAAGCGCGGCTTCTCGTGGATCCCGATCTTGGAGCGAGCCCACCTGACTGCCGCCCTTGCGCCCTCCTGCTGCGCTTCATACCGGCGCTTCAGCGCCGGCTCCCGGTCGGCCGCCCGCTGGCGATCCTCGGCCGACAGCCTCGACGGGTTGCGGATCAGCTGCTGGGTCAGCATCGAGACCGTTCCGGCCTTGATCGCCGCGCAGGCATCCTCGGCGAGGCCGAGGGCGAACGCGACGCGTCCGCTGGCCCTGAGCGTGTGCGGGCCGAACTGGCCGTCCTTCCGCAGCCTGGCGTCGGTGTAGGGAAGCTCGCGGGCACGAGCGTCTATCGCCCGCTGCAGCACCCGGATGTCGGGTCCCTCGGTGAGTGGGGTGGTCAGCATCAGGTCGCGGTGGGCGGCCGCATCGCCGGGCGGTGCGTCGCCGTTGAGCGCGCGGCTGATGCGAGCCCGCCATTCGCCGCGAAGTGCCATGACATCGTCCGCGTAATCGGGGTTCGGGTGCCCCTCGCCGCCGTTGTAGCCGCCGATTCCGGTGAACTCGCCGTGCCGTTCGATCAGGCCGTGCAGGTGCCGGAATCCGATTCGGCACTGGGCGTCGACCGTGTGGGCGCCGCCCTCGCCCTCCGCCTGCCTGATTAACCCGATATCGGTGAGCTGGGTAAGGCCCACCCCGTTCGACTTGCCGCCAGCATGGACGTGCGCAATCAGCGCCTGAACGCGATCGCGCGTCACATGCTGATGGCACCAGGGCACGGTCTTTCTATGGCCAAGATCACAGCCGAAGATGTTCCTGAACCCCGACTCCTGCTGGACCAGGGCCAGCGCGGTGGCCAGCTCGACCCCCTCCCGCCGTGCCTCAGCCATGATGACCGGCCCGAACGAGAAGCCCGCCGCCCTGACCATCTCAATGAGCCTGTTGTCGCTGGTCTCGGCCATGGCCGTGCCCCCCACTCCCCATTTTCGCCCCCGCGGCCGGCGGACGAGCAGATTGCCACGTCGATGCCGGTCGCGCTGATCTCTGGCTTAGCTCCTCGCGCGCTTCCATGTCAAGTAACAGTCAAGAAATATTAACGTACCGGTAAAAGGCTTGCCTCCCGGCCTGAACGGCGTCTCGGGTTTACCGGTCAGTCGACATGGAGGACGGCCTTGCCGCCGATGCGGCGGCGGAGCAGGGCATCGATCGCGTGGCCGGGCTCGCGCCACGAGCCCTCGAGCTCGACCTGGCCGTCCAGCCGCCCGTCGGCTACCAGCCTGCACAGGCGGGCAAGGTCGCCCGCCGCGCTGCCGTGCGTGGCGAGCTCGTCGGGAAGGTTCAGCGTGTAGATCCTCGCGCCGGACGCCCGGTCGAACCGGCTGGCCCGGAAGGTGACCATCTCGTCCTCGCTTTGCGTCCCGATGTTCACCACGGTGCCGCGCGGGGCGAGGTGCTCGATGGCCAGCCCGAACGTGGCCCCGCCGACGCAGTCGAGGATGAAATCGAAATCGCCGCCGGGTTGCCCGGTGACGTCTTCGGCACCCAGGCGGCGCAGCAGCTCGCCGGACGCGGCGGCGTCGCGGGCCAGCGCGGTCACCCGGGCGCCGCTGGCCCGGCCGAGCTGGATCGCGATCCGGCCGACGCCGCCGGTCGCGCCCGTGACCAGCATGCGCTTGCCGAGCAGCAGGCCAGCGACCTCCATCGACCGCGGCGCGGTAAGCCCGGCGGTGGGCAGCGCGGCCGCCTGCGCGTCAGCGACCTCATCGGGGACCGGGGCCAGCCGACTGGCCGGAACAGCGGCGAGCTGCGCCCAGGCGCTCGCCCTGACCAGGCCGGCCACCCGGGTCCCCGCGGGCGGGCCGCTGCCGTCGCCGGCTGCCCGCTCGACAACGCCGGCGACGTCCCAGCCGGTGACCGATCCCTCGGGCAGCTGCGGCAGGTGCAGGACCTCGCCGCGGTTGAGCGAGAACGCCCGGACCCGGACGAGGGCCTGGTCGGCCAGCGGCACCGGGTCGGGCACGCTGGTCAGCGCGACGTGCGGGGCAGCGGACGTCGCCGTCAGCGCGAGCATTACCCCCGCCGGCCGCTGGCCGCCGGCAGTGCCCTGGCCAGGGCCAGGGTCCAGCGCCGCCGGGCCGGCCGTCCGGCCCGGCGAGCGGCGCGTGCGGCGTCGCCCTCGTATTCGAGCTTGTGCCGCCGGAGCCGGGCGACATCCTCCTCGATCTCCACCCCGGGGCCCCCGTACGCGGTGTTCCTCACTGTCAGCCTTCCCGGCCATGCACGGCCGCGGTCGCGGCCCTGTCCTGGCCGAGGCTCGCGGTAAGACGCGGCCAGCCGCATCGGGCGGATGTCTTATCTGCGCGGCCGGCCCCCGGTCTAAGTACTCCCCGGGCAGGCTCCCGGGCGAGGACGGTGACGCTCAGCGGCCGAGGTACTGGTCAGCGAGCTTCGGCGGCGCGCATGCCAGCCAGCCGTCGGTTACCGCGTCCCGCAGCGCGCTCACGGAGACGTCCCGCAGCCGGATGAGCACGGCGGAGTACCCGTCGAAATGCGGAATCGTGAAGAAGCCCCGGGGGTTCGCGGCGAGCACGGCCTCCTTCTCGCCGAGGTCCTCGACCCGGACGGCCAGGATGGGCCCGTCCGGCGGGGTCTCGGCACCGAACCGTTTCAGGTCCGCCTTGCCGAACGGCCGCTCCCACGCGAATGCCTTGCCGGCGACGAACCACGTCCGGTTGCCGTGACGTTCGCCTTCGGTAACCTCGGGCAGATCCGCGGCCATCAGCGCAACGTCGTCGAGGGTCGCCACGCTCGTACCGTACTTCCTCCGGCTGAGCCGGCGGAATGCCCGGGCCGCAGGACCGGCACGGGCGCGCCGGAGCGAGCAGCCGCCGGGATTGACCGGCGCTGGCCGGCAACGACACGATGTGAGCGTGATCAGCATGCCTGCCGGGCGCCCGATGCGATCGGCTCCGGGCCGGCCAGGCAGAGCGTGAGCTCGCCGCACGGGCCCGCGGGCGCGGACCTGCCGGGGGCGCTGAGCAGCGATGTCACCAGCGCGGGGGTGTTCCGGGCGGTCGTTGACGGCTACGACGCGGTCTACGCCGCCCAGCCGGGGGCTGAGACCTTCAACCGCATCTGGCGGACCAGCGCCTACGGCGGCGACTTCCCCGCCGAGTTCGCCCACATCAGCTTCCTCACCCGCGGCGAAGGCAGCCGGGTACTGCAGCTGCTCGCTGTCGGCGAGGCGGACGCGCTCGTCGACGTGGCCTGCGGCACCGGCGGCCCCGGGCTGTGGGCCGCGCAGCAAACCGGCGCCCGGCTCACCGGGATCGACCCGTCAGCAGCCGGGCTGGCCGCAGCCAAGCGGCGGGCGGACAGTACCGGCCTGGCCGAACGAGCCCGCTTCCGGCAAGGGACGTTCGAGCACACCGGCCTGGGCGACTGCTCGGCCGACGCGGTGATGAGCATCGACGCGCTCCAGTACGCGCCGGACAAGAGATCCGCGCTGGCCGAGCTGCTGCGTGTCCTGCGCCCCGGGGGCAGGCTGGCATTCATCGCCTTCGAAGTCGACCCAGGGAAAGTCACCGGCCTGCCCGTGATCGGGGTCGACCCGGTTCCCGACTACGTTCCCCTGCTCCAGGACGCCGGCTTCGCGGTTGAGGCCTACGAGGAGACACCCGGGTGGCAAGAACGCGTGTACGCCGCGTTCGGCGCGGTCGTCGAGTCCAGCCAGGCCATCGAGGCGGAGATGGGTCACGACGGCGCCTCCGGTGCCGTCGCCGAGGCGATGCTCACCGTCCAGATCAGGCCGTACCCCCGGCGCATCCTGGCCGCCGCGAGACGGCCCGCCGGACAAGCCGGGGCCTGAGGTGGCGGAACGCGGGCCGCGCAGCGCCCGCATGAAGGCTTCGTCAGGGGCCTGGCGCCGGCGCTGCTGGCGGCCCGCTGGTTATCCGGCCTGCCCGCCCATGGCTGTCTGGCAGCATGGTCTTACCTGCAGGACACGAGCAGCGCTGTGGCAGACGAGGTGGGTGGCGTGGCTAACGCGGCGCAGGCGCAGCGCTGGAACGGGGAGAGCGGCCAGTACTGGATCGCCCACCGCGAGCGGCACCTGGCCGAGCAGCGGAATCTCCGCCCGCACCTTTTCGGCGCGGCGGGGATCTCACCGGGCGAGCGCGTGCTGGATGTCGGCTGCGGATGCGGCGCGACGACGATCACCGCGGCGCGGGCAGCGTCCGGGACCGCGGCGCCCGGGCCTGGCGCCCGGCGGCCAGGCGGGGCGAGCCCGGGCCGGGCGTCGCTGTCGGCGTGGACCTGTCCGGGCCGATGTTCGGCGTGGCGCGGCGGCTCGCCGCGCAGGCCGGCCTGGCGAACGCCCGGTTCGTGCGCGGTGATGCCCAGGCCTGCCCGCTACGGCCGGATTCCTTCGACGTGATGATCAGCAGCTTCGGAGTCATGTTCTTCGACGACCCGGCCGCGGCGTTCGCCGCCATCGGCGCCGCGCTGCGCCGCGGCGGCCGGCTGGCCTTCTTGTGCTGGCAGCCCGAGATGGACAACGAGGCGTTCTCGATCCCGCAGACCAGGCACGGGCCGGCCGCGCGCTGGCGGACATCGCCCGGCAGTACGCCGCCCGCCAGCAGCACGACGGTGTATGGGTCCGCGCCGCGGCCTGGCTCGTCACCGCCCGCCGCGCTTAGCATCCGGATACGCGGCAGGTCCGGGTAATGCGGCCCGCCCGCGGTGGCGGGCGTCAGGCGCCGACGGTCCGTCGACTCCCTCGCGCAGGAAGTCGGCATGCCCGTTGTGCCGGGCATACTCGAGAATCACGTGCAGCATCACCAGCCGCAGCGACACGTCCTGGCCCCATCGGGCCTGGTAGCCGGTCACCTCGAGCGACTCGGCCTGTTGTTCGGTCCGGCGTGAGTGCTCGATCTCTGCCTGCCAGCGCGGCAAATGCGTCCCGCCGGGTGGACGTGCTCGCGTCGTACGCCGCCTGGAAGTCCCCTTCGTCC
>WNGG01002068.1_pt1 | contig 24772 bp, 20 predicted proteins | sample 5400661 | NCBI WGS metagenome assembly WNGG01 (sample SAMN13153372, study PRJNA577476) | soil metagenome | isolation source: 100 cm soil or saprolite under Garry oak tree replicate 1 | place: USA:California | collected 2016-06-15
ATGAGATCGGGCATTCCGTGGAGAGCGCCAACAACGGCGTCCACGGCTCACCGGCGTATGAGATCTGGGGCGACAGCAAGTGGGCCGAGTTCTACATCTATGACCTCTACACGGCGCTGGGCATGGATCGCGAGGCCAAGGGCGTCTACCGCAGGTTCACCGGCAACACCGACGATTTCCCTCGCCGGGGGACCCGCTGGTTCCGCGACTGGTTCTACCCGCTATGGCGGGACTGCGGGCGGGCAGGGGTCATGAACAGGTTCTTCCGGGAGCTGGCCCGGCACTTCCCGCGCGACTCCGGCGGCACCTACACGCGGCGGATGAACTGGGGCGAGTACGTCCACTTCACCAGCGGTGCCGCGGCCGCCGACTTGAGCGGCCAGGCCGCCCGCGCTTTCGGCTGGCCCCGCGAGCGGGCCGGCCAACTGGAGCACGCCCGCGAGCAGTTCCCCGGCATCACGTACTGAAATACCGGGCCGTGCTACCGGGCCGTGGCCAATCGAGAGAGCCGGCCGGGTACCGGGGAATCGTCTACCGTATCGGACCGGGATTCCTTGGCGTGACCTGCCGCGGGAGGTGTTCGGTCCGTGGCAGACGGTGTGGAAGCGCCACCGTCGCTACGCCGGGGACGGCACCTGGGACCGGGTGCCGGGCCGGTTGTTGGCCGAGGCGCGGATGCTGCCGGGACAGTTGACTGGCGGGTCAGCGTGGATGCCACGATCACCCGCGCCCACCAGCATGCGACGAACACGATCCGCCCGGATCAGGGCACAGGGGGCAGTCTCGAACTACAAAGAATTTGCCTGGCGGCGTGTGAACCTGCAGGTCACGGCATCGGACGGTCGCGTGGCGGGCTGAGCAGCAAGATTCATGCCGGAGTCGACGGGCACGGCCGGCCGCTGGCGCTCGTCGTCACCGGCGGGCAGCGTAACGACGGGCCGCCAAGGCGGGCGACCTCCGGGGCTGGACGTCTGAGCCTACAAGGGACGCAACGTCGTAGAACGCTCCTTCGCCCTGGCCAAGCAGTGGAGGGCACTGGCCACCCGATACGACAAGCTCGCCATCACCTACCGCGCCGCCGTCATCCTGTCCGCGTGCATCACCTGGACCCGCATACAGGAGAGCCGACCACCAGCACCAGCTTCCCGCGCACGTGACCGTCCTCGCTGACGCGGTGCGCCTCCGCGATCTCGGCGAGCGGGAAGGTCTGCGCGACCGGGAGCGAGAAGCGCCCGGACTCGATCAACTCGCCGATCTCGGCGAGCGCGTGGACCGCGCGGCCAGCGTCGCCGCTGCTGAACGTCACCCCGTGCTCCTGCGCGCCACCGAAGTCGGCGATCGTCACGACGTGCTCCGGGCCGCCCGCGAGCTCGATGAGCTCAGGCAGGACGCCGCTCCCGGCGACGTCGAGCGCCGCGTCGACGCAGTCGGGCGCGAGCGCGCGAACCCGCTCGGCGAGGCCCTCGCCGTAGGCAACGGGCTCGGCCCCCAGCGAGCGAAGGTACTCGTGGTTTGCCGGACTGGCGGTGCCGATCACGTGCGCACCGCGCGCCACGGCGAGCTGAACCGCGGTGCTGCCGACGCTTCCGGAGGCGCCGTTGATGAGCAGCGTGCTGCCGCTCCCGACGGCGAGCTGGTCGAGCGCGCGCGTGGCCGTCTCGATGGCGGTCGGCAGCGCGGCAGCGCCGGGGAAGTCAAGCGACGGCGGGATCGGCGCATAGTAGGACAGCACCGCCAGCTCGGCCTGGGAGGCCCCATCGGCGGAGAAGCCGAACACGCGATCGCCGACGGCCACATCCGCAACGCCCTCGCCGAGCTCGTCGACGACGCCCGCCGCCTCGTGGCCCATGGTCTGCGGGAGCTCCCCATCCATCAGGCCCTTGCGCTTCTTCCAGTCGCTCGGGTTGACGCCGGCCGCGCGCACCGCAATCCGGACCTGGCCGGCACCCGGATGCGGATCGAGGAGATCCACGATCTCGAGGACCTCCGGGCCCCCGAACTGGCTGAAACGGACTGCCTTCATCATTCGCTCCGATGTCGACTCAGGTTGCAGCCTTCGAGGTGGGCCGCGCCCTTAACAAGCGCCATTATCGTCACCATAATAATGACGCGCGCAGAACTGGATAATATGCAACCTTTCAGGCAACCGATCGGTGCGGCCGTCGCTCGCAAATATTCGGCAGGGAGACTGTGGATAGTTGCTTCCGGCCCTGCTTCCGTGGTTTTGCGGTGGTGCGGGCGTAGGGTCGGGGCCTGGGTCCCGGCCTGACCTCCGATTCGGCTGACGCCGCTCGGGCTGTCCTGCGATACGCGTTGTCGGCCGGGCACAGGTTTCCGGCACCTGCCGGCGCTGCCGGTCTGATCTGCCTGGCCTGGGCAAGAGGCCGGGATTCACAGGTCCGACGGCCAGCGGGTGCGTGCCATCCCTTAACCAGAGAAAGGGACGGCTATGACCATCGTAGAAGACAACGCGCCATCACCGGCGGCGTGGACACCCACGCCGACGTGCATGTGGCGGCCGCGCTGGATCCCGTCGGCGGGCTGCTCGTCACCAGCACAGCCGAGGACCGCGCCCGCTGGCCTTCTCTCGCCCGGGCAGCATCAGAAGACTGCCACGGTTATGCCTTCGCCGGATGAACCCGGAGCAGCTCAGGCCGGCAAGAATGACGCACTACCCATGGTGGACGCCATCCACGAGATCCTCGACCGAGCCGACGTCAAAGCGTCCCGGCTGCGGCACGGCGGCGGCGAGCTGACCTGGATCCTCATGGAAGGACGAAACGCCTTACGCCAGTTACGCGCTAAGGCGCCGCCGGGCACCTGCCCAATGCGACTCCGCTGTTTCCAGTATCAGCGTCCTGGACGCTACCGGGTCGAGCGCGGCTTCGGCGAGCATCTGATGCGCGATGCTGTGCAGGTACGTCTCCCGCTCCCCCTCCAGGATGAAGCCGCTCCTCATGTGCTCAGTGCTCACCACATCCTGCAGCATCGCCTCGCTATCCGCCCCGAACCCGAAGATGACAAAGGACTCCCCGAAGACGGTGTGCTGCGCGTCAAGGGGGAGAACCCGCAACGTCAGGTTCGGCCGGCCAGCCTCTCGCGCCAGCCGCTGAAGCTGTTCATACATCACCGAGTCATCACCGATCCTGCGCCTCAGGACCGATTCATCGAGCACCACCGACAGCTGAAGCCCCTCGCGGTTCAGCACTTGCTGGCGTCGCATGCGGACCCTGACCAGCCGCCCGATCATGCCCGGCGGGACCGGCTCGACCCGGCTGTAGCTGCCGATGATATGCCTCGCATACGCTTCGGTCTGCAGCAAGCCAGCCACCACGTCAACATGCCAGATCGCGATGGACGCCGCCTCATGCTCTAGCCCGATGAACTGCTGGTAGTCCTCCGACAGGCTGTCGGCGAATTCCTCCCACCATCCCTTCTGAGCCGCATCCTCGGCCAGATCCAGGAGCAGTGCGCGGCGGGGCCCGGTGATCTGGTAATAGTCCAGCAGCCTCTCCACCTCCCGCGGCCGCAACCCGGTCCTGGCCCGCTCATACCGGCTGATCTTGGAGGGCGACCACCTCAGCGCGGCAGCGACCGCGTCCCCGCTCTTGCCCTTGTGCTCCCTGATCCCGCGCAGTTCAGCGGCAAGCCGACGCCGCCGCACCGTGGGACTTGCTGGCGCGATCATCGGGCGTCCCTCCTCCTCGGCACCGCGCGGGCGGACCAGTGTGGCAGTCACGCAGATTCCCGCGAAACGTGCCTTATGGCACTTTTAGTACCCGCGTACTCGCCCAGTGTAACCACTGATCCTGGTTCGATATACGTCAGCTGACCGATGTTTCCCGATGCAACTTGCAGCAGCCAGTGAGCTCACCCTGGTGCACTATGACGGGCGGGGAACCGGGCACTAGCAGCGTGATGTGACCGACCTCGCTCGAGGGGATAAGCCGCCATCCTGGCCACGCCAGCGATCTGCGTCCGGCCGTCATATGACAACAGTGGGAGGTTCTGCACAGCCTCGTCAGGGACCAGCGTGTCCAGTAGGGTTTTCTCATTGCGTCCTCGCCTACAACCGACCGCCAGAGTCAGTGCGACCTGCTGCGGTCGCTGCACCGCCCCGGCGCCCCTCTCCTGCTTCCGAACGCCTGGGACGTGGCCACAGCGAGAGCGGTGGTCGCGGCTGGCTTTCCCGTGGTCGCGACAACCAGCGGCGGCGTGGCCGCGGCGCTCGGCTACATGGTCGAAGAGAAACGCGATCGGCTCGACGGGCGTCGGCGTCGACACCTCGTTGACCAGCGCGGATAGGAGTTCTTGCCCGGACAGTTGCGTGATCGCGAAGACGTAGACGAGGTCGAAGAACAGTTCGGCCTGGGCGTCTGCGGTCGGCACGGATCCGGGCGAGGGCAACGCTCGCACCACACGTGCGAAGCCCAGACCATGTCCAGCCTCGGGTGTGAGCTGCCCAGCCTGAACGGGATGAGTGGTGACCCCCGCGTCGGTAACCGAGGTCTGACGGGTTAGGCGGGCACAGCGGCGTCCTCCACGCCCGGGAGCGCCCTGCGGAGCTCTCTGCGCGAACTGATACCGAGCTTTGGGAATACCTTGTGCAGGTGGTACTCGACAGTGCGCGGGCTGATGAACAGCAGGGCGGCTATCTCCGGGTTCGTACGCCCCTGTGCAGCGAGCCGGGCGACTTGCGCCTCCTGCGTGGTGAGCTCGTCGAGCGTCTCGACTGTACGTTTGCACACCGTCTCGCCGGTAGCCGATAGTTCGCGCCGGGCGCGCTCGGCGAACGCTGCCGCGCCCATGCGACCGAACATCTCGTGGGCAGCGCGCAACTGCTCGCGCGCGTCCACGCGGCGGTTCTCGCGACGCAGCCACTCGCCGTACAGGAGTCGGCTGCGCGCGAGCTCGACCGCGGCGCGGCTGCGCGCGAGCCGCTCGACCGACTCGCGGTAGAGGGACTCGTCGTCGCTCAGTAGCGCACGGCAGCGCGCTTCGATTCCGAGCGCCCATTCGGTGCCGCTCGCTCGCGTGCGTTCACTCAGGCGGTCGAGCGCCGCGGCGGCCTCCTCCGGCCGCCCGCCGCGGACGCCGGCCTCGATCAGCTCGACCAGGGCCCAGCCATAAAAGATGACGTCCTCGTGCTCGCAGGCCTGCCGCGCGGCAGCAAGCGCCTCGCCGTAGTGGCCGTGCCCGTTGTGCAGCAACGCGGCAAGCCACAAGGCTGCGCCAATCGCCGAACCCTCGCCCCGCTCGGTCGCATTCTGCCTACCCCATCCGAGCAGCGCCTGCGCCTGAGTCTGATCGCCGCGCACCGCGGCCAGCATGGCCGCCGCGTACTTGAGCGGTGGGAGTCCGGTCGCCTGCGTGATCGAATCGACCTCATCGATCAGCTCCGCAGCGGTGGCGAACGCCCCCGAATGGACGTTGAGTGCGGCGAGGTAGTTGAGCGCGTTCGGGAGCAGGTTGAGCGCGCCGGTCTCGCGCGCCACGCGCACGCCGCGGGTCGCGAGCACGTGCCAGAGCTCGTCGTCCCAGAGATCCTGCGTGAGGCGGCACGCCAACCACAGCCACCGCCGATCCTCACCGCCGCCGTCGGGTTCGCCGAACGCACGCAGCGCCCGCGAGAGCGGCGCGACGGATGCCGCGTACCCCTCGGTGAACCGCGTCACAAGGGCGTCGAGGAGCCGGTCGGCCGCGCCCAGGGCCGGCACCCGGTTCGACGCGCGCGCCGCCTCGGCCACCTCACGCTCATCTGGGCCGGCGCCGAGGCGCCCGGCGAACATCGCCGACGCGAGCGCCTCGAGGTAGGTCTCCCGGGCCATCGCGGCGTCCAGGGGATCCAGCCGCCTGGCCGCCTCGAGCAGCAGCGGCGGCGCGTCGCGCCCGCGTCGGCTCGTGAACGCGATCTGCGCGCGCAACCGCTCCAGCCGCGCGCGCTGGAGCTCGTCGACCGGCCCGAGCTCGGCGGCGGCCAGGAGGTCGGACGCGGACACCGCGTCGGCGACGTCGAGCTTCGCCTGGGCCGCGGCGAGCGAGCGCTTGACGCGCATGGCGGGGTCTGGCGTCAGCTCGGCGGCCCGCTGCAGGAACGCTGCGGCCGCCGACAGCCCGCCACGGCCCTGCGCCCGGCCGGCCGAGCGCTCCAGCTCGTCGGCTACGGCTTCGTCGGGCCCGTCGGCCGCGCGAGCGCGGTGCCAGGCCCGGCGATCCGGGTCCAGCCGCGTGTCGGTCGCGTCGGCGAGTGCCCGATGGACCTCGCGTCGCTCGGGTGCGGGCGCGGCCCGGTAGGCGGCCGAACGGACGAGCGGATGGCGGAACTGCACGCGTGCGCCGATCTCGACCAGGCGTGCCGCCGCTGGCCAGGTGGATACCTCGCCGTCCACTGGGAGGGCGGAGGTGTCCTGCTGGCGCTCGGCCGGCCTCCTGGCGTAGGACCGGGAGGGTCAGCCTCACTCCGCCCGGAGCACGCTGGCAACGGCCGTGCGGGCCGCCCGCCAGCCAGGCACGATGGCGGTCAGGATGACCAGGGCCAGCGTGGATGTGGCGACCGCAGCTACCGTCACCATCGAGATGACTGGCTGGGGCACGACATAGAGCTCGCTGGCGAACCTGGCCCACAAGAACCGGCCGGTCGCGATTCCGAGCGGGACGCCGGCCAGCGTCCCGATCGCGACGGGTATCGATGCCTGCCAGATCACCACGGCGACCACCTGCCTGCGGACCAATCCCAGCGTTTTCAGCAGCGCAAGATCGCGCATCCGGCACCGGACCGAAACCGCGAGGGTCAGGGCGAGCGCCACGACCGCCCCGGCTGCGAGCGTCCCGGCGAGGACGAGCGGCGCCGCGCCCATCGTCCGGTAGTTGACGATCTCGGCTGGCCGCTGGACGGGCAGCACCTGGATGCCCTGCACCGACCGGATCCCGGATAGCTGGCCGCCGATCCGCTCAAGCCGCCGGATGGCAGCGGCGTGATCCGCCTGGGGGCGGAAGCGGACCAGGATCGTGTTCGGTCCTTGCAGTGCGCGATTGCTGATGCCGCTTGCCCGCGCATTCTCCGGCAGTGCGCTCGCGGGCAGCATCGCGCCCTCGCCGAGTGAGGGGTGGATACCGTGGCCAACTCCTATGGCGGGCATCGTCGCCGTCCCCGCGACGCGCGTGATCAGCGTCGTCCTTCCGTTGAAGACGCGGACCGTGCCGCCGACATGCCCGCCGACGAGGGCCAGCGTTTCCGGGCCAAGCACTATCTGGGCCGGCCCGGCCAGCGCGTGACCGGCCAGGATCGGCGGGCTGACCCGGGCATTGGTCATGGCGATGACCGGCACGTTATGACCGTTGATCTCGACCGAGTCGAAGTAGGCACCAGACCATGCGGCGATGTCGGGATCATGGCCCAATAGCAGGCGAGCCTGCGGCAGCGGGATCTTGCCGTAACCGCTGCCAGCGAGGATCTCCCTGTCCCAGGTCCAGCCGTACAGCGCGGGATGCGACTGCGTCCGGCGGGCTGCGGCCACACTGGCCATGGCCACCCCGCCAAGGAGTCCCACGATCACTGCGATCGCCAGGTACCGGGCCCAGTACCGGCCCGACCCGGCGCGCAGCCGGTACCAGGCAGGCCGCCACGCCGACGGAGTCACTTGCTTGCCCCCATCCCCATCGGCCGCACCAAGGACCATGGCATCACGGACCGGAACCGGCTGCCGCGCACCCTGCGCACAGCCGCGCCCCGCGCGATGGCCCGCAGCGGCCAGCCGTGGTGCGCCAACTGCCGCGCCGCGGCTATGCTCCTGCGCAAGCCGCAGACCCTTTGCATCACCAGGCCGTTATTTCACGGATCCGCAGCACCTGCCAGCATGCTGCCACCAAGCTGCACAGTGATGCCAGCCGCACAGCCGGCGACTACGATCCGGACCAGCCCGCCCGCATTTTCGCTGGAATGCTCGACGCGGCCTCCCCCGGCACCGGGCGCAGCCAGGCGCAGGAGCAGGGCCGTGCACGGCCTGGCCCGCCTTGCGGGCAATGCTCTGCTTCGGGCAATAACCTCATCCCCGTAGCGACGTCAGCTCGACCATTGTCGCAGGCAGCCACACGCCTGAGACGGTGAGCGCCCGGATGGCCGCACCATAAAAGGAACATCCTGGGAGGTTCGCGAACAACAATCCATTGACGACCGATACGCACGGATTCGGCGGTATGCGATGCCTGGGTATGCCAGGGCGCCCGGTGTCCGTTCCGCGGGCTGGCCATCGGGGCCGGGCCTTGGTACCCCGGCTTGCCGGCCGGCATCATCGTAGCCGGCCGATGGCGCTGGCCGCCTGGCCGTCAGCTTGTCAGCTCCACAGGCGTGACGTCGCGAGCTCGGCGCCGCGGGCGAGCGACTCGAGCTTGGCCCAGGCGATCTCCGGATGGACCCTGCCGCCGAGACCGCAGTCGGTCCCGGCGATGACGTTCTCCCGGCCGACGCCTTCGGCGAAGCGCACGATGCGGTCGGCGACGAGCTCGGGATGCTCGACGAGGCTGGTGGCGTGGCTGACCACCCCGGGCATGATGATCTTCCCGTCGGGGAGCTTCACCTCGCGCCATACGTTCCACTCGTGTTCGTGCCGGACGTTCCCCGCCTCGAACAGATACGCCCCGGCGTTGATCTCCAGCATGACCTCGACGATGTCGCGCATCGGGATGTCGGTGACGTGCGGCCCGTGCCAGCTTCCCCAGCACAGGTGGAAGCGGATGCGGTCCTGCGGGAGCCCGCGGATGGCGTGGTTGAGCGCCTCGACGCGGACCCGGGTGAACCGCTGGTAGTCCTCGACGGCCGGCTCGGGGAGGATCTGGTCCCAGTTCTCCGCGATGCACGGGTCGTCCAGCTGGAGGATCAGGCCGGCGTCGACGATGGCCTGGTATTCCTCGCGCATCACGTCCGCGGCCACCCACAGCAGCTCTTCGTCGTCTTTGTAGTAGTCGTTCTGGAAGCGGGCGCAGCTGCCGGGCGCGACCGCGTTGAGGAAGCCCTCCTGGACACCCGCTGCCGCCATGGCCGCCTTGACGTTCGCGATGTCCCGCCGGACCGCGCCCTGCCCGGCGTAGGTGAGCGGCGCGCGGCACACAGGGAAGGCGGCAGGCACCTGGCCCATCGAGGCCATGACGCCGTCCGGGTCGTGATACGCCGCCGGGAACAGGTGCTTGTCCCTGCGGTCGGTGAAGGTGGTCAGCATGATCTTGCCGGGCCCGGAGCGGCGCGCCGGCAGCTCCCAGTCGGGCACATCGGATATCTCCAGGCCGCCGAGCCGCTCAAACACATAGGTCCACCAGGCCGCGTAGTTGATCTTGCCGCCCATGGCGTGGCCGTACTCACCGTCGTTGGGGACGTCGATACCGGTATCTCGCTGGCGAGCCACCAGGTCCGCGACGGCGTCCCGCTGCCGGTCCTGAAACGCCTGCTCGCCGGAGGACTGGCCGCCCGCGAGGCGGGCGGCATTCAGCTCGATCAGGTCATCCGGCCGAGGCAGGCTGCCGGCGTGGCTAGTCAGAATGCGATCGCTGCTCGTCCTCATGCGGTCATCGTGATCCCTGCCGGCTGACCGTGACAACAGAATCGGATCAACTAGCAGGAAACGCCGGGCCGGCAGAACTCCGGGCCGCTGCGGTAACGACATGGTCGTGATGCGATCAAGGAGCGGGCCCCGGCTCCTGGCGGATGCCGGGAGATGCCAGGCCTCGCGGCGGGTACCGGCGGCCTGCGCGCCAGGCTCACCGCTGCCCTGAAACGCAACCAGGCACTCACCGGCGAGAATGCACGGCTCCGCCCACGCGCTCGGTGCCGACCGCCATCCGCTGCCGCGGACCCCGCCTCGCAGCCAGCTCCGGTTGCTGGCATACCCGCCCGATGGCGTCCACACGCCATGCTCACCTGCCGCCGGGATGCTCACTGCGGGCAGCCCGCAGCCGGCGTTGGCGACATCCCAGCCGCCTCCACCAGCGACGGCGACGAGACCCGGCAACCGGCGCGCGAGTAACCGCCGATCTGGACGAGTGTCGGCCGGAATCCGGCCGACACTCTGGCCGCCCAGATCTGGACTTCCTGTGCGCGAATTTCGGCGACCGCTCCGGGGTGCCGCCGGCCAGCTTTACATACAAAGTGGTCGTCCAGGATCCGTCTCCAGGCCCGATTCCAGCCATCTCGTTTGTCAAGACACCGAGTGAGCGAGACAGTTACTCTCCGCAGCCCGGATGCATGGCGGGACGCCCGATTCGCCACCCGGGTCGTCACTGTCAGCACTGGCTGACAGGCATTGATCCATGAGCAGCTGATCTGCGCACCGCAACGGGCCCAAACGCGACATCGGCCAATCGCTCAGAGTCGGCGATCAGGTCGCTCATGTTCCCAGCTCTCGTCGCGCTCGGTTACGGGGGTGTCGGCGCATTCAGCGTAGGCTACTTGCGGCCTGGATCCGTGTCGCGTCCCAGCTGGGAGTAACCCCCGCACAGCCCGCTCACGGGCTGGCGGATTCCCGGGCGGGCAGCGGCTGCTGATCAGGCTGTGAGCACGGACGGTCGCTGCCTCTGGCTGCACGACCTGCTCGCCAGTCCCAGCGTGCACATCCTGCTGGATCCTGACGCGGACATGATCGGCGGCCTGCTGCTCGCCCGGACGCCGGCGCTTGCCCTCGCCAGTGTTCCCGGTCGCGGGCTTAGGCCGAACCGGGGATATGCAGGATGCTGGCTGGGTGGACACCCCGAAGGCAGAGGTCCGGTTCGCCGCTGAGCTGCGGATGTTCCTGGCGCCACGGCACCGCGCCGGACGGATCCGGGTCGCCTGCGACAGCGTGTCGTCGCTCGGGCACGTCGTGGAGTCCCTCGGCGTTCCGCTGCCGGAAATCGGCGGCCTGACGGTCAACGGCAGGCCGGCCACGCCCCGGGACCGGCTGGTCTCCGGGGACGTGGCCGAAGTCAGCGCCGTCCGCCGGCCGCAGCCCGTGCCGTCGCCGCGGTTCATCCTTGACGTCCACCTGGGCACGCTGGCTCGCCGGCTGCGACTGGTCGGCGTGGATACCGCGTATGCCAATGACGCCAGTGACGACGCGCTGATCGAGCAGGCCAACGCGAGCCGGCGCGTCCTGCTGACCCAGGACCGCGGCCTGCTGTGCCGCCGCAGCCTGCGGCTCGGTGCCTACGTGCGCGGCTCACGGCCCGACGATCAGCTTCGCGATGTCCTAAGCCGGTTCGCCCCGCCGCTCGCGCCGTGGACCCGGTGCACGTCGTGCAACGGCCTGCTCGCGCCGGCCCGCAAGGCCGACGTCGAGCCGTTGCTGCAGCCCGGCACGCGGCGTGCCTACCAGGCCTTCTCCCGCTGCCCTGGCTGCGGCCGGGTGTACTGGCGAGGCGCCCACAGCCAGCAGCTGCAGGGGGTCGTCGACTCGGCGCTCGGCACCGTCGCCGCGTCTCCCGACCGTAACGCCTAACCCTGCGCCGTGCCAGGATCCCCTCACGCGGTGGGCTATCCCTGCCCGGCGGCCCGACGCGCGCCCGGCGGTGCCCGCGATGCGCCGGCATCACCGCGCGGACCGGGTCCCGGGCATCGGCCCACCTCGTAGCCGAGCGGGGTGTCCGCCTCAGCGATCACCCTGGCGGCCTGTGACGCCGGCAGCGTCATGTGCGGCTTCCCGTAGTGACCGGCCAGGACCGGTTCGCTGTCGGGAATGCGAAAGTAAACGGCGACGATCAGCCCGCAAAAGCCGCTTCCGCTCGTTCCGGCCGAGGGTTGATCGCCCAGCGACCCTCGTGCGCAGAACTGGACAATCGGCGCGAGGCCACGCGCACGCCAGGACAGTTGCAACGTCACTCGTAATCGGCAGCGTTGTCCGAAGTCTCGCGGGTGGCCGTCACGCCCCGTCATCGGCCCTCGTTGCGGCCAGGGCGCGCGTAGCCGCCTGATCTGCATCCGCTCGGGTTGCGCGTCGGCGCTCGTTTTCCACTTGGCGTCGAGCGTTCAGTGCGTTCGATTGGAGCAGGTCGCCTCGATGATCGCTCCTGACGCCGCGGCGGGGTGGTGGTGGCTGGCCATTTCCGCGGCGTATCCGGCGGCGCGCTGGCGGTAACTCGGCTCGGTGACGACCCGCTCGACCGCGTCGGCGATCGCGGCGGCTGCGGGCTTTTCAGTTTTGAGGTTGATCCCGACGCGGTGGTAGTCCACGCGCGCGTTGATGTCGTTCTTTCCTTCCTTTACGCCTGCGCACACTGGCGGTACTCCATGGCTGAGGCTGAGCAGCACGCCGCCGAACCCGCCGTTGGTCACGAAGGCGTCGGCGCGCGAGAGCACCGCGTCGAAGTCGACATAGTCCTCGATCACGATGTTCGGCTGCGGATACGCCTCCCGCAGACGGGCAGTCCCCTTGCCGCCGGTGGCCACGATGAGTTGGGTATCCGTGTCCTTGAGCGCCTCGATCGTCGGGACGATCAACTTCGTGGCGTCCTCATTGTCGACGGTGCCCTGGGTGACCAGTACGGTCCGGCGGTGCGGCGACGGGGCAGGAGCGGCGTATGCACCGGACCTCGTCCGGTACGGCACCAGCGGGCCGACGTAGTGGACCAGTGGGTTCCGTTGCGAGCGTGGGTAGTCGAAGCTCTCGGTCCCGGTTTGCAGCACTGCGGCCGATGTCAGGTAGGGCTCGTCGGTGAAGAAGCCGCCTTGCGGCATGGTTAGTCCGTAGTCGGCGAGGATGCGGGCGTAGCGCTGCCGGGCGGGCTTCATCACCATCCGCTCGCTCAGTGCCGTCATCACGTGGTCGCGCACCCTGCCGCGCACGCCCTTGGCCGGCTGGAACCCGAAAAACAGCGGCGGCACCAGCCGGTCGCGCTGCATGTTCTGGATCGCGATGACGGACACGACCGGGATCCCGAGGAGCCTGGTCACCAGTCGCTGGACGTAGATTGCCCCGTCGATGACGAGGACGTCGAACGGGTCGGTGGCGTGTATCTCCTTGAGGTCTTCGAAGAAATTGCCCACATTGCCGGCGAAGACCTTCTCGCCGTCGAAGGAGACCACCTTCGGCCCCTTCAGCCTGGCCCGCTCCGGGTACAGGTCGTTCAGGTTCGCCTCCGTGTGCTCGACGGCGCGCACGAACGGGCGGTGCTCGATCCCGAGTTCGGCCAGCTTCGCGGCGTAGTGCGAGCCCGTGTACCAGCTCACCTCGTTGCCGGCCGCTTGTAGCTGCTTGGCGATCCCGGTCATCGGGTTGAAGTGCCCGGAGAATGCCAGGCTGCCCATCAAGACCTTCATCGATCCCTCTTTACTTTAATCTGTCTCTAGTGAAGCCTTAAAGTATTGTTGTGGTCGTGGCCGACCACGTCAACACCCGCAAGCCCTCCAAACGGGATGAACGCGCCCGGGTGACTCGCAACCGCATACTGGATGCGGCACGCGAGGAGTTCCTCAGCAATGGCTTCCACGCCACCCAGATGCAGGCGATCGCGGACCGCGCCGGCGTGTCCGTGCAGATGCTCTACTTCGCGTTCGGCAAGAAAGGCCACCTCATGGCCGCCGTCGTCGAGCGGGCGGTGGTCGGTGAGGACGCCATCCCGCCCGAGCAGGCCGAGTGGTTCGCCAACCTCGCGCTCGCTCCCAGCGCCAGGGAGACACTCCGCCGGTTCATCGTCGGCAGCAGCGAGATCTACCGAAGGGCGGGCCCCGTCGACCTGGTCGCCCGCACCGGTGCCGCAACCGAAGAGATCCTGGCCCAGTCCACCATGCAAGGCGCCGAACTACGCGCCGCCGTGTTTGGCAAGGTCGTCGAACTCGCGGCAGCAAACGGCCCGCTGCGACTGGACCTCCGCACCGCCAAGGACGTCCTCATCGCCGCCTTCTCGCCCGCGCTCTACATGGAGTTCATCAACGACCGCGGCTGGAGCCACGAACAAGCCATGACCTGGCTTGCCGACAACATCCCCGCACTGATCGCGGCTGACTGAAGCAGCCCTGGCAGCGTGGCACACGGGTGACGCGCACCTACAGGGATCAAAGATGGAGCCGGATGCGGTCGGCTGCCCGGGCAGGCAGGGACTCTACCCTGTGGCCCAGCCGCTGGTCCACCGGTGCCTGTCGAGGCCAATGGCGGCAAATTCGTCGTGCCCGCCCGCAGCTTGGATGCGAGTGCCCGTAGCCGGGCCTTGATCGCCATGTCCGTTGACATCCGCAGCCTGGCAGGGGGCCTGCCAGCTCTCCGCGCATCCGGGTAGAGCGGGGCCGAAGATGACCGACTCCACGCTGCCAGGCAATGGCTCCGTGGATGCCTTCTCCGCCGAAGAACTCACAATGGGCGTAGAGCACCTTCCATCCCCGTGACAGCTCCCGGGCCCAGCGGGCGATGCCCTGGGTCAGCACCCAGGACCCCTCGACCTTGCCTGCCTCGCGGTCCGCCTGGTGTATACGGGCGCGGGCAGCGCCTGTGAGGGGCATGAGATAAGTTCCCTCGACCGCTAACGCCACCGCCGGCACGCCGGAGGGAGCGGTCACAGCGGCCATTCTCCGAAATGCCATCCAGGACCGCAACGTGCTTGCTCCAGACGGCAGACGGTCTTCTGCTCATGCCGCGATGATGGCTGTCCGCGCAACAGCGCCCCCTCGCGCAGAACCGGACAACCGGCGCGCGGGCACACGCACCGCCGAGACAGTTGCGACACCGCTCGTAATCGGCGATAGGGCGCTAACTTAAGTCTGGAGACCTGCTGGGCTAGTCTCGGCGAAATCGGTGGTGGTTCCCGGTCTACGGTCAGCATCCGCCGGCTGGTGCTCCTTGGCCATTGCCAAGCTTGGCCGTCCCGGCGTGCCGTCAGGTGATCATGCTGTGCGGTGGCGTCGGCCGGACGCGCGGCCGCGGGAGCCGGCTGCGGCGATGATCTTGGCGGCGTGGTCAGCACGGCGGCTCATGCGCCACTCCCATGCGCTCGAATCCCGACCTGATCGTGGCCGCGACCGCCCGCTGTCCGTCCTCGCGGACCAGCCCGATCTCCGCGGCGGCGTCGGTCAGCGCCTGCGCGGCCGCCGCCGCCTCCAGGTCCCCGTCAGCGACCAGTTCACCGGCCCGCAGGCTGGCCCAGAACAACAGCCGGTTGCGTTCCCCGCGCCGCGCGGCCAGCAGCCGCCCGATGATCCCGTGGAGCCTGGCCTGCCCGCTCCCGCCGCCATGACCGATCCCGGTACTGGTCACCGGCCCGGGAGGCGGCCCGGCCAGGCCGGCGATCCACCGCGGGAGGACCGGCAGCTGGCCTGGTCCGGACCGGACCGCGTACCCGGGCGAGCCGGGGCAGGTGCCGCGGGCACGCAGCTCGACGGCATGGCAGCGCGCCAGCGGCCCCATATGCACAGGGCAGGCGGGATCGGCCCGGTACCACAGGTGCCACCCGGGAAGATGCCCGCGGCCCGGGTGGCCGGGCGTGCGCACCGACACGGTGGCGGACAGGTCAAGCAGCGCCCCGGCCTCGACCGCCCGGTCGGCCAGCCAGCGCAGCGCGTTGACCACCGGGGCGCCGTCCACCGCCGCCGGGGTGTCAATGTCCACCAGGATCAGCCTTCCGCGGCCGAGCAGCTCGCCGCCGCGGCGGCGGATATGCGCATCCAGCCCCGGCGTCCAGGGCAGGCCCCGCCGGCCGGTGAGCTGGTAGACATTGCGCTGCGCCAGGGGCCCGGGCACCGGCAGGCCCGCTGCCTCGAACGCGGCCGGGGTGACCCGGGCGGGCCCATGCCGGCCCGGGGCCTGCCCGGGTACGAACATGGCGCCGCGCAGCACGGCCGGCACCACGTACTCAGCGGCGTTCATCTCCCGCTCCCGCGTCCTTGCCAGTCAGGGTAAGCGCGCCGCGCAACCGCCCCGGCAGCCCCACGCCGGCTGACGACGCGCCCTGCCGCCGCAGCCGCCAGACCCCCTGCGACAAACCATCACGACCGCCGGACGGTTACTGACCGCGACTTCATAGTGAACGTGAACCGCCGTTCGGTATTCCTGGGTGAGAGAGCGGCCGGTTGGCTACCGCCTCGCATAACGGGGTGATCTGTGTGCGGCCACGCGCATGCCGGCCCGGCTGACCGGCCTGCGGCTCTGCCGAATGCAGTCCGCAGTGCGGCATTCATGGCGCGAGGCAATGCTGATGGGCGCATAGCGCGCGGTCCTTTACCAGGTGGCGACCCGAAGCCATACGTCTGCGCTCGCCTTGCCCCGGACGGCGCGCAGATCCCAGCAGCCCGGGACGGTGAATATGTAACCAGCGCCCCACTCCTCACCCGGTTTGTCCCAGTTGCTGCCGAGATGGTAGTCCGGTCCCCAAGCCAGCCGATGGCGTGCGCCGTCCGGGCCGATCGCCGCCATTTGCAGCTGGCCCGCGCCGGTCATTCGCCAGACGATCTTCTCCTGATCGCCAACGCGGGCGGGCAGTGTATGCGGGAACATCAGCAGCCCCCACAACGAGGCACCGCGCCCGGTGCCCTCCACCTGCGGAAGACCGCTCACGCCGGCAGTGACCGGTGAGGGCGGACGGCATCCGGCGGCACCGGGCGCGGTGCCCGCAGGAAGGCTCGCCGAGGTGCTGGCACGGGCTGGCTGACTGGGGTGCGCGAGAACGCTGCCCGCGTTATTCGTGCAACCCAGGATGGTGCTGAGCAGCATCACCGTCAGCATCGCCCGCACTGACCGGCCGGTCACAGCAGCATTGTCTGCCAGCAGCCGGCGGTCGGCAACCTCCACCGGCGCGGTCACCGGACGCTGACGATGACCCGCAAGGGCGGTAAGGCCGCCACTATCCCGCTGGCGCCCGATGCTGGGCGGGCTAATTTGTCACCGCGCAAAGGCACTCGGTCGAGCCGGGCCAGAAACCCGTCGGCCGCTTCGGCATTGACGATGGTCGGCTCGCGGCTGGGTGGCCCGGTTACTGTGGACCATCGCCGGCCGGAGGAGAGCCATCGGTGACCGGCGGGGAACCGCGGGTCACCAGGCGGAACTCAACACGGGCGGCGGGGATGCGTTCTTGCTCGCGGGCCAGCAGAGCCAGCGCGCGGGCATCGGCGGCCGTGGGGCGGCTCAGGTCCAGGGCGCGTGGCCACAGCCGGGCGTAGCGGACAGCCGCGACCTCGGCCGCATAGACAAGGGCCTGGTTAACCAGGTAGAGCAGGGCGAACATGCCGGCCACGGTGGCGAAGCTGCCGTAGACGGGCCCGGCCCTGGTAACGAGCCTGGCTAGCAGCGGCGCCCCGACGTTGAGCACCAGCGTTACCGCCGCCGCGCCCAGGAGGGCACCCGGCCACAGTGCCCGGACCGGCGCGGGCCGCGCCAGCAGCAACCTGGCGGCGAGCAGCAAGACGGCGAAGATGACCAGGGCCGACCCGAGCACTGCCGTTGCCCGTTGCACGCCGGGTACCCCGGGCAGCGCCGCGGCCACCACCGTGAGCGCACCGACCGCCACCGCTCCCAGCAGCAGCGCCGCCAGCATCACGAACACCCGGACATACCGTGAGACAAAGCCGGGCCGCAGGCGGTACGGGACCGCCGCCACATGGTTCAGCGTCTGGCAGACCGAGAACACCACGCCGGTGCCGGAGAACAGCAAGCCGATCAGGCCGGCGACGAACGGGATCGTCGACGTCGGCAAGGTGGTCACCGAGTGCTCCACCGTGGATCGCAGCGCCTGCGGCACGATCGCGGTGATCAGCCGCTGACGCAGGTCCGGGTGATCGGCCAGCACCCGCGACAGCACCGCGACCCCCAGCAGCAGCAGCGGGAAGATGCTCAGGAATCCGTAGTAGGTGATCAGCGCGGCTTCCCGCCCGCCCTCATCATCCCCGTACTTCTTCAGCACTGCGTACGGGAACCCCAGCACCCCGTGCCTGCGCTGCAACCGATCCGCCCAGGCGATGACCCGGTTCACCCAGGCGCTCAAGCCCTTCAGGCTCATGGGTCCAGCCTCCCTGGCGCCGTCCTGGCAGACCATCATGCCCGGTGACTTGCTGCAACGCGAGATAACGGCCGACGGGCGACCGGTAAGCCTATCCGCACGCGAATTCCCCTGCTGAAGGCCGTGTACGTGCGCTCTCTGCGCGGCAAGCTCGGCGAGCCCCGTGACCGGGACGGTTCACGGGCCGGGTACTGTCTCCGGATCGACGCCCAGGATCGTTCCCCAGGCAGGCCTGATCAGGCACGAGCCGACAAGACCTGCGGGCCTCGCGCTGGGCTTCTTACGCGCCCAGGGTCGCGGTTGTCCCGGCGGCGCGGCTCGATGACCAGGCGTTGCTGGAAGCAGTCAGGCGGCTGTACCCGGACTGGCCGACGTAAGACCTGGCGCTTGCCTGCCCACTTCGTCGACGCGCGGTGAGCGCCGTACAGCGGCGTAAGCCGGTGCGTTGCTGCCTTGGCCGCTCGGGTCGGCGGCTCGGCAGCCGAATTGGGCGGCACGAGCAAGGCGGTGAGCTCACCTACTCGCCTTGGCGTCCGCGCGCTGCAGGCCGCGCTTGGCGACGGCGACGCCGTCGTGCGCGGCTATGGCCTGCCAGGCACTCCGCACGAGATCGGATGACGTAACGGGATGGTGAAGGTCACCTCGGCGGCAGGGCCCGTGTGGTGCTTGAGGTTGGCTGGCACCACCCGGGCCAGGTACGTCCCGGCCTGCAACCCGGACAGGGTCGTGTCGTTGGAGCGCACGGTAGTCTCCCGGACGTAGCCGGCCGCGCCTGGCGGCAGGAGATAGACGTCGTAGCGGACCCCGAGCCCGGCGTCGGGCCAGCTCAGCGTCACCGCGCCTGATCGCGGCCTGGCATGGACGTAGGTCAGGCCCGGTACCGGAGGACAGCCGCCCGGTTCGGCCCACTCGTCGAACCACTGCGACGCATCCCGCGACGCGACCTGCGGGTAGTCCGATGGCCCAGCCTGCACCGCGCCGTTCGGGCGGCCGCCGCCGAGCATGGCCATCGGCACGGTGATGAACCGGGGCTGGGGCACGGTGTTGGTGAACGCCGACATCGACACGCAGCCGGTGGTGACCCCGATGGAGTTGACGTTGTAGCTGATCACCAGCGTGCGGCGGGTGGAGAGCACGGGCTCGGCGCGCGCCTCGTACATGATCCGGTAGTCGTCCGCGGCGGTGAGCCCGATCTCGCCGTCGCGGTACAGCACGATCCGGGCATCCGGGTCAAACGGGCCCCACGGCTCTGCGGCCGGGTACGCGTCGATGTCATTGCTGCCGGCCACCGGATCAGCCTGGATGAGCCAGTAGCGCGACCCGGCCCGCAGCACGCTGAAGCCCGATGACACGCTGAAGGTCTGCCCGGCTGGCTGGACGGGCACCACGTTCTGCTGGCCGGCCGCCCATCGCCCGGCGCCCGCGTAGAACCGCCAGGCGCCGAACTGGGCCAGCTGCGAACTGGCACGCGGGCCAGGTACAGGGTCCGGTCGGGGACCGAGGTGTCCGGGGTCTGGGTGCCGTACACGTAGACCGTGTTCCCGGTGCGGAAGAGCGCGGCTCCCCAGACGACAGGCGCGCTGTCACCCGGCGGGGTGTAGGAGGGCAGCGGGACGAGCCGTGGCCTGGCGACCTCGCCGTAGGCGGAGCCGCGGCCAGCCGCGCTCAGCTGGCTGATGTCGAACGCGGCGATCACCGTCCCGGTCGCGATGAACGGGGCACTCCTCCCTGGCAGGTAGCGGTTGTAGAACTTGACCACCGTGCCGCCGACCTCGATGCCGTCCTCGCCCCAGTACCGGTCGGACGTCTCGCCGGGCGCCCGCGGCGGGCCCACGGCCGAGGAAGGCTCCCCGGTGGGGTGACCGGGAGTGCGGCATGCTCCGCCGCCGGTCATCGTGACGAACCTGCTGCCCTGCTTGCCGATGGTCTGGATCACCACCGAGTTGTGCAGGAACCCGCTGGACCGCGAGAAGCCCGTCGAAGGCCCGGCCGGCCCGAGGAAGGTGTCGGAGAAGAACCAGGCGATCTGCGACGAGCTCAGCGACATGGCGGAAACGCCGTCGCCGCCCGCCCAGTCGGCGCAGCCCGCGCGGTCGGAGTACACGGCCCACTCCTCGTCAAGCGCCGCGGGATCCGGGCCGCCGCCTGACCCGGTGGAGGCACGCGAGCCGATGGCTGCGGGAACCTGGACGGCCGGGCCGCCCTGACGGCTGCCGTCCACGACCACCCAGGTCAGCGCGACGAAGAGCCCGGCGGCCATGCCGATGATCAGGCCGGTCAGCTCTAGCTTGCGCGCACGTGAGCCCATCGGGGGATGCCCTGGTGGCCGGCTGGAGCCTGGTGCGGCGCTCCCACGCCGCTTACGGTGCCGCCCGGCCGCTGCCGTGGCTCGACTCCTTTCGCCTTCACCGGGTGCCGCCCCCCCGGCCTACCGAGTAGTAACTTGGTGGGTTCGGTAGACGATAACACGCACCGGCTAGGTGAGGGCCACGGATTCCTGGCCAGGGTCGGACACGGTGATGGCACCCCTAGGAACATGCGCACTGGGAGGAGCTGGTCAGGGTGGCGGCTTGGCCAACCGTGCCCCGGGCCGAGCCGGACGTCCAGTCGCCGCACGATCCTGGCCGAGTTCGCCCGCCACTATAATGACCGAATTCCGGGATCGGGCTGCATACCCCATAACGCGCGGCCCCCCCTTCCCGGCACGGTAAGACCGCGAAGCAGTCTTCTATAAGGAATGTGCTCGAGATACTCGCGTTTCAGCCACCATTACGGCCTTCGCCCTGTTCGCGTACGAGCCGTTCCGCCTCCGCCTGCGCGGTCCGCGTGATGGCGTCGGCCACCGCCTTGCGCCCTTCGTCGTCCAGCCCGAGCAGCGCACGCAACTGCGCGCTGGTTATCTTCGCGTCCCGGACCAGGGTCAGCAGTTCGACCTGCTCCTTCAGCAGCCCGAGTTGCTGTTCGTCGAAGTCGTCGAAGAAGAACGCCGGAGGCACGCCGAACGTCCTGGCCAGCAGCTCGATCAGCCGTTTCGACGGGTTCTTGGACTGCCCGTTGGCCAGCTTCCAGATGGTGGTGTGCGAGACCTCCTCCCCGGTGGCCTTATGGATGAGGAAGCACACCTCGGAGATGGAGTACGGCCCGCGGCCGGCCGGATGCGCCGTATCGATCAGCCAGCGGACCTTCTCAGCCAGCGTGCGCAGACCCGGCTCGCCGCCGCCCTCATCCCGCGCCACTGGACCTTCTCCCGCCGGACTGATCACCACTCCATATTAGTGCTTCATCTTGACGTTCCCCATACAAGTTGACAATCAGCCACCGGATCCTCATATATTGGCATCAACTAAAAGTGATAGAGAACTGACGGTCTTCACTTCGAAGTTACGGCACGGCGGCGCGACGGCTACAGCAACTGGGAAACGCGGCCCCGGCAGGCACCCCATGACCGGCCGGACCACCCATGCGCGCGAGGTAGCCGCATCCACCGCCCAGTACGCGCTGCTCGGCGGCTTCGCGAGCGTGGCGGCCGGGATCTCCGCGCAGGGCCTGACCGGTTTCGCCCGCGACAACATGGGCCTGCCAGGACCGTGGCCCTACCTGCTGTTCTTCGCACTGGACGGCGCCGCCGGCCTATGCGCGGTCCTGCTGATGCGCCGCGCGGCCCGCGCCGAATCAGGTCTGCCCCGCGCCTGGCCGTGTGGGGCCTAGTCGCCACCTCCGCCGCGCCTGGCGCGCGATGGGTCGGCAGGTCAGCGGGCAGGAAATGGAATCGCGATCTTCTCCGCCGCCCGTCAGCCCAGGTCCGGACGCCGGGACCCGCAGGCCGGTCAGGCAGCCGACGAACAGGTCCCGCACTGGCAAGATGCCGAACGGGTGGGCTACCTGCGGGACCTTTCCCAGACCAGCGGCGACGCCGTCATCGCCCGGGCGGCCATACCGCCTCAGCCAGGACGGGCACCGCCGCCACTATGGGACGCCCTGGGCTGGATGGCCCGCCGTGAGGGTTTCGCGGTCGAGCGCGAACACGGCTGCCCCGACGACGGCGTCACCATGCGGGCCGCCCGCCGCATCCGGGTCCTTCCCGCCCTGGACGGGCAACAGGCCGCCTGGGCGCTAGCCCACCAGCTCGGCCACATGCTGCTGCACGAACGCGCCGGCTATCTGCCCGGCACCACCACCTCCGGCTGCACCGGAGTACACAAGGCCGAAGCCGAGCCCATGGGCGCCGGCAAGGGATTTCGACTGCGGGCGGCCACTGTCGGCCATCACGAAGTACCCGGTGACAGCGGACCGGATCACAGGCTGCAGATGCCTGTGAAACTGCGACGGTGCCCGCAGCAGCCGACCTGGAACCCGTCAGGGCACGTGCCTTGAACAGTGCCTGGCGGCGGATGAGGCCGAGGTCGTCGTAGAAGGCCTGGCCGCAGTGCGGGGCGGGGCGGGACTTCAGGCGCAGCCACGTGCCGGAGGCGGCGGATCCGGCGATGGCGATGGCGGCGGCAGCCACGATGCTGGGGTAGCTGGCGCGTGCGGCGCTGGCCAGCTGAATTGCGGTCGCGGGATCGACGGTGAGACGAGACGGCCGCCGGCGAGCGCCTTGGTCAGGCGGGCAGCGGCTCCGGCGTCCTGCCGGCGGTGCGGGCGGCAAGGACATCCCTGATCGACTCGTGCAGGCGCAGCAGGGCGGCGTGTTCTGAGCTGGTCAGCCCGGCCTGGGCGGGCAGCGCTGCCGCCTGCGCCTGACGGCTACGATGGGCGCCGCAACCGTTCCGGCAGATCGCGGCCATTCCGGCGACGAGCACGGAAGCCGCCGATCAAGCTGGAGGACCTGGTGACACGACCGGGAGCGCAGCGGCCTGGCCCGCGGGAGGCACCTCGCCCTGGTCTTCTCCTGCATCGATTCGCGCGTTCCGCCCGAGATTATCTTCGACCGTGGCGTCGGGGATCTGTTCGTGTTCAGGACCGGCGCGGAGGCCATGGACAACCAGGTGGTACTCGGCAGCGTCGAGTTCGGGCCGAACGGTTATGAGTCCGCCAGGCTGATCTTCGTGCTCGGCCATGAGCGATGCAGTGCCGTCATCGCCGCGATCGCCGCGATCCAGACCGGGGAGCCAGCGCCTGGCCATATTCAGGCGGTGGTCGACGCGCTGCGCCCGGCCTGCGATGCCGCGGCCAGGCTGCCTGGTGATCTGGTCGAGAACATGGTCAGGGCGCAAGTGCGGCTGGACGTGGCCGAACTGAAGGCCGATCCCCTGATCGCCGGGCTGATCGCCGGTCATGGCCTGCTGGTCGTCGGCGGCCGGTATGACCTGACCTCCGGCGCGGTCGAGATCATCGCCTAGCGACACCCGGGCCTGCTTCCCGGGCCTGGCCGGCTTCTTCACCCTGACGGGCATCGAGCTGATCTGTGCGGCCACTCGCATGGCCGGCCCGGCTGACCGACGTCCGAATCTGCCGATGAGAGCGCCGCTTCCACATGCCCGTTAGAGCCAGCAACGGTTGGTAAAAAAGAGGGCTGCATTATCGTCGTCCCAACCGCCACCCATCGAAAGACAGATAATCGAAAGACAGATAGTTGTCCAGCAGACTCGGGAGGTGCCGCGGCAGCGCCTTCATGCTGCTCGGCACGGTCAGCCAGTACGTGCTGCGCAAGGCACCCTGCCCGGTCCTTGTCGTCCCCGAGGACCGCCTGGATGCATGACGAGCAGCTCTACCCGCTGCACACCGTTCCCATCAACTGGGTGCAGGCCTCGTGACCACCGGTGCTCAGTACCAGCGCGACGGCGATTAGCCCGGCGGAGATGACGACGCACAGCAACAGCATGGCCTGCTGCCAGCCCAGGCGCGGGTACCGCCGGCGCGCTTGCGGGAGGGCTGTGCCCCGGCGCGGGTGCCACCGGGCGAGGCGCCGACGGTGGGTTGCCGTGCGCCCGCGCTGCACCCGGATCTTCTCGCGTACCGGCATCTCCTCGCCTGCGGCCAGCCGGCTGAAGATGTTCAGCATGGAAGCCAACCTGGGGTCAGAACCAGCCAGGCCGTCCTCAATGGAGCCCAGGGCCTGCCTCTGTGGTTCGTTGAGGCTCATCTTCATCACGTCCGAGGCTGGGGCATAAGCAGTGTCGGCTCTGGGTGCATGTCGCTGGTCAAGACCGTGCTTCGTGGCTTGTGCCGGTGGGGGGCCGAGATGGGTCAGCCGCTGGCTTCGGCCAGGCCGATGCGGGTCTGTAGCCGGCGCAGCGGTGCGGGCGCGTACCACGCGGCACGACCGAGTATCCGCTGGCAGGCCGGCACCAGTACGGCGCGCACGAGCGTCGCGTCGATGATCACCGCGAACCCTGCGCCGATGCCGAATAGCTGCAGGAAGCTGACTGTCGCGGTGCCGTTGGCGAAGAAGGTCACCGCGATCAGCGCGGCGGCGGTGGTGACGATGCGTCCGCTGCGGGTCAGCCCGTCGGTGACTGCGGTGCGGTTGTCGCGGCCCTGGTCGTGCAGCTCTTTGATGCGGCTGAGCACGATGACCTCGTAATCCATGGACAGGCCGAAGGTGATGCAGAACAGCAGCACCAGCATGCTGGTGTCCAGCGGCAGCGCGGTGAAGTGCAGCGGCCCGGACAGGTGCCCCTGCTGGAAGACCCATACCAGCAGCCCGCCGGTCGCGGCGAGGGTGATCGCGTTGAGCACGAGGGCGCGGACCGGCTGCACCACGGACCCGGTGAACAGGAACAGCACGAGGAACGTGGTGAGCACGATGAGCAGTCCGGCCAGCGGCAGCCGGGTGCCGATTGCGTGCGTGGTGTCGATCAGCTCGGCGGTCTGGCCGCCGACGTAGACG
>WNGG01013639.1_pt1 | contig 24752 bp, 25 predicted proteins | sample 5400661 | NCBI WGS metagenome assembly WNGG01 (sample SAMN13153372, study PRJNA577476) | soil metagenome | isolation source: 100 cm soil or saprolite under Garry oak tree replicate 1 | place: USA:California | collected 2016-06-15
CGGCCCGCTCGACGACGCGGCACACGATTTCAACGAGCTCTATCGCGACAAGCACGCGCTCACAAAAATGGCGCAGGAGCACTTGCGTACGCACGACCACACGTACCCCAACGGCAAGAAGGCCCCCCTTCCGGAGGAGATCCCTCTTCACATCGGCAAGCCCGCAGAGCGCGACCGCACCCGCTAACACCGTGCAACTTGTCATCCTGAGCGACGACCACGCCCGCCCGGTGGATTACGTACCTTCACGAAGGGATCTGGGCGGGGGCAGAGACTCGCTCCTGGCATTCTGCTCCTCAAACGAATGCTCGGTTCCCCTGATCCTTAGTGCCCACTCAGCCTTGTCCGGTACGACAGTAACTGCGCCGCAGGCCGGGGGTGTGGGGGTGTCCCCCAGTTTTCTTATTACCTCTGGTGAGCTTGCGAACCACAACGTTCACGCCGGACATACCAAGGTGGCCCGATAGTGGCGAAAATAACCCTGAACGGCAGCGAACTCGAAGCGCCTGAGGGCGCGCCGCTCGTCGAGGTGATCAAGAACAGCGGCACCTTCATCTCCAACCTCTGTTACATCGACGGCCGGCCGCCGTATGCCGGCTGCCGTACGTGCATCGTCGAGATCGAGGGTCAACGCGGCTTCCCGCTATCCTGTACGGCGCGCATCGAGGACGGGATGATCGTCCGCACCGAGACGCCCAGTCTCACGTCAACGCGACAGGCAGTGCTCTCGCTGATCCTTTCGTACCACTCCGACCGCTGCCTGACCTGCCATCGCGTGGTGAAGTGCAAGCCGGGCGACACCTGCCTCCGTGACGATGTTGTCACGCATCGCTGCCTCACTTGCTCGAAGAACTACCGTTGCGAACTGCAAACGACGTGCGAGATGCTTGAGATGGCCGGTTATGAACCGTGGGACGGCGACACGCGGACCTACTACACCACACCCCAGCCGCCGCCCGACCAGGCGAACCCGTTCCTCGAGTTCGACCCGCAAATGTGCATCATTTGCACCCGCTGCGTCCGCGCCTGCGATGAGCTCCGCCACACCGGCGCGATCACGCTGGCCGGTCGCGGTTATAGCACGCGCATCGAGTTCGGGCAGGGCGGCGCGGTCCACGAATCGAACTGCGATTTCTGCGGCGCCTGTATCGACGTCTGCCCTACTGCGACGCTGATGGAGCATCCAAACAAGTGGGGCGCGACTCAGACCGAACGCTGGGTGGCGACGACCTGCACCCAATGCTCCGTCGGCTGCTCGATCTCGCTGGGCACGAAGCGTGGCCGCGGCGTGATCGTCCGGCCGGACACCATGGCCAACCCCGTGAGCCGCGATCAGCTGTGCGTGCGCGGCCGCTTCCACTATGACGCCGTGAAGAACACCCAGCGCCTCCAGACGCCGCTGATTCGCCGCAACGCCCAGACGGGCGCCCGTCTGGGCGGCGGGCAGGACGCGGCCACCTGGGATGAAGCGCTCGAGTTCGCCGTCGCGCGCCTCTCGCAGATCCGCGAGGAGCACGGCCCGGGAGCAATCGGCTTCCTCGCCTCGCCGCTTGCGACGAACGAAGAGAACTATCTCGTGAGCAAGATCGCCCGCGCAATCGTTGGCACCAACAGTGTCGATTCCAGCGCCGGCCCTGTCCCCCGAGCCGCCTGCGATGCACTCCGCGCGGCCTTCGGCAGCGAAGTCCTGCCCGCGGACATGACACGCCTAGCGAAGTCAAAAACGATCCTCGTTGTCGCCCGGGACCTGGAATCGAGTCACAACGTGGCGGCCCTGCGCATCAAAGACGCCGCGGCGTACAACGGTGCCAAAGTCGTCGTCGTGAGCCCGATGTGGGGCGAGGTTAACGACTTCGCCGAGGTGTGGATCCAGCCGAAGCCGGGGGAGGGTACCGCCGTTCTAGCCGCGCTCGACGCCGCCCTCAGCGCCACAGCTTCACCCGAGCGGGCAGGGGACGCTGGACCTTCAGGTATGTCGTCCCCTGATGGCGCGCTCCAGGAGGCCCTCGGGATCCTGCGCGCCGTCGCCGATCGAGAGGAAAACGCTCACCCTCTGTCCATCGTGTACGCGCCCGTCCATTACGGTGCGCAACATGCACGGGACGTCACCGCGATCCTGGCCAACATCGCTGTCACCTGCGCCGGCGAGAACGCCCCGGAGGGCCTCTTCGTGCTCCCCCAGGAGGCGAACGTCTGGGGCATGCGCGACACGGGCGGCTCGCCGGACCTGCTGCCGGGCTACCGGCAGGTCGGCGATGAGGCCGCGCGCGCAGAAATGGAGCAGCTCTGGGGCGCGCCCGTCCCTTCTCCTGCAGGCCTAACGTTCGACGAGATGATGGCGGACCGCAAGCTTAAGGCGTTGGTCGTCATGAACGACAATCCGCTCATGCTCGCGCCGCGCCGCTCGCGGGTGCGTGCAGCGGTCGAACCGCCGCGTGCTGCGTCTCAATGCCGCCGCCTCGCCGCATGGTGAGGCACGGCAAGGGTGGCGCATTCTCTCTGAGTTCGGTGCACGGTTGGCGGATCGCCTGAACCCAGGCGAGATCCGCATTCATTACCAGAGCGCTGCGGAAATCATGGAGGAAATGACGCAGGTCATTCCGCTCTACGCGAAGGCTAGTTACCGGGAGATGGATTCGGGAGCTCAGCAGCACCTTGACGGCCTCGGACCGACAAAGGCGGAAAGGCAAGCGGTCTCGTCCGTTACCAGCCGGAACGGCGCGGGCTTTCGCCTCACCGCTACTCGGAGTCTCTACACGAGCTACGAAGGCGCCGCTATCCACTCTCCGGACGCAGACAAGCTTCATCGTGAGGAGCATGTCGCGCTCAACCCGGCGGATGCTGCGTCTCTCGGCGTGGCTCAAGGCGACTCAGTCCTTCTCCGGAACGGCGGAGGCTCTACTATGACGGCGCGGCCGTCGCCGCCTTGTTCGACGCCGATGCCCCAACAGCCAACGTCGATATCGTACGAATGTAAAGGACTGCCTCAGGCCTCCATCTCTTGCCCCTTAAGTACCCGTGTGCTTCAACGCTCGTCCTTCGAAAGTCGTATATTTCGTACCTCGTATTCGTCCCTACACTATGCCTTCGCCGATGGCGTAACATAGACCCGTGAAACCGAACGGAGATCGCATCGTCCTCCTCGCTACGGCCCGCGATGAACTCGAGGCCGGCATCTGGCGCGACGTGCTCGAACGCGACAGCATCGCCGTTTATATCAAGAGCGGGGATCCCATGGCATCTTTCGGGATTCCCCCTGCGCCCGGCAGCATTCGCCTGTTTGTGCAGGCGGGGGACGAAAAGCGGGCGCGGTGGCTGCTCGGCGAAGCGATCCGCTCAGCTTAGCCCCGGTCATGGAACTGCCGCTCTTTCCTTTGAACACCGTGCTTTTTCCAGGTGCGATGCTGCCCTTGCATATTTTCGAAGAGCGCTACAAGCTGATGATCGCCAGCTGCATCGAAGAACGACGCCCGTTCGGGGTGCTGCTGATCCGCGAGGGGTGGGAGGCGGGAGAGACGGCGGAACCGTTCGAGATCGGGACGACCGCCCACATCGCCCGAGTGGATGAGCTTGAAGAAGGGAAGATGGACCTGGTATGCCTCGGTGGAAAGCGGTTTCGTACAGTCCGCCTCGTGAGCGAGGATCCTTACCTGACCGGCGAAGTCGAGTTCTTGGCGTCGACATCGACCGATGACCCGAAGGCAAAGGAGCTATCGGACGACGCTGGCTCCCTGTTCGCCGAGTACGTGCGGCTGTACCTCGCGATCTCCAACCAGTGGGCGCGCAGCGTCGAGATGCCGGGCGAGCCGGATGGCTTAGCGGACTTCATTGGTGCGCGGCTTGGCGTCGCCCCGCAAGTCAAGCAACGCTTGCTTGAGGAGCTGTCCGCGCGCACTCGGCTGGCACTCGAGGTGCAGATCCTGGGCGAGGCGATTCGCGAGATGACGCCGCGCGTCGAAGAAGCCCGCATCATGCGGTGGCACGGCTTCGCCGTTATGAACTGAAACCTAAGCCTGCACCTGTACCTTCAGAGACTTCGTCCCCTTGTCTGCTGCTGACGCGAAGGCGCGCGCCACCTCATTGAGCGGGAACCGATGCGTGATCACCGCCCGCGCCCGCTCAGGATCTGATCTTAGGATTCCGATCGCGACGTCGAAGTCCGAGTGCAGGCCGGGGCGGCAGTAAGTGATCCCGCCGACGACTGTGACCTCCTTCAGGATCAGCGCCAGCCCGCCCAATTGAACGGCGCCCGGGAAGAGGCCGAGCACCGAGATACGCCCGCCCGGCCGTACTGCGCCGAGCGCCTGCGCGACCGTCGGAGCGTTGCCACCGATCGTCTCGATGACGACGTCAATGCCTTCCTTCTCCAGACCGGTCAGTTCGCTGTCTCGGATAGTGCGAGATGCGCCAGCGGCTAGTGCGGCCTCGCCCTGGTGATCGTGCCGATAGGTGGAGACGACCTCGCCGGCGCCGGCCGCCTTTGCCGCGATGATCGAGTAGAGGCCGATCGTCCCACTGCCGAGGACGAGCACGCGCTCGCCAAACGCGACATTTACGAGATGAATGCCATGCACGGCTACCGCCATCGGCTCGACGAGCGCGCCGAGTTCGAAATCGAGGTGGTCGGGCAGCGGGTAGAGTGTGTACGCGGGAACCGACAGGTACTCCGCCAAACCACCCGGTGCGAATGTACCGAGAAGCATGTGCTTTGGGCAGAGGTGATAGCGCCCGGTGCGGCAGAAAGCGCACTCCTGGCAGCGCCGGATCGGCTCGACCACAACGCGCTGGCCCTCCTCGAATCCGCTTACTTCCTGGCCGACTTCCGCGACTTCACCGGCGAACTCGTGTCCCGGCGAAATATTGGAGTTCGCCGGGAAGACACCGTGGTAGAAATGCAGATCGGAGCCGCAGATGCCGCAGGCTCGCACCCGGACTAGCACCTCGTCCGCTGCCGGTGTGGGCATGTCCATCTCGCGGACATCGATGTTTTCCTTGCCGGCGATGAAGGCTGCTCGCATTTCGGGCCGTATTCTAGCACCGCCTCCTGCTCCTCATACTTTTCCTTCGTTGCTCCTTGCTCCTTGCTACTTGTTACTATGTCCCCATGCGCGCGCTGAACCAGCCCGTGAGCTGGTGGGGATGGCATTGGGAGCCGCCGGTGCCGATGTCGATCATTGAGCTCATCAAGGCGGGAAATCTCGATGCACGGCTCAGCGCGATGCTTTGGATCGCCATGGAGCGTGGCGCGTCCTTGATCGTCGCCGCGGACCCACCGTCGTCCGGCAAGACCACCACTTTGACCGCCCTCCTCTCTTTCACGCCGCCCGAAACGGCAGTCTACTTCACGCGCGGCATTGGGGAGACATTCGCGCTTCCGCTGCGCTCGGACTCATACCCGACCTATATCCTGATCAACGAGATGAGCGACCACATCCCGGTATACACCTGGGATGAGAACGCCCGGCGCGCGTTCGAACTACTCTCGACTGGCTACTCGCTGGCGACGACGATGCACGATGAGACCGTCGAGGGAGTCGTCCGGCAGCTGCGCGAAGATCTTTCGGTACCCGCTGCCCAGATTGCCAACGTGACATTTATCATGCCGCTATATCTGGGAAGGCTCAGCAGCCCATCCGCTGCGGCGAGGACAAGCTTTATGCGCCGTATTCAAGAGGTCGCGATGCTGGACCTGGACGGCGAAGACTTATCGGTAAACCGCATCGCGACCTGGGACGGAAAGAGCGATTCGTTCGATGTATTGCCCAAGAGCGAGCATCGCGAAGCGTTTGCGACCTGGGCCGGCATTTCGGTCGACGAGCTCAACGCCGAACTCGAGAAGCGGGAAGCTTTTCTGAGCACGTTGGTGAGCACGGGAGTGACCGCGATCCCGGAGGTCAACGCCGCGATCGAGAGCTTCTACGACGAGGCGATCAGACCTCGCCCGCAAGTTTAGCGGCCACGCTCTGCCAGTCTGTGAAGTTCTGAAAGACGAGGTCCGCGCCGTTTTCCCGTAACTGGTCGACGGTATAGCTTCCCGTCGCTACGCCTACGGCAACTAGGCCGTTGGCGAGAGCCGACGATACGTCGTGCGGTGTATCGCCGACAATCACGATATCCCTTGGCGCGACATCGCCCGCGAACCGCTGGATACCCGCGCGCAACATCTCCGTTCGGTCGAGGCTCTCCTCCCCGAAAGCTCCGTCAAAAAAGTAATCGCGAATGCCGTAATGCTCTAGCTTCATCCATGCGGCCTCGCTGAAGTTTCCCGTCGCGAGGCCCACTCGCACTCCTTCGCGCTGCGACAGCACATCCAGCAGCTGCGGGAAGCCGGGCATAAGATATCCCTCGCGCTCGCCGAGCGTATGCCGCAGGTGCCCGTAGTACCCCCGGAGTAACTCTTCAAGGTGAACCTCGTGGCCACCCGTAATCCCGTGCTGGCGGAGCCCCTCGGATAGGATGTACAGATCGGTCCGGCCGCTGACATTCGCCTTCGCGAACCCGTCGGTCACGCCGAACATCTCCTGGAAGGCGAGATTCATCGCAGCGACGCCTGCGCCTCCCGTGTAGAGGAGTGTGTTATCGATGTCGAAGAGCAGCAGGCGGGTCATGGGATCTCGCGAGGCGTGGTGGGGACTTGCCCCTACTTCTCTGCGGGCATGCCCGACTTAATCCAGGCGTCCGTACCGCCCTCGAGGTTGTAAAGCCGCGTAAGGCCGGCAGCGGCTGCCATTTCGCACGCCAGAGCGCTGCGCTGGCCGACAGCACAGACGAAAATCAGGTTCTTGTCCCGGGGTAGCTCCTCGCGGCGGGCGTAGACGCTGTTGACCGGTATCAGCTTTGCACCTGGGACGTGCCCGGCCGTATATTCATGCGGCTCGCGCACGTCCACCACCTCGGCACCATCTTTCATCATGTCATCGGCCTCCTTCACGTCTATTCGCGTGAAGGGCTCACGTGGGTCTTTTGTCGCCATTTGCGATCTCCTCCAAATTCATTGTAGCCTTGTGGCTTCACGATTGACAGACGCGCCGCTGTCTGTATCATGCACGCAGGGAGGAAACCATGGCGGACGAAACTCAGATCGCAGAGCTAAGTCAGAAGATGATCAGCGAGCGAGAAAAGCTCCTTTCCGCGCTAGAGTCTTTAAGCGAGGACGAAGCAGCGCAGTCGCCCATGGACGGAGAATGGACAGCGAAACAACAGATGTCCCACTTGTGCGAGATGGAGACGGCCTATCGCGCCTGGGTGGCGCGCGCGCTGGAAGAAGACGGCGCGAATGTAGAGGGAGTGTGGGGCGAGCGCGTGGCCATCCCGCTGGAGGAAGCTGAGAACTATACGGTCGCTGAACACGTGGCCGAGATGCGCCAGCAGCGGGAGAGGACGATGGCGCTCATCGCCTCGATGACGCCGTCTGACTTCGACCGTCGCGCCAGCAACTCACTCTTCGGTTCGCTTACGGTGATGCAATGGCTCCGCTCGTACTACCGGCACGACCGCATGCACGTCGATCAGATCAGCGGCCTGGAACCGAGCTACAAGCCACAGTTCGCGAGCGGAAGCGAGCCGGACCAACGGCGCGTGCAGCGCATAAAGTAGAGGTGCCGAAGCCCCGCGTATTTGTCACGCGCCACCTTCCGGGTGACGCGCTGGACCAACTTGCGGACAAGGCGGAAATAGCAGTCTGGGGTAACGCACTTCCGCCGGGGCGCGACGAACTTGTGCAAGAGGTAGCGCGCAGTGACGGCGTGCTTACTCTGCTAACCGATCGCATAGATGACGAATTGCTGGACAGGTCGACGCGCTTGCTTGTCGTCAGCAACATGGCGACCGGCTTCGACAACATAGACGTAGTAGCGGCCAGCCGGCGCATCGTCCTCGTGACGCGCACTCCGGGAGTGCTAAGCGCGACGACGGCGGAGTACACAATCGCGCTAATGTTCGCCGCTGCGCGCCGGGTAGTTGAGGGCGACCGTTTAGTGCGATCCGGCGAATGGAAGACCTGGGGTCCGGAAGTTCTCCTGGGGCAGGACCTGTCCGGCGCGACGCTGGGCATTATCGGAATGGGCGGGATCGGCCGTGAGGTCGCTCGGCGTGCTCGTGCGCTCGGCATGCGGGTCGTCTACTTCAGCCGGAACCGCAAGCCGGGGCTAGAACGCCGTCACCGCGTGAGCTTTCTCAGGTTGGACGAGCTGCTCCGCGAGTCAGACTTCGTTTCCCTTCACGCACCGCTGACAAGCGAGACGCGGCACATCATCGACGACGAAACCCTGGCGCTGATGAAATCAACCGCTATCCTCGTGAACACGGCACGCGGGCCTCTCGTCGATCAGGGAGCGCTCTACAGGGCGCTTTCGCTAGGGCGCATTGCAGGTGCGGCGCTCGACGTCACGGACCCGGAGCCTTTGGAGCCTAACGATCCGCTGTTAGGATTGCCGAACGTTATCGTGACGCCTCACATCGCGAGCGCCAGCGTGGCGACCCGCTCCCGCATGGGGAGGCTGGCGGTTGAGAACCTGCTGGAAGCGCTGGCAGGCAGGGTCCCGAAGCATGCCGTTAACCGCGACATCGTCCGCCCTTGGCGCGAGCGCGTACGCAAGAGCGGAGTCGCTATCCTTGGCGACATGATCGAGCGGCAGCCTGATTGACACCATAGGCCTGATTGACACCCTGGGAGGTGCATGCTATCGTCGCGCTAGCCACTTGCCGACCGCCTCCGCCCGAAGCGGGGGCCTATTTCTTCTACGAGTAAACCATGCCGCGCGATGCAGGTAATCTTTGGCTAGCCAAGGCCCTCTGGGACCTGGGTGCCGTGCAGTTCGGCGATTACACGATAGGCAGAACAACCCAACACTCGCCCGTCTATGTGAACCTCCGGTTACTGATCAGCAACCCGCGCGCCCTGATGCGCGCGGCCCGAGTTATGCAGGAAGAAGTGCAGACCAGGCAGGCGATGCTCCACAAGGGAGTCCATGAGTTCGACCGGGTCTGCGGGATTCCTTTCGGCGGGCTGCATCTCGCGACCGCTCTTGCCCTGCGCAGCCGCATCCCAATGGTATATGTCCATCCAGCCAAGGAACGAAATGGGAATCGCCTCTGGGTCGAGGGGCGCTACGAGCGCGGGGAGACCGTCCTGCTCATTGACGATTTAGTGACCAGCGGTGGAGGGATCGTCGAAACTGGAGCCTTCTTGAAGGCGAACGCCGGTCTCGCGGTGCGGGACGTTCTCGTCCTTTTGGACCGCCAAGAGGGGGCGAGGGAGCAGCTCAAAGCGCACGGCTACAACCTGATATCGATTCTTGGCCTCGAGACAATGATCAATTATTTGATGGCGAGCGGGCTCATCGAAGAAGAAAACTACAACCGAAGCATCGAATATATCCGCAGCAGGCGCGCCGAGCGGGGTGGCTGACTCTCTCGCCAAGGTGCTCCCCCGAGCGTCGGGGGGAACACCCATCAAGTCTCCGGCACTGAACAAACCAACGCTGGCCTCAGTGGCTTGTTGGGATTATCGTGACAACGATTAAGGCCCATTCAACGTCCTTATTCCCAGCGAGATGTTCATGACCCACGAACCGGTTCGAGCCGGTGCGAAGATGCGAGTAACGTCGATGGTGGCGTTGCTCGTCCTGATGTCTTCTATCTTGAGTGCGTGTGGCGGAGGAAGCGGCGGTGGTGAAGCACAAGCGGCGGCCTCCTGCGATAGCATCCGCCACATCCAGAGCTACCGCTACACGATCAACCTCAAGCTCCAGTCCCCGGCATTCAAGACCGCGAACTCGACGGCGACTCCGGCGCCTCCGCTTGGTGTGTTTGCCGACCCCCTTGAAGCTCTGTTCTCTGACCTAAAGTTGGAGGGCGCTTACCGCGCCCCGGACAGGACACAGGCCGTGCTGAGGTTCCGGGGCGAGGAACTAGAGCTACGCGAGGTCGGTGGCAAGAGCTGGATAGCTGTCGGAAGCACCTGGCGCGAGCAGGAGCCCGGAAAAGAAGAAACGGCGCTAACGCCCGGAGTGGTGTGCAAAGACATTGTGGACGAAATAACGCCGTCCTTGGCTCATGCAGATTCTGAGAGGGAGACGGTTTGATGCCGACCACTACAAGCTGAACGAAGCCGACCTGAAACGGCTACCGGAGCTGCTGGGTACGAATGGCGAGGCCGGCCTGCCCGAAGAATACCAAATCGACCTCTGGCTGGCCCGTGAAGGCCGATTTCCAGTTCGGCTTCAGCTCGGCGCTGAGGATAAGGATGAGCAGGGTAACCCCATCAGCCTAAGCTTGTTTATGGAGTTCCGCGATCTCAACGACCCGGGGATACAGATCGAGCCACCGGTCTTACCGTCTGCGGGAAGCTGACCGGGATCTAGAGCAGCCTTCGGATTGCTTTGCGGCCGGGACGAGGGTCGTAACTGGACTTGAATTGGTCCAACTGAAACCTCTCGATTAGATACTTGCCGGCGAACAGCACAGCCGGGACCTTCTTTTGCTTAATGAGGCGACGGAGGCTTTGCGGGTGGATATTGAGAAGGCGCGCGGCCTCTACGAGGTCTAGGTAGTTGTCGAAAGGCTCTACTGCCATGGTTAACTCCGGCGTATTCGCTAAGACGCGTTCGCTATTGTAGCACACAATGTCAACCCTCTCGGCGTCTGCCAGAGGGCGATGCGTTGGGCCGATCGTTGGTGTGCTAATCTACAGTCGCGTGAGCGTATGAAGGATTTGCCAAGGCTACCGAAAGCCGACCAAGCTCCTGAGGGCGAGCGGGATAACGGCGAGAGGCAGGGGACGTTCACTACCACCTCCGGGCGACCTGTGCGCCGTGTCTATGATCCGGCCGACGTTTCGGACCTCGACTACGAACGTGACCTCGCGGCGCCAGGAGATTATCCATACACGCGTGGTGTTCACGCTACAGGCTACCGCGGGCGGTTATGGACCACTCGGATGTTCGCCGGCTTCGGGAGCGCCGAGGAGACAAACGCACGCTTTCGGTATCTGCTCTCGCAGGGAAACTCAGGCCTCTCGATCGCCTTCGATCTGCCGACCCTGTACGGCTACGACACGGATGCTCCAGAGGCCTATGGAGAGTTCGGAAAGTGTGGGGTTGGGGTATCGTCCCTCGCTGACATGGAAACATTGCTCGACGGTCTGCCGCTGGGCGAAATCACTACATCGATGACGATAAATTCGCCGGCGGCCATCATCTGGGCGATGTATATCGCGGCCGCGGAGAAGCGCGGCGCGTCTCGACGAACGTTAGCGGGCACCCTTCAGAATGACATCCTAAAGGAGTTCATCGCGCAGAAGGAGTACATCTTTCCGCCCGAACCGTCGATGCGGCTGGTCGTGGATACGATCGAGTTCGGGACGCGCGAAATGCCCCGCTGGAACACGATCAGCATCTCGGGGTATCACATCCGTGAGGCCGGTTCGACGGCTGTGCAGGAGCTGGCGTTCACACTCGCGGACGGATTCGAGTACGTCCGTTGGTGTCAAGAGCGCGGGCTCGATGTTGACGAGTTCGCGCCGCGGCTTTCCTTCTTCTTCAACTGCCACAACGACTTTTTTGAGGAGGTCGCCAAGTTCCGCGCCGCGCGCCGCATCTGGGCGCGCGAGATGAAGGAGCGCTTCGGCGCGAAGAACGAACGCTCGCACTGGATGCGCTTCCACACCCAGACGGCCGGCGTTTCGCTGACCGCGCAGCAGCCGGAGGTGAACCTCATCCGGACGGCGGTCCAGGCGTTGGCCGCCGTCATGGGCGGGACCCAGTCGCTGCATACAAACTCGATGGACGAAGCGCTAGCGCTGCCGAGCGAGAAGGCCGCCATGCTGGCGTTGCGCACGCAGCAGGTAATCGCCCACGAGTCCGGCGTTGCGAATACCGTGGACCCGATGGGCGGAAGCTATTTCCTCGAGGCGCTTACCAAGCAGAGCGAGGAGGAAGCCTACTCTTACTTCCACAAGATCGAGGATATGGGCGGCGTCGTCGCTGCCATAGAGGGTGGATATCTCCAACGAGAGATCGCCGACGCAGCCTTCCGCTATCAGCGCGAGATCGACACGGGGGAGCGTGTAATCGTCGGAGTCAATGACTACGTTATGGACGAACCGATCGAGGTACCGATCCTTCAGATGGACCCGGAGGGTGAGGCTCGCCAGATCGCCCGGCTGAACGAACTCCGGCGCGAACGCGACGGCCACGAGGCCGCCCGCTGTCTGAAACTTCTCGAGTCGGCCTGCCGCGACAGCGAGAACGTTATGCCGTATCTGCTGGATGCCGTGAACGCTTACTGCACCCTCGGCGAAATGTGTGACGTCATGCGCGAGGTATTTGGGGTTTATCAGGAAGATTCGCTCGTCTAAGGTTGCTTCGAAAACGAGCGCTTGCTCAGATGTTCTATTGTTTCGCGGTTAATTTAATCCTATAATTAACCGAAACTGCCTCGCCGCCCTGCGAACTGAGGCGTTCTTTATCAAACCGCATCTGGAGGAGGAGCCCCTTGACTTCGATGCTCTACGCCGGCGTCCCATTCGATGCCAGTCCGGCCAGACGGCTCAAAGCGCGACGAGATGACACCGGAGGTGGGACGCGATGGTAGAGCAGACGACCGACCTCCGCATCGAAATGGCCGCCTCTCAGACCGTGACCTGCGCGCATCACTGGCAGATCGAGACTCCGAACGGTGAAACCAGCGAAGCCTGCTGTAAGCTCTGCGGGGCCACGCGAAGCTTCGCGAACTACAGCCACCGGCGCCCAATGACCCGCACGACGGTGCGGACGCCATCCGACCAGACCACCCGATTCCAGGTCTGACCACGTAAGAGCGATCGCCCGGTTGGCGCATGTCCGTCGCCGAAGTAATCGATAACGCTCGCAGCCAGGGCCGGACTCTTCTCACTGAAGTTGAGTCCAAGCAGGTCCTGCACGAAGCGGGGATCCCAGTCGCCCTTGCCGTTTTCGCGCCTGATTCCACGGCGGCAGTTCAGGCTGCGGAAAAGGCCGGCTTCCCTGTCGTCATGAAGGTCGTCTCGCCCGACGTCGCGCATAAGTCTGACGTCGGCGGGGTGCGGCTCGGACTCGAGTCTAAAAAAGACGTCCGGCTAGCGTTCGACGAGATGATGGCTGCGGTCAAGGCCGCCCAACCGGCCGCTCGAATCGAGGGGGTTGCTGTTCAGAGGATGGCGCCGGCGGGTACAGAAGTCATCATCGGCATGAGCAAGGACCCGCAGTTTGGCCCGGTGATGATGTTCGGACTGGGCGGCGTTTTCGTCGAGGTGCTGAAGGACGTCGCTTTCCGCATCGTGCCCCTGGAGCCGAAAGACGCGCGAGAGATGGTCCGCGAGATCAAAGGCTTCGCTATCCTCGAGGGCGTGCGGGGACAGCCGGGGGCGGACCTGGCCGCTCTCGAAGGTCTCATCCTTCGGGTCTCGAAGTTTATTGAGGCTCACCCGGAGGTCGAAGAGTTAGACCTCAACCCCGTCCTTGCCTACCTGGACGGCGCATTGGCCGTGGATGCGCGAATCGTAGTGGGAGGATGATCGAACCGAGGCTCTGGTGCTCCGCCCATGCTTCCTCAGTGCGAGCGAGAAGCGGCGCGCTCACCCGCTACATGCGGTTGCAATCATGAACGAAGTTGCCGCCGCGTCGCTCTCAATTCAGAAGCGCCTCGATCGTGCCTTTAACCCTCGAACAATCGCCGTTGTTGGGGACAAGCGCGCGATGGGATATCTCTGGCTCCACTGCATGAAGACATTCGATGGAAAGGTCTACTCCGTCCAGGTCGACCCGAACGAGATCCCGGGCATCGAGGCGATAGGTGTGCCCAATTTCAAGAGCCTGCTCGAAGTCCCGGACGACATCGATTACGTCGTCTGCGCCGTGCCTCGGCCGGTTGCTCCCCGCATCATAGCCGACTGCATCGAAAAGAAAGTCGGCGCGGTTGCGCTCTTCACTTCGGGCTTCGCGGAGACGGAGACCGAGGACGGTGTCGCGGTTCAAGAGCAGATCACGCAAATGGCGCGCGAGGCCGGCCTGCTCCTGATCGGCCCAAACTGCATGGGCATCTACAACCGCCGCCTCGGCGTGCGGCACAGCACCGATCAGCCAAGCGGCGATCCCGGGAATGTCGGGTTCATTTCACAGAGCGGGACGCACTGCATCAACTTCTCGCTTGTCGGGGCGCTGCGTGGCGTCAAGTGTTCGAAGACCGTGAGCTTCGGCAATGCTGTGATTCTGGATGCGCCTGATTACATCGAGTACCTGGCGAACGACCCCGAAACAGACGTCATAGCGATGTACATCGAAGGCACCAAAGATGGCCGCCGCTTCTTCGATACCCTGGCCGAGATCGCCCGCCGCAAGCCCGTTGTTGTCTGGAAGGGCGGCGTGACGGCGGCTGGATCGCGCGCCGTGTACTCACATACAGCCTCCCTTGCAACCGCGCCCGCCATCTGGGAGGCCGCGATGCGGCAAGCCGGCGTGGTGCAGACTGAAAGCCTCGACGAGACCATCGATGCCGTCAACGCGCTCACCTACTGCAAGCCTGGAACCGGCCTGAGGATGGGCCTAATCGCGATGACCGGCGGCCAGTCGGTAGTCATCACTGACGCTTTCGAGCGAGCAGGTCTCGAGGTGCCGCTTCTCACGCCGGCCTCCTATGAAAAGCTCTCGTCGTTCTTCAATATCATCGGCGGGAGCTACCGCAATCCGCTCGACGCCGGTGGCACGATCGGCATGGGTTTTGCGCCGGGCAACCTCCAGAAGTTGCTGGATATCCTCGAAGAGGACGAAAATGTCGACGCAATCGCCATGGAAGTGGGTGCAAGCTTCATCGCCCGCCGCCTGCGCGAGAATCCGGCCATGCTCGACCAGATGGTTGAGACGCTTGCCACGCACAAGGAGCGCTCGGCCAAGCCGTTTCTCGCTATCGCTCACCCCGGCCACGTCGAAGATGTTATGGCGGACATCCGCGCGCGGCTTATCGCACGAGGAATAGCCGCATTCGGGAGCTTCCAGGCGGGGGCTAACGCATTGCGAAAGGCCATCGGATACTGGCGCTCACGTAAAGACCTCGATTAGCACCGATTCATCGCTGCGACTCGGTCGATTTACCGCCTACCTCTCCGTCGTTATAGTGAGCGGGGCGAGTGCCCTGCATTAGTCGAAGGAGGCAACCGATGCGTTACCTGATGCTGATCTGCAGCGACGAGAATCAGGTTGGGTCGATGAACGAGACGGAAGGATCAGCGATTCTGGCCGAGTACGGGAAGTTTATGGAGGAAATGGGGAAGCGAGGCGTGCTCCAGGGCGGCGAACGCTTGCAGCCTACATCCACCGCTGCGACCGTGCAGGTGCGCAACGGGCGCGTTCTCACCTCCGATGGCCCGTTCGCGGAGACCAAGGAGCAGCTCGGCGGCTACTTCCTCGTTGATGTCAAGGACCGCAATGAGGCGCTCGAAATCGCCGCGAAGATACCCGGCGCGCGCCTCGGAACAATCGAGGTCAGGCCGATCTGGGAGATGGGCAGCTAATTTCTGGGCGCTTCTTACCGGGTCCCAGAGATTCGCGACGATAGAACGAGTCAGGCCGCAAAAAGGAGACGAAATGCTATATATGTTTCTGCTGCACTGGAACGAACAGGACCCTTCGATGACTCCTGAGGAAGCAATCGCGGCGCACTTCACGTTCGCCACAGAAGCGCGGACGAAGGGCGCCTACGTCGCCTCCGAAGCGATCGGCGGCACGGCGGTCGCCACCACTGTGCGAGTCCGCGACGGTAACACGATGGTCACGGACGGACCATTCGCGGAGGCGAAGGAAGTAATGGGCGGCTTTTATATTCTCGACTGCAAAGACCTCGACGAGGCGCTGGAGTACGCGGCCCGAATTCCGGACGCGAAAGCGGCGGGGGTCGAGGTGCGGCCTGTGATGCACGTTCCGGGTTGGGACTACGGGCCGACTGCTGACTACATCCGCCAGAGCATGGGCTGAACGCACCGAAATCGTGACAGCGGTTGGGACAGTAGAGCGAGTTTTTCGCGAGGAATCCGGGCGCATCCTGGCGACCCTGATCCGCACCTGCGGGGACTTCGACCTCGCCGAAGAGGCGATGCAGGAGGCCCTTGTGGTCGCGCTCGAGCGCTGGGGCCGCGACGGCGTTCCTTCCAACCCGGGTGCCTGGATCACGACCACCGCGCGGCGGAAAGCCATTGACCGGCTGCGGCGAGACCAGACGTTCATTTTCACCTGCTGCCACCCGGCGCTCGCGGTGGAAGCGCAGGTCGCACTCACTCTGCGAACGCTCGGCGGCCTGACGACGCAGGAGATCGCACGAGCTTTTCTCGTCTCCGAAGCTACGATGGCCCAGCGCCTCGTGCGGGTCAAGCGTAAGATCCGTGAAGCGGGCATCCCCTACCGAGTGCCGCCGGAGCACGCCCTGCCGGAGCGCCTCGATGCGGTGCTGGCGGTCCTCTACCTGGTCTTCAACGAAGGATATTCTGCAACATCGGGTGATTCACTGATCCGCCGGGAACTATGCTCCGAGGCAATTCGGCTGACGCGCCTCTTATGCAAGCTGATGCCGGATGAGCCCGAGGCGCTCGGGCTACTCGCGCTGATGCTCTTGCAAGATGCACGTCGTGAAGCGCGCACCGGCGCCGAAGGCGAACTAGTCGTTCTCGAAGAGCAGGACCGAACCGTGTGGGACAGAGCCGAAATCGCGGAAGGATGCGCGCTTGTGGAGCGCGCGCTGAGAATGCGCCGCGCCGGGCCATACCAGCTCCAGGCGGCTATCGCCGCATTGCATTGCCAGGCTGACCGGCCTGAAGAGACAGACTGGCCGCAGATCGCCGCGCTCTATGGGGAGCTATATCGCCTCCAATCCACCGCCGTCGTGGCGCTAAATCATGCGGTCGCAGTCGCGATGGCGGTTTCGCCGGAGGAAGGCTTGCGCGGTCTCGATGAGAGTGGTCTCGGCGAGGCTCTCGGCGAATACCATCTCTATCACGCTGCACGTGCCGACTTGCTCAGACGCTCCGGCCGCAAGCTTGAAGCGGTCGAGGCATACGTGCAGGCGCTCGGATTGACGAGCAACGCCGTCGAGCGGAAGTACTTGAGACGCCGTTTGAAGGAGATGGCCGGGTAGAACCCGCCCCACGAGCGTGCCGAGTTTGTTTGGCATTTTTCGCCTTTTGGATGTAATTCGTCGCGCTAACCGGCTTGACTTCTGTATAACTCAGTGGTTATATAGCTCTTAAGTTGGAACCGTTCAGTGCTATTGCAGATCCAGTGCGCCGTCGCATCGTCGAGCGGCTGGCCGCGGGCGAGAAGACCGCAGGCGAGCTGGGCGAAGGGTTCGCGATGAGCCAGCCGGCCGTATCAAAGCACCTGCGCGTGCTGCGCGAGGCTGGCCTGGTCGTGGCACGCGCCCAGGCGCAGCGACGGCTATACCGACTGAACCCGGCGCCGCTGGCGGAAGTTGACGCATGGCTCGCACGCTGCCGGGACTTCTGGAAAGAGAGCCTCGATTCGCTGAAAGAGTACATTGAGCAAGGAAAGCGCGAGAGGGTGATCCCGCTGCCGGCACGTTATCCCGGGAGGGCAGGCCCTGACCTCGCCGGCTGGGAGACAGGATGCTGGCGCCGGTCGAGACGCTTCGCCGCGCGGTTACCAGTGGATCGGACAGCGGCTTAGTTCAGACAGGAGGTCCCAATGCCCCGCGTGATGGTTCTCGTCGGCACGAAGAAGGCCGGCTTCGTCTACACCTCGGACGTGAAGCGCCAGAAGTGGGAAATCTCGGAGCCTATACTGCCCGGATGGTCGTTTTTTCACATGTCGGCCGATACTCGGGATTCCAAGCCGCGGATGTACGCGGCCGCCAACCACTGGGCCTGGGGCCCTTCTGTCGCCAAGAGCGACGATCTTGGCAAGACCTGGGACTACAACAGCAAGGACCTTGCATTCCCGCCGGAGATGAAAGGGTACAAGGAGAACCGCAGCGCCCCCCCAGGCGTGCCGGGAGACTGGGACAACACGCCGGCGGGGGTGATCGGCAACATCTGGAACGTGCAGGCAGGCCACGAGAGCGAACCGGGCGTGGTATTCGCCGGAGTGCAGCCGGCGGGGCTGTTCCGCAGCGAAGACTGGGGCCAGTCGTGGCGCCCTGTCGAGGGGATAAACCGGCACCCCAGCCGACAGTATTGGAGCGGTACGGGCGGCGGCGACTCGTGTATCCACTCCATACACGTGCATCCGGACGATCCAAAGCGGATCTTCCTCTGCGTCGGCTCGGGAGGCTCATACAAGTCGAACGACAACGGCGAGACGTGGGAGCTTTTCTCGCAGAACGCGATCGTGACGAACCCGATCGGGAAGAAGCTGTTGACCGAGCTGGTGCAGGAGATGCCGGAGGCTTTGCCCGCCGGCAGAGATCCCGCCGCCATCGACGAGCTGCACCGCATGCGGCTCGACCCTAAGAACCCGGACAGAATCTGGGGACAGGCACACTTCGGCGTCTTCCGTTCGGAGGATGCCGGTGATACCTGGGAAGACGTAACGGTCGGACTGCCTTCCTTCCACGGCTTCCCGATAGCAGTGACGCATCACCCGCCCGATGGCGTGTTCGTGGTGCCGCTGGACTACGGCCAAGACAACTTCCGCGTCGCGCTTGGTCAGTTCGCCGTCTACCGAACTCAGGACGCTGGTAAGAGCTGGGAGCCGCTCACGAAAGGCCTTCCCGGCCCGAACGACTACCAAAGTGTCTACCGCGAGGGCCTCGACACGGACGGCCTCAATCCGGAAGGCGTTTACGTCGGTACCAGCAACGGCGAGGTGTACGCCAGCGCAGACGGCGGCGAGAGCTGGCAGCGTCTGCCCGGGACGCTGCCGCCGGTGCTATCGGTTGCGGCCGCGGTGTTTTAGGGCTGGCGGCTCTCGGCCAGGATCGGCTTGACGCCTATAAGGCGAGCTGCCTGGGCGGGCGGACTATGATCTGGGCAACGTTGACATCAATGGGCTGCGTGACCGCATAGAGAACCGCGCTCGCTACGTCGTCCGGGCTTCCGAGGCTCTGGCGCAGCGCGTCCGGCATCTTCTCGAAAACGGCGTCGGGAAGCCGCTCGCCTCGCTTGATCTCGACTTCGACGCCGGATGCCCGGACGAAGGGCGCGATCACGGCCGGATCGAAATTTCGGCCGAAGTTGGTCGCGATTGCTCCGGGCATAATAATTACGACCCGGATGGGATCACCCTCGAGTTCCGCGCGGAGTGTGTTGGATATACAGTTGACCGCGTGCTTCGTGGCGCCGTATACGCCCGAGTCCGGGCGTGTAGCAGCGACGCTGGAGATATTGACGATGTGACCCTGCGTCCCGGTCCCCCGCATGGCCCGGACGGCCGCCTGGCAACCGGCGAGCAAGCCGAGGATGTTCGTCTCGAGCATCTCGCGCCACCCCTCGGGATCCGCATCGACGATCGTTCCTGGATACGACACGCCGGCGTTATTCACCATGATGTCGAGTCGGCCCGTTTCGCTAGCCGCGCGCTCCACCAAGTCCTGCACCTGGGAAACATCGCGAACGTTGGCCACCACGGGCGTGGCCTTTCCGCCATTCTCCTCGATGCGCGCCTTCGAAGCCTCCATCGCGTCTGGCGTGCGGCCTGCCAGATAGACATGAGCGCCCGCGCCGCCGAGTCTCTCAGCGATCGCCCGTCCGATTCCACTGGAGGCGCCTGTGACAACGGCAGTCTTGCCGGTTAGTGTTTGGCCGGAAGTCATGCTTCGTTCTCCTTCTCTGCTCTGAGTCGGGTGGTGGTCATATTGACATTGTGTGCTCGGATTGTCAAGCTGTTAGAGACATGATTCGGACGGCGACCACCTCCCGCGAGCGCATTCTCACCGCAGGATTCACGCTCTTCGGGCGCTACGGCTTCAGGCGAACGTCGATGGAGGATATCGCCTCTGAGGCGGGGCTCTCTCGTGCAGCACTCTATCTGCAGTTCCGCAATAAGGAAGAAATCTTCCGCGAATTGGCCGCCGACTTGCATGAAGGGGCGTTGTCGCAGGCCGAAGCGGCCCTCGGCACTCAGGATTCCCTCCCCGAGCGACTCCGTTCAGCCGTAGAGGCGAAGACGCTGCGCATGATCGAGATTGGCCATCACTCGCCCCACGGGAGCGAACTGATGGATGAGAAGAACCGCCTGTGCGGCGACCTCGTGATCGATAGTGAGAAGCGTTTTCAGCGGATGTTGACGCGGGCTTTGAAGCGCGCTGACGAAGGGCCTGAGATAGACCTCCGCGCTTCGGGATTGAGTGCCTCAGAAGCAGCAGAACTGTTCGCTCGCGCGGTCGATGGGCTCAAGAGCGCGGAAATAGCGACCGATACCTACAGGAAGCGTGTCGCCTCCTTTGCTAAGCTGTTCGTTGCCGGCCTCAGCTAATAACGAGCCTTTGACACCCCATCGCATGCGCGCTACGCTTTGGAGCGTGATACCCCGCCCCCGTATACCATTCGACGAATGAAGACGCGAATTTATCTCGACCACGCGGCGACGACTCGCCTACATCCGAAGGCGTTGGAGGCTATGCGGCCGTATCTGGACGGTGAGTTCGGGAACCCCTCCGGCATGTACGCGCTGGGAAAAGAAGCCGCCTGTGCCATCGACAAAGCCAGGAATTCGGTCGCTCAGGTGCTTGGCTGCCGTCCGCAGGAAATCGTCTTTACTGGACCGGGGACGGAGTCAATCAACGCCGCGATCAAAGGCGTCGCGTTCGCACAGCAGCTAGCCGGTCTCGGCAACCACATAGTCACGACGCGCATCGAGCACCATGCTGTGCTGCACTCCTGCGATTACCTCGCAAAGTTTGGCTTCGAGACGACGTTCCTGCCGGTCGATTCCTTCGGCACTGTCGATCCCGATGACGTCGCCCGAGCAGTCACCGAGCGGACCGTGCTCGTGAGTGTGATGCTTGCCAACAACGAGGTGGGCACGATCGAGCCGCTGCCGGAGATCGCCGAAGCCGTGCAGCGGCGTGCGAAGGCATTGCGGCGACGCGTCGCCCTCCATACGGATGCTGTACAGGGCGCCAACGCGCTCAGCCTCGACGTGAAGCGGCTGGGCGTAGACCTGTTAAGCCTTTCGGCTCACAAGTTTGGCGGTCCAAAGGGTGCGGGTGTGCTGTACATGAGGCGCGGCACCCCGTTCCTCGAGCTAATGAGCGGGGGTGGCCAAGAGCGGCAGCGGCGGGCCGGAACGGAAAACGTGGCCGGCATAACCGGCACGGCAACCGCCCTGAGTGAAGCCCAGGCCAATACAGAGCGTTATTCGGAGGTCTGCGGTCAGTTGTCAAGGCAGCTGGTCGACGGCGTCCTTCGATCCATTCCGGCGGCGAGACTTACCGGACACCCCGAGCAGCGGCTTCCGAACAACGTCCACTTCAGTTTTGAAGGGGCAGAGTCCGACGCGATGCTATCGCGGTTAGATGCACTGGGCATCGCTGCCAGCGCCGGAAGCGCCTGCACGTCCGCCACGTGGGAACCCTCTCACGTGCTTACTGCGATCGGGATGCCGCTGAGCCGGGCGGCCGGAGTGCTGCGACTCACCTGCGGACCGGAGAACACCAAAGAGGAGATCGACCACGTGCTCTCGGTGCTGCCGGAAGTCGTCGCGGAGTCGCGGTCGCACGCGCGGCCGGGGCTGTCGGCGAAGTAGGCGTTGCCTAGATAACGAATCTGCTCAGCCGGGCGTTAAACTGGCTCCATGCCCGTCCTCGGCGTCGATACCGGCGGCACTTTCACAGACTTCTACCTCATCAACGACGACGGCGGGGTCTCCGTTTACAAGCGTCCTTCGACACCGGATGACCCGGCGCGCGCAATCCTCGAAGGCCTCGCCGAGCTCAGAGGTCAAGCAGGGCGGCTAGGCGTAAGCCGCGCTTCCGGTAGGGAGGGCGGCACTGATCTCGTCCACGGTTCCACCGTCGCAACAAATGCGATCATCGAACGGAAGGGCGCGCGCACCGCGCTAATCACGACGCGCGGCTTCCGGGACGTGTTGGTCATCGGACGACAGACGCGTCCGAAGCTGTATGACCTGTCGCCCCAGCGCGAGCCCCCGCTCGTGCCGGACGAGCTTCGGCTGGAAGCGAACGAGCGCCTCGACTGGCGCGGTGAGGTGCTTCACGCGATCGACCCGGCCGAAATCGAGACTCTGCTTGACTCCGTCCAACACGAGCGCGTTGAATCGCTGGCCGTTTGCTTTCTCTTCTCCTTCCTCGGGCCGGATCACGAACGCGTAGTGGCTGATGCGGCGCGGCGCCGGCGCATTGCCACTTCTGTTTCGCACGAGGTCCTTCCGGAGCATCGCGAGTTCGAGCGCATGTCGACGACTGTGGCTAACGCTTATGTAGCGCCGGTCATGGAGCGATACCTTTCGCGTCTGGAGAAGGCGGTGCGTGGACATGGCGTCCACCGTCTGCGGGTCATGTCTTCGAACGGAGGCAGTGTCAGCCCGAAGGTGGCAGGAAAGCTAGCGATCCGAACGACCCTGTCCGGCCCTGCGGGCGGCGTGGCAGGCGCCTTTGCGCTCGCCCAAAATGCCTGCTTCGACCGAATCATCACGGTTGATATGGGTGGGACTTCGACAGATGTGGCACTCTGTCCCGGCCGCATCCTCGAGCGCGATGAGACCTTGGTCGGCGAGCTGCCGGTCCGCGGGCCGACCGTTGATGTACTGAGCGTCGGTGCGGGCGGGGGCTCGATCGCCCGCCTGGATGCCGGGGGCGCGCTGCGCGTCGGCCCGGAGAGCGCAGGCGCTAAACCGGGACCTGCCTGCTATGGCGAAGGCACCGAGCCCACTGTGACGGACGCCCATGTGGTGCTTGGCCGGATTTCGGCGGAAGGCTTCCTGGGCGGCCGGATGGCCATCCATCCCCAGTTGTCATTCGAAGCGATGGCGAGAATCGCGAAGCCGTTTGGCGGCAGCGCCCACACTGCCGCCGAGGCCGTGCTGCGTGTCGCGAACGTCAACATGGAGCGCGCCCTGCGCATAGTCTCGGTGGAGCGCGGTTACGATGCTCGCGACTTCACCCTGGTTGCCTTCGGGGGCGCCGGTCCGCTTCACGCCTGCGATCTGGCCGCCGCCCTCCGCATCCCGCGTGTCCTGATACCGCAGCACCCCGGCGTTCTTTCCGCACTCGGTATGGCGACGGCGCCGATCGTGAAGGACCTATCGGCTTCGGTGATGCTTCTCGTTGAGCCAGAGCGAGGTGTCGGGGCGCGGCACGGTGAGGACGAATCGAGCCTCGCTAATCCCGACAGCTCGCCGGCCCGGCCCGAACACGCTCAATTTACGAGTGCCTCGACCCTACAGATGCTGGCGGAAATACGCGACGAGCTGGAACGGCGCGGACGGAAGGAGCTGAAATCTGAGGGTTTCGGACTGGAGGGACTTACCGTGCAGATCCTCCTTGATATGCGGTACGCCGGGCAGTCCTACGAACTGGCGATTCCGTCCGAGTCCATCGCGCCGGCGGACTTCTTGCCCGCTTTTCATGCCGCGCACCACGCGCGCTTCGATCACAGCGACCCGTCGCGGGCCGTAGAGGTTATCAATTTACGTGCGAAGCTAGTCCTGCCGGGCATCGCAACGCGCAGCCGCAAAGAGGAAAGCGGCAAACGGAAGGCGAAGCCGGCTACTGCCTCAAACCAGCGCGACGTTTGGTTCGAGGGGAAGCCAGAGGTCACCGCAGTCTATGACCGCGGTGATCTCCTACCGGGGCTTCGCTTTCGGGGCCCCGCGGTTATCACCCAAATGGACTCGACGACGGTGGTGCCGCCCGGCTGGCAGAGTGAGGTGGATGTGATGGGTAATCTCATCTTTACGGCGGTCTAATGCTGAGCTTCAAGGCCGACGCCGCCGAACTCGGCATCGCGGCAGCGCTCTTCTCCTCGATTGCTGAAGAGATGGGAGTAACGCTCGGGCGCAGCGCCCACTCGCCGAACATCAAGGAGAGGCGAGACTACTCATGCGCCGTCTTCGACCCGCAGGGCCGGCTCGTGGCGCAGGCAGCTCACATTCCGGTCCACCTCGGCGCAATGCCCACCGCTGTCGAGGCGGCCATGCCGCTCGCCCCGTTCGCGACGGGCGATATCGTTATCCTGAACGACCCGTACCTCGGCGGGACGCATCTTCCCGATATCACGATGGTGTCGCCTGTGTTCGTGCGCCGCACGCTCGCCGGCTTCGTTGCCTCGCGCGCCCATCATGCGGACGTCGGTGGCATCTCCCCCGGTTCCATGCCAATCGCCGAAGAACTGATCCAGGAGGGGATGGTGATCCCGCCAATAAAGTTGTTCGAGCGCGGCCGTCTGAACAGCGCTGTTCTGGACCTGCTGATTCGCAACATGCGCGCGCCCGAGGAACGCAGGGGAGACTTCGATGCGCAAGTTGCCGCGCAGCACACAGGAGTGGAGAGGCTGCGTGAAATAACCGGGCGATATGGGCTCCGTCGCGCTTCTGTCGTAATGGAAGCGCTTACGGACTACGCTGAACGCATGACCCGCGCCGCGCTCGCCGCGGTCCCGGGGGGCGAGTACCAATTCGAGGACTTTCTCGACGACGATGGCAGCAGCGAAGAACCAGTCCCCATCCGCGTCCGCCTTACCTTCGGCGCCGGTACTCTCCACGGCGATTTCAGCGGCTCGGCGCCGGAGCGCCCGTCCTCCGTGAATGCGGTTGCGGCCGTCACGCGCTCCGCAG
>WNGG01003655.1_pt1 | contig 24749 bp, 26 predicted proteins | sample 5400661 | NCBI WGS metagenome assembly WNGG01 (sample SAMN13153372, study PRJNA577476) | soil metagenome | isolation source: 100 cm soil or saprolite under Garry oak tree replicate 1 | place: USA:California | collected 2016-06-15
TCGAGCCGTCCTCCACGAAGCTACCGTCGGCGAAGCGCTCGATGCGCGACTCGAGCACGGCGGTCTCGCCGGTCACGGCGTCCACGCGCGCGTAAACGCCGTCGGCGGTGAGCCGCGTCGACAGCGTTTGGCTCGGCGCCGTCGACCGCGCGCGACGATGGTTCGTCGAGCCAGGCACCGGCTCGCCCCTGCCTCTGAACTCGAGCGCAAAGACGACCTCACGCAAGCTCACGCGCTGTACCGGATCCGCGGATCGAGGTAGCCGTACAGCACGTCGACGACGAGGTTGATGGTCATGAACATCACCGCGATGAACAGGATGGTGGACTGCGTGAGAGGGTAGTCACGCTGGTAGATCGACCACAGCACGAGGCGCCCCACGCCGGGCAGCGTGAACACCTCCTCGACCACGACGGTGCCACCGAGGAGGATCCCCATCTGCAGCCCCGCCACCGTCACGATCGGGATCAGCGCGTTCTTGAGCGCGTGCTTCAGGATCACGAGCCGATCCGTCAACCCCTTCGCCGCCGCGGTACGGATGTACTCCGAGCGCAGGACGTCGAGCATGCAGGCGCGCGTGACGCGCGCGACGTTCGCCGCGCTCGCCGTGCCGAGGCAGATCGCGGGCAGGAGCATGATGGTGAGGTTGCGCCGGGGGTCGGTGAAGAAATCCACCCAGACGACGGGCGGCATCCAGCGCAGGTACACGGAGAAGAAGAGGATGAGCATCGTCCCCTGCCAGAAAACGGGGATCGAGAGGCCGAGCAGCGCGCCCACCCGGGCGACGTTGTCGACGGCCCCGTCGCGACGGGTCGCGGAGAGGATGCCGGCCGGGATGCCGAGCAGCAGCGCGCCGCCCACCGCCAGCGTGGTCAGCTCGATGGTCACGGGCAGCCGCTCGAGGATCAGCGCGATCACCGGCTTGCCGGTCCGCCACGAGGTGCCGAGGTTGCCCCGCGCCAGCTCGCCGAGCCAGCGCCCGTACTGCATCCACCACGGCTCGTCGAGGCCGAAGAAGCGCTTGAGCTCGGCGACCATCGCCGGGCTCACGATCGCGTCGGCTCCGATCATCTGCTCGACCACGGTGCCCGGGATCAGCCGCAGCATGAGAAACACGAGCACCGTCAGCCCCAGCAGCGTCAGCGTCATCGAATACAGCCGGACGACGACGTAGCCGAGCATGGGCGCTCAGGCCTTGTCGAGCCACACTCCTTCGAAGCCGTAGAGCAGCGTCGTCGGGTGCTGGCGGAATCCCTTCACCGTGGCCTGCGTGAAGTCGATCGTGTCGGCGGAGAAGAGCCAGAGGTGCGGCACGTTCTCCAGGATCATGAGCTGCGCCCGATCGTAGATCTCCTTGCGCTTTTTATGGTCCATCGTGCGCCGCCCCTCTTCGAGCAGCGCGTCGAGATCGGGCACGCTCCAGGAGTTCCAGTTCTGGCCCTTGGTCGAGTGCAACGCGCGGAAGAAGGCGGTGTCGGGGTCCGCGTAGCCTGGCGTCGTGTTCATCGTCATGTCGAAATCTTTCGCGAGCCAGCGCTTGATCCACACCGCGTACTCGACGTTCTCGATCTCGGCGGTGATGCCGATGCGCTTGAGGTGGGCGGCGACGACCGGCGCGCCCGACACCATCGTCGGGAAGGTCGGGATGACGCCGAGCTTCACGGTGAATCCGCCGGCGACGCCCGCCTCGGCCATGAGCTTCTTGGCCTTGTCGACGTCCGGCCTGTAGTAGCGCATCCACTGCTCCTCGGGGAGCTGCCACTGCTTCATCGGCGCCGTGGCCGGCGCGGTCAGGCGGCCGAAGCCCGAGGCGGCGACGCGCAGGACCTGGCTGCGGTCGACGGCCCAGGAGATCGCCTGCCGCACGCGGACGTCCTTGAGCGGGCCGCGGCTCGCGTTGATGTTGAGGAAGTCGTAGCCGAGCCGCGAGCTACGGTAGCCGGTGAGCGTCTTCTCGTCCTTCAGCAGGTTGAAGTTCTTGTTGTCCTCGATGAACGCATGCGAGATCTGCCCCGTGCGCAGCGCGGCGACGATGTTCGCCTCGTCGGGGATGACGCGTAGGATCACCTGATCGACGTGCGGCGCGCCCTTCTTGAAGTAGCTCGGGTTCTTCTTGAGGACCATCTGCTGCTCCACCTTCCAGTCCTCGAGCATGAACGGCCCGGTGCCGAGCGCGGCCTTGTTGAGGTCGCCGTGCTTCTTGATTCCCGCCTCGCTGATGATGAAGCCCCAGAACCCGCCCAGCGCCGCCAGGAGCCCGGCGAACGGCTCCTTGGTCACGAACTTCACGGCGTACTTGCCCGCCGGCTCCACCTTGTCGACGGCGATGAAGTCCGACTTGCCCGGCGACTTCTCGAAGAGGCGGTCGAAGGTGAACTTCACGTCGGCGGAGGTCAGCTCCTGGCCGTCGTGGAACTTCACGCCCTGTCGCAGCTTGAACGTCCACGCGAGCCCGTCGGGGCTCACCTGCCAGGACTCGGCCAGCTCCCCCACCGGCGTCATGTCCGGCTCGAAGCGGACGAGCTGGTTGTACATCATCGGCGAGCGCGCGCTCCGCGAGAACGCCGGCACGAGCTGCGGGTCGAGGCCGGTCGCCTCCGTCGTCCGCGCCGAGACGAAGGTGCCGCCGTCCCGCGGCGTCTGGGCGCGCGCGCCGTGTGGGAGCGAGAGCCCGGCGAGCGTCAGGCCGCCGGCCTGGAGGAGCCGGCGACGGGTCAGTTGGCTGCGCATGTCGTCCTCCTTACGCGTTCGGGTCGAGAATGTCGCGGAGTCCATCACCGATCAGATTGAACGCCAGCACGGCGACCATGATCGCGACGCCGGGAAAGACCGAGATCCACGGCGCGGTCTCGAGATAGGTGCGGCCCTCGTTGAGCATGTTGCCCCACGACGGCGTGGGCGGCTGCGCCGAGAGGCCGAGATAGCTCAGCGAGGCTTCGATGAGGATCGCCTGCGAGAACGCAACTGTCCCCTGCACCACGAACGGCGAGATCACGTTGGGCAAGAGGTGCTTGAGCGCCACCACCAGGCGCGACGCGCCGAGCGCGCGCACCGCCTCGATGTACTCCTTCTCGCGCTCGGCCAGCACGGGGCCGCGCATGACACGGGAGAAGAGCGGCGTATAGACGATCGTGATCGCCACCACGGCGCTGTTCACCCCGGGCCCGCGCATGGCCGCGATCCCCACCGCGAGGAGCAGCCCCGGGATGCTGAAGAACACGTCCATCACGCGGTTGATCGCATTGTCCCAGGCGCCGCCCGCGTAGCCGGCCGTCAGCCCCAGGGTGCCGCCCACGAGCATCGCGAGGCCGGTCGACGTCACCGCCACGTAGAGCGACACGCGCGCGCCGTAGATCACGCGGCTCAGCACGTCCCGGCCGAAGCGATCGGTCCCGAACGGCGCCTGGGTGCCGGGTCTGGCCTCGATCAGGTCGAAGTTCTGCTCGTCCGGTGGCTGCGGAGCCAGGGCACCGGCGAAGAGCGCCATGGCGACGATCACCAGCGCGAAGACGGCGCCGACGACCACCACCGTGCTGCGCGCGACCCGCCGGAGCCCCTTCGTCGCCGACCTCCGCGCAGAGGAGCCTAGGCGGGCGGCCGGCGGGTGTCAAGGCGTCGGCGCTTGGCATATACTCCGACTGGACGCTCAGTCGGGGGTGACGCCATGGCGAGGGCCGTCGAGGTCGCGCGCGAGCGAGAGCATACCGAGTACGCCCGTCTCGAGGAGCGCATCATCGCCCGCGATCAGCTCGGCGCGAGCCACGCCCTCTACGCCCTCATGAAGCAAGGCCGACCCGTGACGGAGATCGTGCGCGAGACGGTACGGATTCACGCGCCGTACACGCACGTCCCGTATCACCAGCGTCTGGACGACAGCATGGTCAAGTTCGTCAACAACGACCACTGCCTGCTGAGCGAGCGGGTGGGTCTGCCCCTCGCGACGATGATCCGGCCCGAGCTGCGACTGCTCCCGCTGGCGCAGACGGTCTGGTACATGCCGACCGGGCTCGATCCGTGGAACCAGCTCCTCGGCAAGGCGCCGGGACATTACACGCGCCTCTACGAGATCAAGGTGGACCAGGAGCCGCCGGCGCCCCAGATCCACTGGCCGGACCAGGAGCCCCTGCGCCTCGACGGCTCGAGCGGCTCGCTCCGCGAGCGCCTCAACCACTGGCTCACGCTCGTGCAGCGCGGCGAGGTGCTGACGGCGTACCGCGTCTTCCTCGGCTTGATGGAGGACAGCGCCAATCGGCGCGCGGCGCTCGCCCACCTCGCCTTCGCGGGGCTCATCGACGTGCAGGACCGGATGCTCCACAATCGCTCCTACACGACGGGCCACAAGTCGTACCGCGCGCGCGCCACGATCGAGCTGGGCGAGGCGATCGGCTGGGAGAACGCGCACAGCGTCCTCTATGCGGGCGTGCCCGACATCGCGGTCGGCCCGCGCTGGTACTCGACCTACGAGATGGGCTGTAACGTCGTCCAGAACCTGCTCGACGGCCGTGACGCTGAGCTCCTCCGTCAGGACACGCCGCTCACGCCCGCCGAAGAGGCGATGCTCGTCGACGTGATCACGCGCGGGCGCGAGTGGTCCGTGATCGAGGCCGTCGTGGCGCTCCTCAAGGCGGGCCGCGCGCCGCGCCGGATCCTCGACGCGATCCAGGTCGCGTCCGCCCAGGTCCTCCTCGACACGGGGAACCCGAACAACTTCTCGATGTCGCAGCACGGTTACGAGTACTGCAACACGGTCGGGTGGTTCTACGACACCTTCGACCACCCGCATCGCCTGAAGCTGCTCTTCGTCGCCGCGTCCTTCATCAACCGCGCGGCCGAGCACCAGGCGAACACGCCGGACAACGGCCGGCGCGCCATTACCGCACCGCCCGGCGCCGACGCGCTCTCGGCGGGCCAGCTGCTCGAGCGGTTGGAGACGACGTTGCTGGCGCTCCGGGCGGACGAGGCCGTCGACCTGACGGCCGCGTATCTCAAGGCCGGCTTCGATCGCGCGCCGCTGGTGCAGACGCTGGCGACGGCGGCGGCGAAGGTGGGAAACGACCCGCACAACCAGGAGCTCGGGCTGTGCCTCCTGGAGGACTATCTCCACACGAAGGCGACGGACCGCGATCGGTTGCTCCTGGCGTCCGCCAAGCACACGGCCGGCCATCGCAAGTACGGCGATCATCTGGAAGCCTATCGCCGCTTCGCCGAGGCGTTCGACCTCTAGTTGTCGATCCTTCTGATCCGCCACGGTGAGACGGTCGGCAACGCCACGCGGATCGTCCAGAGACCCGACAGCCCGCTCTCACCGCGGGGTGTGGCGCAGGCCGAGCGGCTGGCCCGCCGCCTCGCGGACGCGAGCATCACGCGGATCGTGTCGAGCGATCTCGCCCGCGCCGCCTCCACCGCCGAGTGCCTTCGGCGCGCGACCGGCGCTCGCCTCTCCTTCGAGCCGCTGCTCCAGGAGCGGAACTTCGGCGATCTGCGCGGCACACCGTACGCGGAGATCGGCTTCGACCCGTTCGCGCCGGACTATGCGCCGCCGAACGGCGAGTCGTGGCCGACGTTCCACGCGCGGGTCGACCGGGCGTGGGAGCGGCTGCAAACCGTGACCGCCACGAGCGGAGGTCACGTCGCCGTCGTGACGCACGGGCTCGTGTGTCGCTCCCTCGCCGACCGGCTCCTCGTCCTGCCCGACGGCGAGGAGACACCCCTGCGCTGGGAGAACGCGTCGCTGACGATCGTCGACGGACCGGCGCCCTGGCGCGTGCGTCTGCTCAACTGCATCGCTCATCTCGACGACCTGGACGCCCTTCCGCTCGCCGACTCGGGAGCGGTCTGAACAAGAGGAGACAGACGATGCGCCCTCTCAGACTCGCCGCCTGCACCCTGCTCGCCCTGACCATTCTGCTCGCATCCGTCGCGCCCGCCGCCGCCCCCGAGGGCCAGATGACGTGGGGCGTTCACATTTCGCTGGCACCGACGTGGTTCGATCCCGCCGAGACCCTCGGCATCATCACGCCGTTCATGGTGATGTACGCGATCCACGACGCGCTGGTGAAAGCGATGCCCGGCAACCCGATGGCGCCGAGCCTGGCCGAGTCGTGGCGGGTGTCGCCCGACGGGCGCGTGTACGACTTCACGCTTCGCAAGGGGGTGAAGTTCCACAACGGCGACACGCTCACATCCGAGGACGTGAAGTTCTCGTTCGAGCGCTACAAGGGCGCCGGGGCCAAAGCCCTCAAGGACCGCGTCACCGCCGTCGAGACGCCCGGCCCGCTGCACGTCAGGTTCCGCCTGAAGAACCCCTGGCCCGACTTCATGACCTTCTACACGGCGGCGAGCGGCGCGGGCTGGATCGTGCCGAAGAAGTACGTCGAGAAGGTAGGCGACGACGCGTACAAGAATGCGCCCGTCGGCGCCGGGCCCTACAAATTCGTCTCGTTCACGCCCGGCGTCGAGCTGGTCATGGAGGCGTTCGAGGGGTACTGGCGCAAGACGCCGAGCGTGAAGCGGCTCGTCTTCAAGGTCGTCTCGGACGAGACGACCCGCCTCGCGGCGCTGAAGCGCGGCGAGGTCGACGTCGTCTACTCGATCCGAGGCGAGCTCGCGGAAGAGATGCAGCGGACGCCCGGGCTCACGCTGAGGCCGACGGTGATCCAGGCCCCGCAGTGGGTCGCCATGCTGGACCAGTGGGACCCGAAGTCGCCCTGGTACGACAAGCGGGTGCGGCTGGCCGCCAACCTCGCGATCGACCGCAAGGCCATCAACCAGGCGATCACGCTCGGCCACTCGAAGCTGACGTACAGCATCATCCCGAGCACGTTCGACTTCTACTGGCAGCCCCCCGCCTATCCGTTCGATCCGGCCCAGGCGAAGAAGCTCCTCGCGGAAGCGGGCTACCCGAACGGCTTCGACGCGGGCGACTACTACCTGGACATTTCCTACGCCAACGTGCAGGAGGCGATCGCCAACTACCTGCAGCAGGTCGGCATCCGCTCCAGGCTGGTGTCGCGCGAGCGCGTGTCACACTGGAGCACCTACGCGGACAAGAAGTACAAGAACCTCGCGTACACGGCGAGCGGCGCGTTCGGCAACGCGGCGACGCGGCTGGAGGCGTATGTCATCACCGGCGGCACCTACGTCTACGGCACCTATCCGGATATCGACGCGCTCTTCAAGGACCAGGCGGGCGAGCTCGATCGCAAGAAGCGCGAGGCGCTCCTCCACAAGACCCAGCAGCTCATGCACGACAAGGTGATGTCCATTCCGATCTGGGAGCTGGCGTTCATCAACGGCCACGGCCCCCGCGTGCAGGAGTCCGGACTCGGCCTCATCCCGGGCCACGCCTACTCGGCGCCCTACGAGGACGTGAAGCTCAAGACGAAGTGATATCCGAGGTCCCCAACTCGGCCGACGCCCGCCGCGAGCATGTGCGATGCTACAGGGGCCGGGATGGGTCGCCTCGCGTGCTGGAGCATCTCAGCCGGACAGATTGGGGCTCGACCATGGGTGCCTTCGCCGCTCCGAATCGTACGTCCGCACGCTCGTCGGCCTCGGATTCTCCGACCGCGCTCTGGGCGTGCAACTCCTGGTTCTGCCGGGCACGGGGCCCCTTCTGGGTGAAAACTCTCGGCGAGGCCAAGATCGGCGCGCGCGCGCACGCAGCCCAGAAGTTCCTCGGAGTCTGGAGCCATCAAGCGGCGGTCTGCACGCTGCACGACAAGAACTTCGGCACCTTCCTTCGCAAACGCCGCCCGTAACAACCCGGTCGCGCCACCTTCTAATTAGCTACGCGCCAGGAAGGCGTCCCGGAGGACATTGGCCTCCAGCTCCAGTTCGTCGAGCCGGTGCTTGACGACGTCTCCGATCGAGACGAGGCCGACGAGCTGCCCCGCGTCGACGATCGGGACGTGACGGGCCCGGTAGCGCGTCATCTGGGCCATCACCTTCGTCAGGCTGTCCTCCGACGTACTCGTGACGACCCCGGCGCTCATCACGTCCATGACCCGCCGGTAGAGAAGCTGCTCGCCGTGCTCGGCGAGGCCGTGGACGATCTCGCGCTCGGCGATCAGGCCCACGATCTGGTTGCCGTCCGCGGAGACGACCAGCGAACCGATGTGCTGGCGCCGCATCTGCTCGACAGCGGTCCTGACGGTGGCGGTCGGCGCGATAGTGGCGACCTGCGTGCCCTTGGCCTTGAGGATCGACGCGACCTTCATCTCTTCGCCCTCCTTCGCCGGTCCGGGCCAATGCGCTCGCGTGACGCGATTGTACCGCCTGGGTCGGGGTTGCACGAGCCCGGCCGGCGCTTCAAGGGGGAGACGAGGCGCAGGCGTAGACAGCGCCCGCCCGAAAAGACCGGGCTCACCCGAGGAGCAGCCGCGTCAGCGCCTCCGGCTCGCTCAGCATCGGATAGTGGCCGGTGTCGAGCTCGTGCCAGGCGGCCTTGAGCCGCTCGGCGGTGCGCCGCTGGTGGGCCTCGGGAGGATTGGCGGCGCGGCGGCAGCGGACGACCGTGGCCGCCCACGCCTGCTCCCAGAACGTCGTGGGCTCCATGGGCGCTTCGAGCGCGGCGACGGGATGGGGTGTGATACGCGCCAGCGCCCACGCGCGCGCCTCGGGATCGAGGTCTCGGAAGAGGCGGCTCTCCGCGTCGGCGCGGCTCGGTCCCGTGGTCAGCTCGTTGGTTTCGTTGGCAGCCGCGCGGTTCACGATGGCGCCCACCCGTTCGCCCGGTAGCAGAGCCAGGGCGTCCACGAAGACGAGCCGGGCGACGCGGTCGCGCGCGAGCTCCGCGGCCTTCTGGATCACCATGCCGCCCGAGCTCGTCCCGACGAGGACCACGCCCGTCAGGTCCTCGTGGAACAGGAGCTGCGCGATCTCCCGCGCGTGCGTGGCGACGGTGATCCCGCGGCGCACGAGGTGGTGACGCTCGCCGCAGCCGTCGAGTGTCGGCGTGTAAACGAGCTGGCCCGCCGCGCGTAACCGGGTCGCGACGGGTTTCCAGATCCAGCCCCCCTGATAGGCGCCGTGAATCAGGACGTAGGTAGCCATCGGCTCTCCTTCACGGCCGCCGCCCACCCGCCATCATCCGCAAGAACGCCGAGGACAGCCGCGGGTCGAGCGTGTCGCGAATGCCGTCGCCGAGGAGATTGAACGCCAGCACCGTGATGGTGATCGCCAGGCCCGGAAAGAAGGCCAGCCACCACGGCGGGACGAGCGCGGTGATGGAGTCGGCCAGCATATTGCCCCAGGTCGGCGTCGGCGGCGGCACGCCGACGCCGAGAAAGCCCAGCGCCGCCTCGATGACGATGGCCGCTCCCAGATGCGCGGTCGCCAGGACCAAGTAGGGCGCGATGCACTGTGGCAGCACGTGCAGCGCCATGATGCGCAGCGCAGAGGCGCCGCTCGCCCGTCCCGCTTCGACATACGGCATCTCGCGTACCGACAGCGCGACCGAGCGAATGACGCGCCCGCCGAACGGGATGCGGGTGATGGCGATGGCGAAGATCACCGCCTGTAGGCCTGTGCCGATGGCCATGGAGATCGCCATCGCCAGTATGAGATCGGGGAACGATTGCAATATCTCCATGACGCGCTGGCTGTAGAGATCGAACCGGCCACGCAGATAGCCGCAGGCGACGCCCCACAGCGAGCCGACGGTCGTGCCCAGGATGACGGCCGAGAACGCGACGAACAGCGAGGTGCGGGCGCCGTAGATCACGCGGCTGAGCGTGTCGCGGCCCACCTGGTCCGTGCCCAGGAAGCTCTGCGCGTCGGGCGGCTTGTTCATCCGCCGGAAGTCCGCCTTGAGCGGGTCGCGTGGCGCCAGCAGCGGGGCCGCCAGCGCCACGAAGATGATGGCGAGACCCACGAGGCCCCCGAATGCCGACAGGGTGTTGCGCCGGGCGAAGCGAGCGAGCTCGACGAAGATGGGTTTCACGAATACCGGATGCGCGGGTCGAGCCACGCGTAGCTGAGGTCCACGAGGACGTTCACGAGCACGAAGATCACCGCATAGAGCAGCACGAGGTTCTGCACGACGATGATGTCGCGCTCGATCACCGCGATGACGAGCGCGCGCCCGAGCCCCGGCACGCCGAACGCCTGTTCGACCGCCACCGAGCCGCCCAGCACGAAGCCCAGCAGCACGCCGGAGATCGTGATCACCGGCAGCAGCGCGTTGGGCAGGGCGTGCCGGAACACGACGAGACCCTCGCGCAATCCCTTGGCCCGCGCCGTCCGAATGAAATCCTCGCCGATGACCTCGAGGAGACACGAGCGCGACATCCGAGCGATGTAGGCGCCCTGTGCGAGCCCGAGCACGACGGCGGGGCCGATGACGATCTGGAGGTTCTGCCACGGGCTTTCCCAGAGATGGACGATGATGAACGGCGCCTTGTAGCCGAACCAGAACAGGCACGCCAGCACGATGAGCATGCCGAGCCAGAAGCCGGGGATGGCGATGAACAGGATCGACAGCGCACGCGCGACGCCGTCCGGCACGCTGTTGGGTTTGAACGCGCTCAGGATGCCGACGGGCAGCCCCACGAGCCAGGACACGATCAAGGCCAGCACGCCGATCTCCGCGCTGATGGGGCCGCGGTGCGCGATCAGCTCCGCCACGGTGTCGCCGCGGAAGAACGACTTGCCGAGGCGGCCGGTCGCGATGTCGCGCAGCCAGTGCGCGTACTGCACGGGCAGCGGGTCGCTGAGGCCGAGGTCGGCCATGATGCGGACGCGGTCGGCGGGCGTCATGCGCGCGTGGCCCTCGACGCCCAGGATCGCCACGAGCGGGTCGCCGGGCAAGATTCGGAGGATCACAAAGATAGTGAGCGAGACGCCGAGCAGTGTGACGGCGGCGTATACCGCCCGGCGCGCTAAGTACTTCCTCATGGTCCTTTAGGCTGGGGAATCGAGGGGCGCCACGGCTCCGCCGGGGCGCCCAGAGCGTTGGGGGGTGTGGGGGGCCATCTCGGGCCCCCCACGTTGATCAAGCCAGCCAGACCTGGTCCCACCGCACTACGTCGTAGATCCCAAAGAACGTCGACGGGTTCTGGCCGTGCACCTTGTTGTACCAGGCGTCGTAGATCTGCTCGTACGCCACGGGGATCAGCGGCGGATCGTTCTCGAGGATGTCCTCCGCCTTGCGCACGAGCTGCCGGCGCTTGTTGTCGTTCAACTCGCGCTCGATCTGGTGGGCGAGGTCGTGGAAGGGCGCATTCGTCCAGCGGGAGTAGTTCTGGGGGCCGTCCTTGCCGTACCACGCGCTGAAGATGTCCGACGGGTCCATCAATGTGGAGACGATGGCGCTGATCGCCAGATCGAAGTTGCCGGCCTGGGCCTCGTCGAACCACACCGAAGTCTGCACGACTCTCAGATTCGACTCGATGTTCAGGTGCTCCTTGAGCATGGCCTGGATGGCGACCGCCCACAGCTTGAAGGTCGGGATGTCGCGCACGACGAAGTCGAGGTTGCGCAGGCCCTGGCCGTAGCCCGCCGCCTGCATAAGCTTCCGGGCCTCCTGGACGGCCGGCTTGATGTCCTTCTGGTAGCCGAGCTTCTTCTCCAGCTCGACGCGCGGCGTGGACATCGGGTGGAACGGATAGACGAAGCCGCCCACCTGCATGGGGGCAGTGTCCTTCACCACTTCCACCAGGGTGGGACGATCCATGGCGAGATGAATGGCGCGGCGCACGCGCGGGTCGGCGAGCGCCTTGTTCTTCTGCATGTTGGTCCAGAAGGCCTGGATGACCGATTGGTTGAAATTGGCGGCGGTGACGCCGGGCATCTCCTTGGCCTTGCGCCACGTCACCGGGTCGAGCAGCCGCGCGTAGTCCACGCGGCCCGACAGGAAGGAGGCGCCGAGCTCCGGCGTGAACGGCAGGAAGTGGTAGATCTCGAGCTTGTCCACGAGCGGCAGCCCCTTGTTCCAGTAGTCCGGATTCCGCTCCTGGATCCAGATCTCCTTGTCCTTGCGGGAGACGTGGCGGAACGGCCCCGTGCCCGGGTAGTTCATCACCTGGCGCAGGTTGCCCTGGTTGTCCTCCAGCGTCTTCTTCCGGACGATGATGTTCCAGCCGCTCGCGAAGGCGCCCAGCATGAACGCCTTCGGCCGCGCCTCGGTGAGGCGGAACTCGATCCGGTAAGGATCGACGACGACGATCTCGCCCACCGTGGAGAAGAGCGGCGTGCGCGGGATCACCACGCCCTGGGGCGGGTGTGCGATGCGGTCGTAGGTCGCCTTCACATCCTCGGCGGTGAAGTCGGCGCCGTCGTGGAACTTGACGCCCTTGCGCAGGTGGAAGGTGTACTTCTTGCCATCGGGCGAGATCTCCCAGCGCTGCGCGAGGTCGGGAATGATCGTCTGGCCGTCCTTCGGGCTCCGCCGCAGCAACGTGTCGTACATGGGGCTCTGCGGGCCGATGTTGGCGACCGTGCCCGACTGGTGGACGTCGAAGTGGGCGGGCGCGTTATGGACCGCGTAGCGCAGCGTGCCGCCCCGCTTGGCGGCGGGATCGGGCCGAACGGTGGCGTCCTGCGCGGACGCCGCGCCCGGCGCGGACAGCCGCGAGGCGACGGCCGCGGTCGCGCCGGCGACGCCCACGCGCTTGAGGAAGGTCCGGCGGTCGACGCGGGCGGGATGCTTCGGATGCTCGCTCATGTACGCCTCCTGGCCGAAAGTTTCAGGACGATAGCAGAGGTTGCTTACAGGACCAAGACGCAGCGCGGCGATGGTAAGCTACCGCGCCATGAGCCCCCTGGACACGCCGGCCGTCACCGTCGACCTCGACATCATGGAAGCCAACATCCGCCGGGTGCAGGCGCATCTGGATCGGCACGGGATCGCCAACCGCCCGCACATCAAGACGCACAAGATCCCCGCGATCGGCCGGATGCAGATGGCCGGCGGCGCGGCCGGGATCACCTGTCAGAAGCTCGGCGAGGTCGAGGTCTTCACGGACGCCGGCGTCGCCGACGACGTCTTGCTCACCTTCAACATCCTCGGACGCGACAAAACCGATCGCCTGATGGCACTCAGTCGGCGGCTCCGACGGCTCGCCGTCGTCCTCGACAACGAGGTCGTCGCGCGCGGCCTCTCCGAGGCGGCCGCGTCGCATGGCGTCGACGTGCCGTTCCTCGTCGAGTGCGACACGGGCTTCGGCCGGAACGGCGTCCAGACGCCCGACGAGGCCCTGGAGCTGGCGCGCGCGACGATGCGGATGTCGCGGATGGACTTCCAGGGCCTCATGACCTTCCCCAACCGCGACCCGGGCACCCGCGTCTTTTTCGAGCGGGCGCTCCAGCTCTTCGCGCGCGCCGGCATCCCCGTGCGCACGGTCTCGGGTGGCGGGACCCCGGGGATCTTCACGGCGCAGAGCTTCGCGATGCTCACCGAGCACCGCGCGGGCACGTGCGTCTACAACGACGTGATGGTGGTCGCGGGCGGGACGGCCACCTGGGACGACTGCGCCATGCGTGTCCGGGCGATGGTCGTCAGTCGGCCGAACGACGGACGGGCCGTGCTCGACGCGGGCACCAAGGTCCTCACCTCCGACCAGTACGGGATGAAGGGCTTCGGCCACGTCGTCGAGTATCCCGAGGCGCAGATACCCACCCTCTCCGAGGAGCACGCGATCGTCGATCTCTCGACGTGCGGCGAGCGTCCGCGCGTGGGCGACGTCGTCCACGTGATTCCCAACCACTGCTGCGTCGTCTCGAACATGGTCGACGAGGTCCACGGGATCAGGAAGGGGCGCCTCGAGGTGACGTGGCCGGTCGCCGCGCGGGGCAAGGTGCGCTGACCGCCCCGCGGGGACGTCAGCCGAGGAGGCCGGTGGCGCTCCCGACCATGGTCTTCTCGCCGTGCTGGTTCTCGCACCAGACCTCGACCACGACGCGCGTCGCGCCGTTTTCGGGTCGCTTCTCCGTCACGACGCCGTGCACGGTCAGCCGATCCCCGGCGTAGACGGGCCGCGTGAAGGTCACCGACATGCTCCCGCCCTGGACGAACCCGGCGCCGAGGAAGCTCGTCATCATCTCCGAGACGTAGGCCGTGGACATCATCCCCTGCGCGAGCGGCACGCGGAATCCCTTCGCGCGGGCCCACGCCTCGTCGGTGTGGATGGAGCGCGGGCGCACGCCGGAGTACGCGTCGATCTTCCGCTGCGAGATCTCCTTCGTGAGGCTCGGCAGCTTCTGGCCGATCGTGACCGCGTCCGCTGCGATCGCCATCGATTTCCCCTAGTCTCGGAACAGCATCTGGGTGAACTGCCCCCGGATGAGCGGCGTGCCGTGCTCGTCCTGGGTGACGAACTCCGTGACCATGTACGGCTTGCCGCGCCGCTCGTACTTGTCGATCACGCGGCCGCGCGAGCGGACGCGCATCCCGGGCCGGACTGGTAGGAGGAAGTGGAACTCCATCTTGGCGTGCAGGCCGGCGTGCACGGTGTACTTGGTGTGGCGCAGGCGCAAGGCCTGATTGCCGAGCAGCGTCGGGTGGGCGACCGGGCCGCCGAAGGGCGAGGCGCCGAAGAACCACGGATGGAGGTCGTCCACGGCGAACGCGTACGTCTCCACGTCCTCGGGCGTGACGAGGCGCTCGTCGGAGACGAACTCCTCGCCGAGTGTCAGGGCCTCGTAGGTCAGCTTTCTGAAGGCGTCTATCTCGGTGTCCCCGCGCCAGTGTAGCCCAGGCGCCCGGGCGATTACCGCACCCGCCAGTGGTATGTGTTCATTCCGTGAGGTTACAGAGTGAGCGTGGCGTGGGCAACCGGGGTGACGTGGCCGCCGACGTCGATCCCCTTCACGCCCCGGTCGCCGTGGATCTCGACGTACAGGATGCTGCGCCGCCCCATCGTTGTCCCCTGCTCGCTGACGAACCGGGTGCCGGCGGCGGAGGAGACCAGACCGTGGCGCATCATGAACGCGGCCAGCGGGCCCGTCGAGCTGCCGCTCGCCGGGTCCTCCGGGATGCCGTACTCCGGCGCGAACATCCGCGAATAGGCGCCGTCGGGCGTCGGCGCGAACGCGAAGACGCAGAACGGCTCATCGCCCGCAACCTTGAGCGATCGCAGGCCGGCGAGATCGAGCCACGCGCGATCCACGGTCGCTCGGTCCCTGAGCGCGACGAGAAGGGTCGGGTTGCCGGCGTCGAGGAGCTGCGGCATCACATCGAGCAGGTCGCGGGCGTCCAGTCCGAGCGCCAGAGCGCACAGAGCCGGGTCGAAGCGGCGTCCCTCCTGGATCGGCGGCGTCGTCAGCCAGATCAGCGGCCGCGAACCCGTCTCCAGCCGGATCGCGACCGCGCCGACGCCCTCTTCGAGGGCGAAGCGATCACGCGAGCCCGGCACCATCCCCTCGTCGAGCAGGACCCAGGCCGTCCCGACCGTCGGGTGACCGGCGAAAGGGAGCTCGCGGGCGGGCGTGAAGATCCGGACGCGCCCGACGCAGTCGGCGCGCGTCGGCGGCGCGACGAACGTCGTCTCCGACAGGTTCAGCTCGCGCGCGATCTTCTGCATGCTCGCGTCGTCGAGCCCCGCGCCGTCCGGAAACACGGCGAGCGCGTTGCCCTCGAGGGGTCGCTCCGTGAAGACGTCGACGACGCGATAGCGGTGGGCTACCATGCGGAGCGGAACGTTCGCTTGATCGCCTCGATGCGCTTCTCGTCCCGCCGGTAGAAGGTCCACTGCTTGATCCGCTTGGCCCGGACGAGACCGGCCCGCGTCAGGATCTTCATGTGCTCGCTCGCGGTCGGCTGGCTCACGCCCAGCTTCTGCGCGATGAACACGCCGCAGACACCGTCGCGGACCAGATCGCCGTCCACCTGCGGCGGGAAGTGCGCCCGGGGCCGCTTGAGCCAGGCCAGGATCTGCAGGCGGCGCTCGCTCGCCAGCGCCTTGACGACGTCCACCATGTTCGACACTTTGCCAAGTGACTAAGTGTGTGTCAAGATCCGATGTCGTGACGACCATCACCCCGGAGGCGATCGAGGCGGCGCACGCGGTCATCAGATCTCACGTCCGCCTGACGCCGGTCGTCGAGACGGATGGCGCCGACTTCGGACTCCCCGGGATGACGCTCGTCTTCAAGCTCGAGCAGCTCCAGCACGCCGGGTCGTTCAAGACGCGCGGCGCCTTCGCCAATCTGCTGACGCGGAAGATCCCCGACGCAGGCGTCGCGGCCGCCTCCGGCGGCAATCACGGCGCCGCCGTCGCGTACGCGGCGATGCGGCTCGGAGTGCGCGCGCGGATCTTCGTGCCGACCGTGTCCTCGCCCGCCAAGATCCAGCGGATCCGCGCGTACGGCGCCGAGCTGGTCGTCGGCGGCGACGGGTACGCGGACGCCCTCGCCGCGAGCGAGGCGTGGAGTCGCGCGTCCGGCGCCCTGCCCGTGCACGCGTACGACCAGGCCGAGACGCTGCTGGGCCAGGGCACGCTCGGCCGCGAGCTCTCCGCGCAGGCGCCCGGGCTCGACGCGCTCCTCGTCGCCGTCGGCGGTGGTGGCTTGATCGGCGGCATCGCGGCCTGGTACGCCGGGAGACTGAACCTCGTCGGTGTCGAGCCGGAGGCCGCGCCCACGCTCACGGAGGCGCTCAAGGCCGGCCGGCCCGTGGACGCCGCGGCGGGCGGCATCGCCGCGGACTCGCTCGCGCCGCGGCGGGTCGGCGAGCTGATGTTTCCGATCGCGCGCGCGCACGTCCGCAAGGTCGTCCTGGTCGACGACGCGGCCATCCGTCGCGCGCAGGAGGCCCTGTGGGCGGGGCTCCGGGTCGTCGCCGAGCCCGGCGGCGCTGCCCCGCTCGCCGCCCTGCTCTCGGGTCGCTACCGCCCGTCGCCGGGCGAGAGGGTCGGCGTGCTCGTCAGCGGCGGCAACACGACCGCGGTCGACTTCGGCGAACCGCTCACTTCGTGAGGGCATTGACCCGGCGGACGGTGCGCGGTAGACGTAGCCGGATGGAAATCGGACTCTTCACCGAGTTTCAGTGTCCGCCGGGTATGGACGAGGCGCGGGCCTTCGACGAGTCGCTGGACGAGATGACAGCGGCCGAGGACCTCGGCTTCGACGCGGTGTGGCTCGCCGAGATTCACTTCCAGAAGGAGCGCTCGGTCCTCTCCTCGCCGCTGGTCGTCGCGACGGCGATCGCCGCCCGGACCCGGCGCGTGAAGATCGGGATCGCGGTGCAGGTCCTCCCGCTGAGCCATCCGCTCCACCTCGCCGAGGACGTGGCCACGGTGGACCACCTGAGCAAGGGCCGCCTCGACTTCGGTGTCGGGCGCAGCGGGCTGCCCGAGCACTACCAGGGCTTCAACATGCCCTACAGCGAGAGCCGCGCTCGACATACTGGTCAAGGCGTGGACGCAGGACCGCTTCACGCACGAGGGCAAGTACTTCCAGTTCCGCGACGTGTGCGTGCTGCCCAAGCCGTTCCAGAAGCCCCACCCGCCCATCCGCGTGGCCGCGACGACACAAGAGACGTATCCGATGGTCGGGCGCATGGGACTGCCGATCTTCCTCGCCGTGCGGACGACGCCCATCAGCGACCTCAAGCGCTTCATCGGCGGCTATCACGAGGGCTGGCGCGACGCCGGCCATCCCGGACGCGGTGAGGTGGCGCTGATCGTGCCCGTCTACGTGGCAGACAGCGAGCGGAGGGCGCGTGACGAGGCGGAGGCGAGCACGCGGCACTTCTTCCGCTCCATCGGCGCGGCCCTGGCCAGGAGCGGCACGCGGCGCGAGGATGGGGCGCGCCTGGCGGGCATGAGCTACGAGGAGATCCTCGGCGAGCTGGTCGTGTACGGCACGCCCGGGTCGGTGACCGAGCGATTGCTGGAGCTGCGCGAAGCCCTCGGCTACTCGAAGCTCTCGGTCTGGATGAACGTCGGCAGCCGGATCCCGCACGCGCGCGTGCTCGACTCGATGCGCCTCTTCGCCGAGCGCGTGATACCACGTCTCGGCTGACGCGCGGGAAGGACTTGCCTCGGCAGGCGTCTTGGTGGGACGATCGGCATCGGTGAGGAGGAGCCATGAGCCATCAGATTGACGTACAGGACGTCGAGTATCTCCGCCACGGAGACAAGCCGCTGCTGGCCCGTCTCTTCAAGCCCCGCGGCGACGGGCCGTTCCCGATGATCGTCGACCTGCACGGCGGCGCGTGGTTCCGGGGTGACCGCCTGAACGACACCGTCATCAACGAGGCGCTCGCGAAGAGCGGCGTCGTCGTCGCCGCGCTCGACTTCCGCATGCCGCCCGACGCGTCGTACCCGGGGTCGGTGGTGGACATCAACTACGGGATCCGCTGGCTCAAGGCGCGCGCCAAGGACCTCGGCAGCCGCCCCGATCTGGTCGGCGCCATCGGAATCTCCAGCGGCGGCCACCTGGGCATGCTGGTCGGGATGCGGCCGCGCGATCCGCGCTACGCGGCGCTGTCGCTCCCCGCCGGCGCGCCGGCCGTCGACGCCCGCCTCCGTTGCATGATCCTCTGCTGGCCCGTCATCGATCCGCTCGCGCGCTATCGTTACGTCAAGAAGCTGAAGGAGGGCGGCAAGCCGTACCCCGACCTCGTCGACCGCGTCATGCCTGGCCACGACCAGTACTGGAAGACCGAAGAGGCGATGGCCGAGGGCAACCCGGTGCTCGCGCTCGAGCGCGGCGAGCGCGTCGAGATGCCTCCCGTGCTCTACCTGCAGGGCACCAAGGACATCGCGCATCCCCGTCCGGACCTCGACCGTTTCGTCACGCACTATCGCAAGGCGGGCGGCCAGCTGGAGCTCGAGCTGTTCGAGGGCGAGGCCGAGGGCTTCGTGACGCGGAATCCGGGATCGCCGGCGGCGGCGCGCGCGATCGAGCGGATCATCGAGTACGTCCACAAGCTGGGCCGTTGATGGCCCTCGCGTTCAAGAAAGTGCATCCGCACTTCGTCGGCGAGGCGAGCCCGATCGAGCTGCGCACGCTGCACGATCGCGAGACGCTCGCGGCGATCCGCGCGGGGATGGACGAGTACGCGGTCCTCGTCTTCCACGGCCAGGACTTCGCCGACGACGAGCAGCTCACCTTCGCCCAGCGGCTCGACGGCTCGCTGCACGAGCGGACGGGGTCGCGCGCGATCGGGAAGAACCGCCTGGGGAACGAGGCGCTCGCCGACATCTCGAACCTCGGCGCGGACGGCGGCATCTTGCAGCCCGGCGATCGCCGCCGCGCGTACTCGCTCGGCAACCGCCTCTGGCACACCGACGCCTCGTTCGTGGACCCGCCGGGCCGCTACTCGATGCTCCACGCCCGGGTGATCCCGCCCGCCGGCGCCGATACGGAGTTCGCCGACATGCGCGCCGCGTACGACGCCCTCCCGGTCGACACGAAGAGGTCGCTGGAGGGGCTGCGCGTCCACCACTCGATCGCGCACTCGCGCCAGACCCTCGGCTTCGAGTTCTCCGGCGACGAGGCGGAGCAGCTGAAGGGCGCGATCCATCCTCTTGTCCGCACCATCCCGCGCTCCAACCGCCGGTCGCTCTACCTCGCCTCGCACGCGTCGCGCATCGTCGACTGGCCGATCCCGGAGGGGAGGCTCCTGCTGCGCGACCTGATCGAGCACGCGACGCAGCGGGAGTTCGTCCACCGTCACGCGTGGCGGCTCGGCGACCTCGTGATCTGGGACAACCGCGCCACCATGCATCGGGCGCGGCCCTTCGAGGACACGAAGTATCCCCGCGAGCTCCGGCGCGTGACGACGCTCGACGTCGTGGACGTGGAGGCGCCCGTCGCGAGCCGGGCCTGAGGGAGCGAGCGCATGAACATCGTCGATTCGCAGGTGCACCTCTGGGCCGCGGAGTCGCCGGACCGGCCCTGGCCGCCCGGTCGGGCGCCGGAAGCGCAGAAGCCCTACCCGATCGTCAAGGAGACGCTGCTCTTCCAGATGGACCTCGCCGGCGTGCGGCGCATCGTGATCGTGCCGCCCTCGTGGGAAGGTGACCGTAACGACCTCGCGCTGGAGGCGGCGCGCGCCTATCCCGACCGCTTCGCCGTCATGGGACGCCTGGCGCTGCAGAAGCCAGAGAGCCGCGCGCTCGTCGCCGACTGGCGCAAGCAGCCGGGCATGCTCGGCATGCGCTTCACCTTCCACAACGAGCACTACCGCCACTTCCTCACCGACGGCACGGCCGACTGGCTCTGGCCGGCGGCGGAGAAGGCGGGCATCCCGCTGATGGTTCTGGTACCCGGCGCCCTGGACCACCTCGACCGGATCGCGGGGAAGCATCCCGGGCTCAAGCTGGTGATCGACCACGTGGGGATCGCCGTGCGCGGCAAGGCGCCGAAAGTGTTCGAGGACCTCCCGGTGGTGTGCGCGCTCGCCAGGCACAAGAACATCGCCGTGAAGGCGTCCGGGATACCGTCGCTGTCGAACGAGCGCTATCCGTTTCCTGACCTGCACGCGCACATCCGCACGCTCGTGGACGCCTTCGGTCCGCGCCGGATCTTCTGGGGTACGGACCTCACGCGCATGCCGTGCACCTACTACGAGTGCATCACGCTCTTCACGGAGCACCTGCCGTGGCTCAAGGGCCCAGACCTCGAGTGGGTGATGGGACGCGGAGTGTGCGAGTGGCTCGGCTGGCCGCTATAGCCAGCCGAGCCTGAGCGCCGGTCGCCGGTGACCACGGACGCGGATCACCGGTCGTTGTAGCGGTTGTAGTAGTGATGGTACCCGGTGTGCGAGTAACTCGGATATCCGTAGCGAACCCTCACGTTCACCGCCGGCTCCGGACCGTACGCGACGGGAGCGAGCGGGACCACCGCACAGCCGGTCAGCAGCAACGCGGTCAGCGCGATCCCGAGCAGCTTCATGATCAGTCCTCCTTGGCTGGCTGACGCGCGCCGGGCGCTCTCTATTTCGCGGATTTCCCGAAAATGTTCCGGCCGCCCGCGCCGTCCAAGGGGGCAGGAGGGTGGCCATGAGCGCACGGCAGATCTTCGCGACGTTTCTCGCGCTGATCCTATTCGTGGGGAGCTCGGGGTTTGCGGGCGCGGCCGATCCACCGCCGCCTCCGCCCGGGGCGCCACCCGCCCCGCCCGGGGCCGCGACGCGGTCGTCCGAGGCCACGCCGGCCCGTCTGAGCTATATCAATGGAGACGTCGCGTTCTGGCGTCCCGGAACCGAGAGCTGGACGCCGGCGTCGCTCAACACCCCGCTCGCGCCCGGCGACGCGCTCAACACGGGTACCGGCGGCAACGTGGAGATCCAGGTCGGGCCGCGCGCCTTCGTGCGCGCCGCCGAGGGAACGCAGCTCGGCCTCGACTCCCAGGAGCCCGACTTTCTCCGGCTCCGCCTGACGGCGGGCCACGCCGCACTCGACCTTCGCCGGCTGGCGCCGGGGCAGACCGTCGAGCTCGAGACACCGAATGGAGTGTTCACGGTCGAGCGAACGGGCTACTACCATGTCCAGGTCTCGGGCGACTCCACCGTGTTCGCGACATTCCGGGGCGGCAGCGCCACGCTGACGCCGGCCGGCGGGGCGCCGACAGCCATCGCCGCCAACCAGCGGCTCATCGTCTCGGGTGTGGACGCGCCGCGCGTGCAGGTCGGCGGCGCGCCCCAGCTCAGCGCGTGGGACCGCTGGAACTACGAGCGAACCGACTCGCTGCTCCGCGCCGCGAGCGCGCGCTATGTCGGACCGGACGTCTACGGCGCCGACGCGCTCGATCAGTACGGCAGCTGGCGCACGGTCGACACGTACGGCTCCGTGTGGGTGCCGACCAGCGTGTCGACGGGCTGGGTCCCCTACAGCACCGGACGCTGGATCTGGGACCCACGCTTCGGCTGGACGTGGCTCGACGACGCGCCGTGGGGTTGGGCGCCGTATCACTACGGTCGCTGGGTCTCCGTCGGGGACTATTGGGCGTGGGCCCCGGGTCCCGTCGTCGTGCGGCCGGCGTACTCACCCGCCCTGGTCGTGTTCCTCGGCGGTGGCGGCGCGAGCGTCAGTGTGAGCATCGGCGCGGCCCGGCCGTTGTGCTGGGCGCCGCTCGGCTGGGGCGAGCCGGTGATTCCGTGGTGGGGTCGCGCCGGGTTCGTCGGCGTCGCGAGCTGGCGCGGCTGGGGCGGACCGCGCGTCGTCAACAACGTGGTCGTCAATCGGGTCACGAGCGTCAACGTGACGAACATCAACGTGTACAGGAACGTCCACGTGACCGACGCGGTCGTCGGCGTGCCGGCGGAGCGCTTCGGCCGCGGTCATGAGCGGCCACAGCGGATCGGCCGGGCAGAGGTGCGCCAGCTCACTCCGGTGCGCGGCGCTCTCGAGGTCCAGCCCATCGCCGTGACTCCGGCGCTGCGCGAATCCGAGCGCCGGACGTCGCGTGCGACGCCGGCGCCCGCGGCGGCGCCGAGGATCGCTCCGTTCCGGCGGGCGACGGCGCCGTCGGCCGTGATGCCGGGCGGCGGCATTCCATCGGCCGTCGCTCCAGCGCGGACTGAGCGCGAGCGGCGCGAGCCCGAGCCGAGGCGTGGATCCGAGCGCGCACGCGATGACCGTCGCGACGATCGCCGCACCAACACGTCTCGTCCCGAGCCGCCGCGGCCGCAGGAACCGGAGCGTCGGGTGGCTCCGACGCCGGCGCCCCGGGTCGAGACGGTACCTCTGATGCAAACGATGCCACCCGCGCCGCGCGCGACCGACGCGCCGCCGGCGCGCCGCGAAGCCGCACCCGTGCGGCCGGTCGAGCGGCCCGTGTTCGCCACGCCGCCCACTCCCAGTGCGCCCCCGGCCCGCGCCGCGGTCGCGCCGGCCCGGTTCGCGCCCCCGTCCCGGATCGCGCCGGCCCCGGTCGCGCCTCCGGTTCAGTTTGCGCCTCCCGCCCGAGTGGCGCCTCGACAGGACGGCGGCCAGCGTCAGGAACGTGAGCAACGCCAGGGGCGCAACCAGAGCCAAGAGCGCGGCGATCGACACGAGCGCCGTGGCTAGTCGCGGCAATTTCTACACGGTGGGGGCCGTAATTTCTACACGTCGGCCGGCCGGCCGACATTTGGGTAAGCGTTATGTGACGTCCACTTACGGCTCTCGTTCGCTGGCACGCCGGTTGCCTTACAGTGCCGCAGGAGGGCCGCCACCGTGAACAAGGTAACGTCGGGCCTTTGCGCGCTAGTCCTCATCCTCGGACTCGCGGCCGCGTGCACGGATTCGAACCGGGACCGGATCGAGAGCAAGCAGGGCGACAGCACGCCGTCGACCGCGCAGCCGGCCACGCCGCCCGACACCAGCGGTGGCGCCAGCGCTGCGAACCCAGGCTCCAGCTCGGGGTCCGGCAACCGCACGAACTAAGCGCGATGGCCTCGCGGCGGGACTCCGCCGCCGCGAGGCCTGCGCGGAGGCGTCACGCATGAGCCACAGGGTCCTCGTCACGTCTTTTCTCGTTCTCTCGCTCGCGCTCGGCGCACCGTCGGGCGCCCGGGCGGGCGAGGCGCTGGAGCAGCTGAAGCCCGAGATCGGCCAGATCATCAAGGTGCTGGAGAATCCCGCGCTCAAGGGAGAGGCGAAGACTCGCGAGCGGCGCGACGCGCTCCGCCGGATCGGCTACCCGATCTTCGACTGGGCGCAGATGGCGCAGCGGTCGCTCGGCCGCCACTGGCAGCCGCGCACGCCGTCGGAGCGCGACGAGTTCGTCGGCGTCTTCCGCGACCTGATGATGCAGACCTACATTTCGACGATCGAACGCTACAGCGGCGAACCGATCGTCTATCTCGCCGAAGCGGCGCAGGGTGACGAATCGACCGTCAACACGAAGTTCGTCACCAAGCAGCGGCAGGAGATCTCGATCACCTATCGCCTGAGCAAGCAGGGGGACCGCTGGCTCGTCTACGACGTGCTGGTCGCCAGCGTCAGCCTCGTCGCGAACTACCGCGCCCAGTTCGACCAGATCATCCAGACGTCGTCGTACCCGGATCTCCTGAGACGCATCAAGGCACACGACATCGCGAAGAAATCAGCGTAGCGGCGCGCCTACTTCAGCCTCAGGTCCTCGTAGGGCCCGGAGTACGGGTAACCCTTGATCAGATTCACCCCGGCCTCGTCCACGCGCGATCCGACACCCCACAGGAACGCGAGCTCGTAGACCGGGACCTGCATCACCCGGTCGTAGAGGAGCTGCTGGATCTGATGGAGCAGCGCCTCGCGCTTTTTCCGGTCCGTCTCGCGAGCCTGACGGTGGAAGAGGTCCTCGATCTCCGGAACGACGCCGGGCGAGTAGATGCCGTCCCTGGTGACGTACGGCTCGAGCCGCGTCGCCGCGTTGCCGGCGGGGCCGGCGATGGCGACGATGACACCCTTGAGCTTGTGCTCCCGCCACTCCGTGAGGAACGTCGCACGCTCCATCGTGCGCACGTGCGTGCGGATGCCCACCGCGCCGAGATAGCTGCCGATGGCCTCGGCGAGCGTCGTGAACGGAGGCAACGGCGTGAGGTCGCCGCCATCCAGGCCGCCGGGATACCCGGCCTCGGCGAGGAGCTGCTTCGCCCGCGCCGTGTCGTAGGGTGGCGGTTCGAAGGCGCGCGCGAACTCGAGGCTGCGGTGGAGCAGGCCGCCGGTCACGCGCGAGAAACCGAGTGTCTCAGCCTGGTTGAGAGCCTGCCGATCGAGCGCGTAACTGGCCGCCAGGCGCACGCGCCGATCGTGCCACGGCGACTTCGGGTCGAGCTGCTGGGGGAAGTCGAGCCAGAAGACCCCGGGCGGGTACGCGGCCACGAGCCGGAGCCCTGG
>WNGG01001724.1_pt1 | contig 24743 bp, 24 predicted proteins | sample 5400661 | NCBI WGS metagenome assembly WNGG01 (sample SAMN13153372, study PRJNA577476) | soil metagenome | isolation source: 100 cm soil or saprolite under Garry oak tree replicate 1 | place: USA:California | collected 2016-06-15
TGGCTACCGTATTGGGGAGAAAAGCCAGATTTAGCGTTCCGCTTGTTCCTATTCGAACCAGAGAGCCAACCTGGAGAAGAGTTGCCGGTGTGATCCGGTCAAACTCTGAATGACCTTTTTGTCTGACCTCGGCGGTACCATCGACTGACAAAACCGTTGCCAGCACACGTCTGGTTACGCTCGCCTCGCAAGCAGAAAATGATAAAGCGATCCCGCAATACAAAAGTACGGCAAAACGATTCAGCCAACCTTGGGCCCGCATCAGCGATAAAGGAGCGCGATTTCCTCAAAGCTCAAGCCGCCCTAATTCTCGCATGCTAGAATGAATTGGAAAGATTCCAAACAAAGCTGGCAAGTATTCTGCGGATTGCGTTTCCCAATAAATCGGGTCCGCTCATTCTTTACAATTCCGATTTTTGGTGAGAGCTATCGAGCGCGCCAGGGTGGCGGAATTGGCAGACGCGCCAGACTTAGGATCTGGTGGAGAAATCCTTAGGGGTTCGAGTCCCCTCCCTGGCACCTTCAACGCAGCAGAGCGAATAAGAGCTAGAGAAAGTCAGCTCGACAGGAAAGGTTGGGTTCAAAGAACCTCGCGAAGCAGACGCAGCCTTCACTCCGCGGCGACGAGCTCCCAACTCGGGCGGGCGGTACTCGATTTTAGATTTAGGAGGAAGGCGGAGCGCAAGAGGCGAGCGGGCGCAAAAATTTGCGCAAGAGCGAGGCTTTCTGCTGGCGCTCTGACACACCGCAAAATTTGCGAAGTTGCCGATCTTGGCCGAGCGGTGGTTTGCGTGCAGTTATCATTGTGATGAAGCTGCGATTGACAGTCGCCGCGAATCGTTGGTAATAGTCACTTTGGCGCTGGGGCGGGCCATGAGTTCTTAATTCTCAATAAAGAAACCGAGCATGAGCAGAACAACGAAAATCAACACACGTTCTTCTAAATGGTATGGATGGCTACCGGATTTACCCGACCATCGTGATTTTTTCTATTCCGCGATCGCGCCCAAGCTGGTTACGCTGCCACGAAAGCTCGATATGCGCTCAAAATGTTCCCCGGTTGAAGACCAGGGACAACTGGGGAGCTGCACTGCTAATGCTCTAGTTGGCGCACTCGAGTTCCTCGAACTCAAGCACGGCGCGCAATTTGTCGATTTAAGTCGTTTGTTCGTGTATTACAACGAACGCGTGATCGAAGGCACAGTCGATCAGGACAGCGGCGCTTTCATTCGCGATGGCATTAAATCGCTTGCTAAACAAGGCGTGTGTCCGGAGAAACAATGGCCCTATCGTATCTCCGCTTTTAGGAAGAAGCCTCGTGCCGCGTGTTATAGGGCGGCAAAGAAGCACCGGATAAAGTCCTACCATAGAATTAGCACGGTGCACGAGATGCGTAGCTGCCTGGCCGAGGGCTTTCCTTTTGTCTTTGGCTTCACCGTCTATGACGCGTTCGAATCGGCCGCGGTGGCAAGGTCGGGCGTGTTGAATATGCCTGGTCCAAAGGAGAAGGTTGCCGGCGGCCACGCAGTAATGGCAGTCGGTTACGACGACACGGCGCGGCGGTTTGTCATCCGAAACTCCTGGGGCAGCGACTGGGGACAGAAAGGCTACTTCACCATGCCTTACGATTACTTGTCGCCTGACAAAAATCTGGCCGACGATTTCTGGACAATTCGTGCCGCAGAAGAAGGCTGACAATTTCGATACGAAAGTGTGGCCGAGTCCATATTTGGCGCGAAAGATAACGGCGCCTTGGTGCAATTACCGCGCGACGCAAAGATCACGATCGAACTAGAGGAAAACCCGACAACCGGCTATAGGTGGATGATCAGCAGTATCGATGAGGCCTTCCTGGTGCCGGAAGGGGACGCGTTTCTAACGGGCGATCCGATGAGTCCCGGCGCCGGCGGCCTACGCAGGTTTTTCTTTCGCGCGAAGGCCCCGGGCTGCACCGCGTTGAGCTTGATCAACAAACGCGCGTGGCAACGCGACGACCAAGCGGTCGGCAGCTTCAAGTTGGCGATTCAGATAGTAAAGTAACTCCACGGCGGGCCAGGCTACGACAAGGGCTACACTGAGATCGACAATCAGTCTCGCCAGGTCGGGCGAGCCGCCGCGATTAAAGCACGTGCCATTTTAGTTCGCGCGAACCCTTTTTTGTTTCCCAGAGACGTTTTCCACCGAGAAATGCATTTTCGTTTCGCCCGCGCTCAATTCCTTTGGGCAGTCGCGTGAAATGATGCACAAGGCCGCCGCCCAGCACCACATAATCGGCCATGAAGGACTTCTTTAATTGCGCGACCGCGTACATGACTCCGCGTTTCCATTTTTTTTTACCCAATAGCGCCAAGCCGGGAATACCGAGATAATTTTCGATGATCTTGCCATCGGGATACGGCAGGTCGCCGAGCTCGAGAGGCAACAGCGTTTTTTCCCATACGAGCGCGGAGCCCAGCCCGGTTCCAAGGCCCAGGAAAAGCATGCGACCGCCACGGTAACTGCCGAGCGCTTGCATCGCAGCGTCATTGATCAGACGCACCGGTATGCCGAGCGCCCTGGCAAAATTGAAATCGACCCATCCTTTGCCCAGATGTTTCGGCTTGCTTACGATGTGTCCCTTGCGCACAGGCGCGGGGAATCCAATCGATGCCACGTCAAATTCCCATCCCTGCACGCTCTCTTTAAATCGCCGAATGAATTGTTCAGGTCGCATTCGTGGTCCGGACCCGAATTCGCGCTGCTCGCGCAGTGAAACCAAGAGTTTCACCCAGGTGCCGCCGATATCGACGACGAGAACTCTTCTTTTCATGAGCCGACCACGCCGAAACCTTTCGGGATGATGTTATCGGCCGCTGCGTCCGATCAATCGCTTGAACCGCTGAAAGACGCTCTTCCGTTCCGGTTTTGTTGCCGCGCTGGCAGGCCAGCATTCCACAATTTCAAGCGCAACGAACCGGAACAGCATCAAGTGCGCGGATTTCAGGTCGAGTCGCAGATTCTTGGTGATTTGCTGGACAGACCGGACGCCATTGAATTGCGAAGCGAATTGGGCCTCATCCGAGGTCAGCTTCAGTTTCTGAACCCGTTCGTAGCCATCCCGGGTGTAAGCAGGAATCGATGCAGGTTCGAAGCCTAGCGACTGATCGAGGTTTTGAACGAGACGCAAACTTTCCAATGCCCAATCATCCACATTCGCCTCCGTGGGCACGTCGCCGGCATCAGTTAAGAGTTCGGTGTTCTTCTCGAACATAATCCACACCCGCGGCGCCATCCAAAGCTGCGAGAATAGCCGTTGCCCATAATGCTGCACCAGCTCCACAGCAGGTTGGCGGGCGATTGCGTCCTCCCGGGCAAGAGTTAAGAAAAATGGCACGCCCGTTTCGCTCTGTTGAGCGCGTGCCTTGGCCACAATTTCCGCATCGACATTGGCGAGCACCGCTGGCGCATCCGGACAATAGAGATCAGGGTCTCGCGTCGTCGCGAAAACAATCGCGCCATCCTGCGCCAGGAGCTCGATTGACTCCCGGTCCCAGAACGCTCGCAGGGCACCGGTGAGTTTCTCCTTCGCGATCGCTTGAAGCGCGCGGCTCAACGAAAGCAGGGTTGTATGTCCGCAAAAATAAACATCGGCTGTCCTCGACTCCTTTGGAATCGCGGGCTCTGTGTTCGGAGCGCTCCCGGCCGATTGCGCCCAATCGCTGGCAGGCTGCTCGCTCCACCAGTCTTGAGCTTCCGCGGCGGCCTCGCCAGAAGCCGACGCTTGCGTAGCCGGTTCCTCCTCTTTGGAAAGAGAGCGATTCTCGACATGATCTGACTCTTCGCCACCCGAAGATTCGAGTGGACCTTCAGTTGGTTCCGGTTCGCCCGCTGAGTTTGGCATGATGGTCCTCCAGGGTTTTCCTAAGCAAATCCGTGTGCAGCCTTTATTCAAGCACCCAAATCAGCCTGACGCCTTTTTGTCGCAAAACGCCGCGCCAGCTCGCGCCGGCTGATTTTTCCGCGCTCGTTCACCGGGATGGCATTGACAAAGAAAATTCGTTTCGGCACCTGCCAGGCGCTCAGCGCGTTTCGACAAAATTCCTGGAGTTCTTTTTCGTTTAGGCGTGTCCTGAGGCCGGTCGAAGGATCGGCATCAGCCACCACGCACGCGGCCACCTCTTCATTGCGCAATGCTCCGGCGGCTGCCGGACGCCCGAACACCACCGCCTGCCGGACACCGGCAAAGCGCAACAATTGCGCCTCCACTTCCGCAGGAGTCACTTTTTTCCCGGCAACGTTAATCACGTCCGAAATCCGACCGACGATTCTGAATCCGGCTTCATCTCGCGCGAGTAAATCATCGGGAACGAAAATGCCGTTGCCTAATTTTTTGTCATCCGGCTCAGGAAAATATCCGTCGCCCACGGCAGCGCTGCGCACCCGAATCTGACTCGCTCCCCCTGCCGCATCGACAATTTCAAGATCGACATCCTTTATCGGCTGCCCGACAAAACCCTCGATCTCATTGGTGGCGGCGCGATCGTAACAAATCCCACCGCATTCCGACGCGCCGTAGAACGAGTGGATGGGCAGCCGGAAGTTCTCCCGGAATTTTTCCGCGACGGTGACCGACAATGGCGCGCCCGCAGAGATACAAAGCCGCAGTTTCGGCAGAGTTGGAACATCATCCATCTCGCCAAACGCCTGGTAGAAAAACGGCATTCCAGGGAAGACCGTCGCGTTTGTGCGGGCGAGATCGAGCAGGATGGCCCGCGGTGTTCGGTCGCGGCTCACGACCATCGGCACGCCGCGCGCAATCAGTGGTGTGAGCAGATTGCTGAACCCGTAGGAGTGCGAGATGGGAATGACGCCGAAATTCAGATCAGCGTCGCTAATTCCCATCGTGTCGCAAATCTGATCGCAATCGGCCAGTAGATGTCGGCTGCGAAACCGAATTGCGCGCGGTGTGGCCGTTGTGCCGGAGGTAAGCTTCAAGAGCGACGGCTGGCGATCCCAGTCTGCTGTAGTGTCGGCTGTCCTCAGCCGAAAAATCTCCGGAGAATTCCCGCTAGCGACAGCGGACACTACAGCAGTCGCCCTGCAAATCTTCAGCGCGGCGTCGCGCTGTTGGTCGTTGATGGATTTTTCGAGCGGAAGAACAACCAGCTGCTTGCGCAGGCAAGCGACCAAAATCGATGGCCAATCTTCATGATTGCCGATCTGAACCGCGAGGACCTCGCCTGCATCGAAGATGTCGATCTTCGCTGCGAAATGGCGCGCTCGCTCTTCGATCTGTCGAAACGTCCGCGCGATTTTCCCCGTTGGATCGAGAATGGCAGGCCGATCGCCTTTCCGCAACAGCGTTTTGTCCCACGCCGTCAGCAATGGGTCTTCGGATTTCATCGCTTGCAGGAAACCACGTGCGCGAGTAAGTTTCGCGCTCCTTTTCGAAGATGAAAGCAGGCATTCATCCAGAGTATTACGAGACCGATATCGTCTGCGCGTGCGGCGCGGTGTATCATACCCGCTCCACACGTCGCGATATTAGGATCGGTATTTGTGCCGCTTGTCATCCCTTTTTTACCGGCGAACAGAAGTTCGTCGATACCGCCGGGCGCGTCGAGAAATTCGCTCGCCGGTACGGCAGCACTAAAGCCGCACGGGCTGAGAAGAAGGCTTAGCTGCGCTGGAGCGGCGGTCTCTGACCGTCGTACGTTTCTTTGACGCTCAGAGAGCGCCCCTACAGATATGAACTTTAATTCGCTCATCCAACGCAAGCGCGAACGCTTCGAGCAACTTGAACGCGAGATCGCTGATCCACGCCTTTTCGACAATCGCAAACGCGCCGAGGAAATCATGCGCGAACATGCAAGCCTAAAGGAGCTGCGGGCAAAATGGAACGAACTCGAAGCCGTGCGCAAGCAGTTGGATGACAACCGCGAGCTGGCGATGTCGCGTGATGTCGAGATCGCCGCGATGGCTGACGATGAAATCCCGGATCTGGAAAAACGGGTCGCCGATCTTGAGCGCAAAATTCAAATCCAGCTGCTTCCATCCGATCAGAAGGAAGATCGAGATGCCATCGTCGAAATCCGTGCCGGGACCGGCGGAAGCGAAGCGGCAATTTTCGCGGCCGATCTTTACCGGATGTACCATCGCTACGCGGAATCGGCTGGACTGAAGACTGAAGACCTCGAATCAAGTCCGTCGGAACTTGGCGGACTCAAGGAAGTGATCTTCCGCCTTTCGGGCGAATCCGTTTTTCGAAAACTGCGTTACGAGAGCGGCGTGCATCGAGTGCAACGCGTGCCGGCAACGGAAGCGCAGGGACGCATTCACACGTCAACCGCCACGGTCGCGGTGTTGCCTCAAGCAGAAGAGGTCGATGTCGAATTGAAACCGGAAGATTTGCGGATCGAAGTCTCTCGAGCGGGCGGCCCTGGTGGACAAGGCGTAAATACGACCGACTCGGCTGTGCAAGTCCTGCACATCCCGACCGGCATGATCGTGCGGTGTCAGGACGGGCGCAGCCAGATCAAGAACAAGGAGCGCGCGTTGTCGATCTTGCGGGCGCGTCTGCTCGAGCGAAAGCAGCGTGAGGAAGCGGAGAAATACAGCGCGCAACGCCGCGGCCAAATCGGCACGGGCGGACGCGAAGAAAAAATTCGCACCTACAATTTCCCACAAAACCGCGTGACCGATCACCGCATTGCCTTGACGCTTTACAATTTGGATCGGGTCATGGAGGGCGATCTGGGCGAATTGATCAGCGCGCTGCAAGCTGCCGATGCGGCTGAGCGATTGAAGGAATCAGCCGTCCTATGAGCAATAGAAATCCGCTTCTGCCGTCTCGAACGAAGTGGAGAAATCTCCTTCTGCTTTGACTGAGTTGCGCGCCTAACAGGTAACCCCAAGAGATGTCTAGATTACGCTCGACGTGGCAGAAGAATACGTATGACCGTTCTTGAAGTGCTTCAATCGACGACGGCGTATTTCAAGAAGCACAATGTCGAGAGTCCGCGTCTGAACGCAGAGCATTTGGTGGCGTATGTGCTGGGACGAACGCGCATAGAGCTTTATCTGGAATTCGAGCGCGAGCTGACCGAAGCGGAACTGGCGCCGCTGCGTGAAATGGTGACGCGCCGCGCTCAAGGCGAACCACTCCAGCACTTGCTGGGCACGGTCGAATTTTGCGGCCTGATCTTTCTTTGCGACAAACGCGCGATGGTACCGCGGCCTGAGACAGAAGAACTCGTGGAGTTCTTAAAATCCGAAATCCGAAATCCGAAATCCGAAATTCTGGACGTTGGAACGGGCAGTGGCGTGATCGCGTTGAGTTTCGCGGCGAAATTTCCCGAAGCAGAGATTTATGCTGTGGATATTTCGGAAGATGCACTTGAGCTCGCCCGCGAAAACGCTGCAAGGCTAGGCTTGAGCGACCGGGTTCGTTTCTTCAGAAGCAATTTGCTTCAAGATGTCGATGGAACGTTCGATCTCATCGTGGCGAATCTTCCCTACATCGCAACGCAAGATCGACATACGCTTTCACGCGAGGTTTTGCATGACCCGCATGTCGCGCTTTTCGGCGGTGCGTATGGCGAAGAATTCGTGCGCGAGTTGATCGCGCAGGCACCGGCTCGCCTGCACCCCGGTGGCACGCTGGCCTTGGAGATCGGAATCGGCCAGAGCGACGCGCTTTTTTCGGCGCTGACGGAAAAAAAATACCGCGACATTTATTCGAAAAACGATTATTCAGGTGTGACACGATTTCTGTTTGCCAAGTATGGATAAGATTCGTATTCACGGCGGCCACCCGCTTTCCGGTTCGATCAAGATCAGCGGCTCGAAAAATTCTTCGCTGCCGATCCTTGCTGCGACGCTGCTTACCCGAGAGCAATGCGTGGTGCATGAGGTGCCCGATCTGAGCGACACGCATTACATGTTGCAAATTCTGATGCACCTGGGCGCGCAAGTGGAACGCGCCAGTGGGACGGTCAGTGTGACCGCCGAAAAGACGCAATCGGTCGCGCCCTACGACATCGTGCGCAAAATGCGTGCTTCCGTCTGCGTGCTCGGGCCGTTGCTGGGCCGTTGCAAGGAAGCTACCGTGTCATTACCCGGCGGTTGCATTATTGGCGATCGGCCGATCGATCTGCATTTGAAAGGCTTTGAAGCTCTCGGGGCAGCGGTGCGGGTGGAGAGCGGTAACATTAAAATCTTTGCGCCAAAGCTGACCGGAGCGGCCATCAACATGCAAGGCAAATTGGGGCCGACGGTCCTCGGCACCGATAATGTCATGATGGCCGCTGTGCTCGCGGACGGATTGACTGTGATCGAAGGCGCAGCTCAGGAACCAGAAGTTGTCGATCTTGCGAATTTTCTGAATAAAATGGGCGCGAAAATCGAAGGCGCTGGAACCAACCGCATCATCATCGAAGGTGTGCGCACGCTGCACGGAGCGGAACATCAAGTGATTCCCGACCGAATCGAAGCGGGCACATTTCTGGTGGCGGGCGCGATTTCGGGCGAGGGAGTCACTGTTAAGCGGGTGAACCCGGAGCATGTTCGCTCGGTCACCGATGCGCTGGCTGCTTGCGGCTTCCCCATCGACACCGCCGACAACGCAATCTCGGTCTGGCCGAACGGAGACGCGAGAGCGTTGGAGATAAAGACAGACCCGTATCCCGGTTTTCCCACCGACATGCAGGCGCAAATGTGCGCGCTGCTCTCCACCAGCCACGGTACGAGCGTCGTGATGGAAAATATTTTTCCGCAACGCTACATGCACGTAGCAGAACTCAAACGGATGGGAGCACAAATGCGCTTGGAGGGAGCGACTGCGGTGATCGACGGGGTCGATCGCCTTTTGGGCGCGCCGGTGATGGCCAGCGACCTGCGCGCATCTGCAGCACTCGTGCTCGCCGGATTAAAGGCGGAGGGAATTACCGAAGTGAGCCGCGTTTATCACATCGACCGCGGCTACGAGCGGCTCGATGAAAAATTGAGCGAACTCGGCGCGCACATCGAACGCGTCAAGGAGGTATAGCGGTTCGCTTTTTTCTTGCGCTTCCGGCCGCGAGCGGGCAGTCGTTGTTCGACGCAACCGAAAGGTCAAACATGGAACCATCGACATCTTCCTCCGACGTTCGAACGTGGAATGTGCTTTGCCACGCCACCGCGCTGATCGGTTTTTTCGTGCCATGGGCCGGCCACATTCTGGGTCCGCTGATTGTTTGGCTGGCGAAGCGCAGCGATTCCGCCGGAATCGACGCGCATGGGAAAGAGTCGCTCAACTTTCAGATCTCAATGTTGATTTATAACGTGATCGCCGGCGTGCTATGTCTGGTGCTGATTGGATTTCTGATTTTGGTCCTGCTGCACATTTTGAATGTGGTGCTGGTGATCGTGGCCTCCATTCAGGCGAGCGAAGGAAAATTCTACCGTTATCCGCTCGCCATCCGGCTGATCAGGTAAAACGCTCGCGTCATCCCGAGCGGAGCTTCGTTCAGAACGACGCGCTGAGTTAGTGCGGCGCGGGCGCTCAGAGAAGCACGGCCTGGAATCGAAAAACAAACACGCGAAAAGCGGTTTCGCTGGGAAATTACAGAGGGCAATCCCAAATCAGAAAGGAGTCAACTATGGCGATTATTCCATGGAGAAGAGGCAACCAGCGTTAGCTGGCGGAGCGCGAGGGCGAGCCGTTCAGTTATTTACGGCAGCAAATCAATCGTGTGTTTGATGATTTTTTGGGGCGAGCCGTGGCTGGTGCGTGGCGAAACCTGGAGCGGGTTTGCGCCACAGGTGGACGTCACTGAAACCGAGAAGGACATGAAAGTCTGCGCGGAAATTCCCGGCGTCGAAGCCAAAGATATCGACGTGAGCGTAGAGGATGGGATGCTCAGAATCCGGAGTGAAAAGAAATACGAGCGAGAGGAAAACGAGAAAGGACAATATCGGATGGAGCGCAGCTATGGCTCTTTTGAACGAGCCATCCCGTTGCCGGTGGAAGTGGACGAGGCCAAAGCGAAAGCCGAGTTCAAAAACGGCGTTTTGCGATTGACTTTGCCGAAACGTCCAGGAGCGCAGTCCCGACGGAAGAAAATTCCAGTGAAATAACCGAGTGCTTTTCCGAGCGTGGTGCGCCGGTGAAGCGTAAACACCCGCCGCGCTTGCGGCTTCGGTTGAAAACGGAGCGCGAGAGGCCGAGGTTTACTTTGCGATGGATCCAACCCGCAACATCAAATTGCGCTGGATGCACGGCATGCTTCACGACGTGACGTCCGAGCTGGCGCGTCTGCATTTGTCGCGGGTTGGCTCGCACACATGGGAACCAGCCATCAATGCCTATCGCTGTGATAAATGCATTCGCGTATGTGTCGATCTTGCCGGCGTTGACCGGTCACGGATCGATCTGACGGTCGAGCCCGAGCGCCTCATCCTGCGCGGCGAGCGCGACGTGCCAGAGCCCACGCACGAAGAGGGTCGCGCGGTGCAATTGCTGGCCATGGAAATCGACTACGGGCCGTTCGAACGCGAGGTGCGTTTCCCGGCGTCAGTGGATATTGAGAAGGTGCATGCTGAACAGCGCAACGGGCTCCTCTGGATTTCGCTCCCATTAAAAGAATGAACGACGACCCACTCATTGCCTTGAAATCAGGTACCGATGCGAAATCGCCTCCAGGAGACGCAGCTGCGATCGGAAACATCGCGGAGCGAGCGGGGCAATCGATCCCCGATGTCCTTTCTATTCTGCCACTCCGCAGCTTTGTCATTTTTCCCGGGACAATTCTCCCTCTGACAGTGGGCCGCGCTGCATCGATCAAGCTTCTGGATGAAACATTGCCGCAGACCAAAATCATCGGTTTGCTGACACAGCGCGACGAAACCAAGGAGGAGCCAGAGCCACAAGATCTCTACCCAGTTGGAACTGCCGCGATCGTTTTGAAACTTCTACGGCAGTCGGACAGTCACGTCATCCTTGTGGTGCAAGGCCTCCGCCGGTTTGCCCTGCGAACAATTGTCGCCGCACATCCCTACCTTCGGGCGGAAGTAGAACTGCTACATTCCAAATTCCCAACGCAAACCAAAGAATGGGAAGCAACTTTCCGGAACTTGCGCGACTCTTCGGCGAAGCTTCTTGAGCTCACTCCGGATATGCCCGAGCAGGCGCGCGCCGTAGTGTTGAGCATTGAGGATCCCGAGCAACTCGCCGATTTCCTCGCGCCGAATTTGAATGTCGACACGGCACAGAAACAGGCCATCCTTGAGGAGCTCGATGTCGAAAAGCGGCTCGCCGCCGTGCAGAAAGGCATTTCAGCGCAACTGGAGATCGCGCAGATTCAACAAAAGCTGCATCAGGACGTCCAATCGCAGTTTTCCGAGGCACAGCGGCGCGCTTATCTGCGTGAACAGATGAAAGCGATCCAGCGCGAGCTAGGCGAAGATGCGGGCACAGCCGACCAGATCGAGCGACTAAGCAAGCGCTTGGAAGAAGCAAAGCCGCCAGAAGAAGTTCTCAAGCAGGCCGATCGGGAATTGAAGCGGCTAGACGTTATTCCCCCAGCCAGCCCGGAGTATTCGGTGATCGTGAGCTACGTCGAAACCATCGCCGAACTTCCCTGGTCAAAACTGAGCAAGGACAATCTCGATCTCAATCAGGCGCAGCAAATCCTCGATCGCGATCATTACGATCTGGAAAAAGTAAAACGGAGACTCATCGAGTATCTGGCCGTGCGCAAATTGAACCCGCAGGGGCATGGCCCGATTCTTTGTTTTCTTGGGCCACCCGGGGTAGGCAAAACAAGTCTCGGTCAATCAATCGCCGATGCGCTTGGGCGGAAATTTGTACGAATGAGTTTGGGTGGCATTCGGGACGAAGCCGAGATTCGCGGCCATCGCCGCACTTACATTGGCTCAATGCCAGGCCGCATCATTCAGGAGCTGCGCCGCGCCGGTACGCGTAACCCCGTGATGATGCTCGATGAAGTCGATAAGATCGGGGCCGATTTCCGCGGTGATCCGGCGAGCGCGCTTTTGGAAGTGCTCGATCCACGCCAAAACCATACATTTTCGGATCGTTACCTCGATGTGCCGTTCGATTTGTCGCAGGTGCTATTCATCGCGACCGCCAATTATATCGATGCTGTCCCGGAACCGCTGCGTGACCGGATGGAAGTGATCTCGCTCCCGGGTTACACCGAGCGAGAGAAGCTTGAGATTGCGAAGCGCTATTTGGTTCGGCGGCAGTTGGAGGAGAACGGCCTCAAGCCGGAACAATGCGAATGGCAGGAAGAAGCTTTCCGCCGCATCATCAATGATTACACGCACGAGGCCGGAGTCCGCGAATTGGAACGACAAATCGGCGCCGTCTGTCGTGCCGTGGCAGCGCAAGTCGCGCGTGGAGAGACCGAGCGCGCCACAATTACGCCGGAGCGAGTGGCCGAATTACTTGGCCCAGCAAAGTACGTCCGTGAAACAAAACTCAAAACGAGTCAGCCAGGTGTCGTCACTGGACTAGCTTACACGCCCGCCGGCGGCGAAGTGCTCCATATTGAAGCGACGCGTTATCCTGGCAAGGGCAACGTAACGCTCACCGGACACATCGGCGAGGTGATGAAGGAATCTGTGCAGGCCGCGCTCAGCTTGGTGCGCAGCCGCGATGGACAGCTCGGGACAAATGCAGAAGATTTCCGAAAGATCGACATTCACGTGCACGTTCCAGCCGGCGCAGTACCGAAAGACGGACCGTCGGCAGGCATCGCTATGTTCACGGCGCTCGCCTCGCTTTTCAGCAAGAGACCGGTCCGTCCAGATGTCGCCATGACCGGTGAAATCACTTTGCGCGGACTGGTTCTACCGATTGGCGGCCTGAAGGAAAAGAGCCTCGCGGCGATGCGCGCCGGCATTTCCACCGTCATCATCCCAAAGCTCAACGAGAAAGACCTTGTCGATGTACCGGAAGAAGCAAAACAAAAACTCAAATTCATTCCGGTCGAAAATGTCGATGAGGTCCTTGCCGCCGCGCTGGAGGAAAACGGCGCTGCGCACGCGTCAGAATCGAAAGTGGCCTAATAGGATTTCACGCCTTTCGGGCTGGGAGCTATTTCCATTCCCAGGCTTCCGAGCGTGAGTTGCCCTGCCCGTCCACCTCGTATTCGAAGACAGCCGCAACCTTGTTGAGCCGCGACCATTTTTGGGAGGAAGTTTGATAATAAACTGCGCCGCGATAACTCACGGTCCCGCCTTTCTTCATCGTGCCGACACCTTGTCCAACCCAAGTGGCCATTTTCCCGTCCTTGGCCATCACCACACCTTGGCCCTCGCCGTAGAGTGTTCCATCCGTCCGGACAACGGACCAATACGTGCCCGTCTCCGTTATGTCTGTGCCCAGCAGCGATCCGGTTGCCTGAAACGACGTTTCCATCTTTGGACCGCCGCCCGGGTTTGGCAATACCCGCTGCGAATTAACCTTGCCTGACGTTCCACCAATCTTCTCACCTAGCATAAATATCCTCCTGTTAGAGTTTCCTTTCTCGAATCCGTTGGATTCGGCTCCCAAAACTATAGCGAAGAAAGTTCGACCGTCTACGAAGGCAGTTCAGCGGTCTTCAGCGTCAGTTCTTTGATCAATCTCGTCCAGTGTGAGATTAGTGCTGCGAATCCTATTCGTGTGCTTCGGTGAATTCCATTGGAGAAAAACCGTAGCCTCCTGCATCGGAATTGAAACCAGCCTGAGAGATATCACTCACTGCTAGTGACATTACAGCCAGCATCGTCGATGCCGGCTTCTCTCTAAGACGCTTTTGCATCGTCCAAAGTGTCGCCTAACATCCATTGTTCTTCGCATGATGGAGGTGCCACGAGATCCTGCTGCGTCCCGCTATGAGCATGTCGGGAAGGGCCTGCGCCGGAGTGATCTTGATCCCGATCCAATCAAACAATTTTCGAACTGGTTTACCGCCGCCATCGAGGCCGGTATTCGCGATGTGAACGCGATGAGCCTCGCCACCGCCGGCCCCGACGCCAAGCCGACAGTGCGCATCGTTCTGTTGAAAGGTTTCGACCAGAACGGCTTCGTGTTCTTTACAAATTACGAAAGCGAAAAAGGAAAGCAGCTCGCCGCGAATCCGTACGCGGCGATGGCATTTTATTGGATCGAACTGGACCGGCAGATCCGAATCGGCGGAGAAGTGGAAAAGACCTCCCGCGAAGAATCGCAAATTTATTTTCATTCACGCCCCATCGGAAGCCAGCTCGGTGCCTGGGCCTCGCGCCAAAGCGACGTGATCGACGGCCGTCGCGTCTTGGACGCGCGTATGTCTGAGATGACCGAGCGCTTCGCTAGCAAAACGATCCCGGTCCCGCCGCACTGGGGCGGATATCGGTTGAAACCCGACGTGTTTGAGTTCTGGCAGGGACGCCCAAACCGCTTGCACGATCGTTTCCGTTACACGCGGCAGGCGAACGGCAGTTGGCTCATTGAACGACTCGCGCCGTAAAATGAAGACTCCCAGGGAAAGGATCGACATCGTCCGCGGAGATATCACGACCCTGGACGTGGACGCCATCGTCAACGCGGCGAACAGCACGTTGCTGGGCGGCGGCGGAGTGGACGGAGCAATTCATCGCGCTGCCGGGCCGGAATTGCTCGCCGAATGCCGAACGCTGGGTGGTTGCCAGCCCGGCGAAGCGAAATTGACCCGCGGTTATCGTTTGCCCGCGCGATTCGTCATTCACACTGTTGGCCCGGTGTGGACCGGCGGCAATCGCGACGAGGCGCAGACTTTGGCGAACTGTTATCGGAATTCGTTGCAGCTCGCCGTTGAAAACGGAATCAAAACCATTGCCTTTCCGGCAATCAGTTGCGGCGCCTACCGTTACCCGATCCGGCAAGCCGCGCAGATTGCTCTGGAGACGACGAAAGATTTCCTGAGCAGCAGCGACAAGATCGACAAAGTCTTCTTGGTCCTTTGGAGCAAAGAGATTTACGACGCCTATCGCGAGTCACTGTAGCGGCGCGTTTCCTCGCGCGCACTCCGTGATCACCTAGTTCTAGCTGACAAAGCCACAATTTTGGGAAACGCAATCATGCCGCCGGTTACGATTCCTTTGTATGATCAATCCAAACGAAAACAAGCTTGCCAGGGACGAAGCGCTTCAGATGCCACCGCAGTTGGGCGAGGAAGAAATTGCCTCAACAGGGCGCGAGCCGTTTCGTCGAACATCCAGAAAAATTTCCACCGCGATGAGCCACACCTGGGGCGAGACAAAGCACAGAGCCGGGCGGGCCCGCGAGCGGACCGAATATTTCGTGCGCGAAAATCCCGTGCCGACCATTCTCGGCGCGCTTGGTCTTGGAATCGCGATTGGATTAGCAATCCGTTACGCCTCGAGCAGCGAAGAAAAAGCAGAAGTCCAGGTGAAATCGCCACTCGGAAATCTGAACTGGAGTTTTCTGTCGCTGCCTTTTCTCTGGCCGTTGTTCAAAACAGCCAAGGAAAAATACGAGAGATCGACTGAAGTGATGAAAGACGGCGTCAAGCGCCTGAAAAAGATCGACGTCGACCGTTACGCCAAACCGATCCGGAAACGCTGGAAAGCGTGGACGCGCTGAGCAGGTGGGATTTGACTCTCAAGATGGGTCGGTAAGCGCCAGGTGCGGAATCTTGCAAAATTTCGTCTTTACGTTTCTTCCGGGCCGATGACGAGATGAATCACGCCGTTAGGCGCAGAGATGAAGAAGCCGTTGAAATCTTCGCGTAGTTGTTCGACTTCATCGCGCCGCGTAACGCCGTGCACTTTCAGAAACGCCGCGGCTGCCTCGGTATCGTTGGTTTCCAGTTCCAGCCAGATATCCGGATGACTCAGGTTCGGCACATTGTCGATCCACAACCGGTTTGGACCGAATTGAAAAATGCAGCCGTCCTTTTCTTCCTCGATCAACGGCAACCCAAGCGTGTCGCGATAAAAAGCAACTGTCTGTTCGTAGGTGTGGCTGGGGCATTTGATCGCAATGTTCGCTCCGCCCGAAAACTGCGGCCCTTCGAGTTTCGCAACCATCGTCTTCGCGCCGAAGAAAAGGGCACCTACTATTCCTTGCCGCCGGGCTCGGTCATTTTGATCGGGTCCAGTGCGCGTTCGAGTTCTTTTTCCGGCAACACTTTTTTCTCCCGGGCAATTTCGCGAACAGTGCGCCCGGTTTTCGCACTCTCTTTCGCAATTTCAGCTGCGCGATCGTAACCGATCTTCGGAGTGAGGCTGGTCGCCATTGCCATCGAAAGCTCTACTAACTCGCGGCACCGCGCTTCGTTCGCCAGAATGCCGCGCACGCATTTGTCGCAAAAAATATCGACCACGTTCGCTAGCAACCGGATCGATTCGAGAAGATTGTGCGCCATTACTGGCATCATGACGTTGAGCTCGAAATTTCCGTTAGCGCCTGCCCAGGTGATGGCCGTGTCGTTGCCGATCACCTGCCCGCATACCATCATCACCGATTCGCACATCACGGGATTGACTTTTCCCGGCATGATCGAGCTGCCGGGTTGCGTCGCGGGCAATTGGATTTCGCCGAGTGCGCAACGCGGCCCGCTTCCGAGCCAGCGAATGTCGTTCGCGACCTTGAAAAGACTCACCGCGATCGTTTTTAAGTGGCCGCTCGCTTCGACAACCGCATCCTTTGTGCCTTGCGCTTCGAAATGATTTTTTGCCTCGTAAAATGCGATGCCCGTGCGCTGCTCCAAGTGCCGCAGCATTTTTCTCGGAAGATCGAGATGCCGATTCAGACCCGTGCCCACGGCTGTTCCGCCTAGCGCAAGCTCGCGCAGAGCTTCAATCGATTTTTGGGCGCGCACCTTCGCGTAAGCAACTTGCTGCGCGTAACCGGAAAATTCCTGGCCGAGCCGGATCGGAGTCGCGTCCATCAAATGGGTCCGCCCGATCTTGATGATGTCCCAGAATTCTTCGGCCTTCGCCTCAAACGCGCCATGTAATTTTTCCAAGGCCGGAATCAGAGAATTCTTTAACTGTTCGGCCGCGCTAATGTGGATCGCGGACGGAATCACATCATTGCTGGACTGGCCCATGTTGACGTGATCGTTCGGATGAACAGGCTCACGTGATCCGATCGGCTTGCCTACAAGCTGGGCGCACCGGTTCGCGATCACTTCGTTTGCGTTGGTGTTTGTGCTCGTGCCGGAGCCGGTCTGAAAAATGTCGAGCGGAAAATGGTCATCGAGCTTTCCATCTGCGACTTCTTCGGCTGCCTGCACGATCAAAGCGGCGCGCTCTGCGTCGAGTAAGCCGAGGTCATGATTGGCTTGGGCAGCTGCCCACTTGATCAAGCCCAACGCGCGAATAAACGGCCGCGAAAATCGATAGCCGCTCACCGGAAAATTCAGCACCGCGCGATGCGTGGAGGCGCCGTGAAGCGCAGACGCCGGAAGCGACATTTCGCCCATCGAATCTTTTTCTGCTCGCGTCGGCTTCTCCGTCATGCCGAGCGATCTGCGCCAACTAACGCTGAAACTTTTCGGGATTGCCCAGTGCGGCGCTCGCGGCCCTGCAGCGAGGGCGTCTTGTGAAAAACGGTGATAAACATCGGCGGGATATTTTGCAGGAAATATTCCGATTCGGCGCGCTCAAAAATCGTGGCGTGCTGTTTCAATTCGTTTGTGACCTGGTAAATAATGAAACTGCCGCTAGGCCCGAGCGCATCATACGTTTTTCGCAGGAGCGCGCGTTTCTTGTCGATCTTGAGAATGCTGAATGGAATGCCAGAAAGAATGTAATCGCAGCAAGCGATGCCGCGACGTTTCAGCTCGAATGGCAAAGACGCTGCGTCACCATGGATCACATGCACGCGCGGATCGCCTGCAAATTGCCGCTCAAGAGCACGCGAGAACGCCGCATCGAGTTCGAACAGGAGCAGATGTGAATCCGCGCTCATCCGTCGGGCAATCTCGCGTGAGTGCACGCCCTCGCCCGGGCCGTACTCGGCGATCACGCGCGCCTGGCTGAAATCCATTTTGCTGGCGACACGTTCCACCAGCGCTTTCGAGCTGGGGACAATGGAAGCGATCTGAAATGGCCGCTTCAGAAAACGCTTGAAAAACAGTGTGCTCACGGGGAAACGAATAGTCGTCCCGCGCTTTCGAGTTGTCCAGTGATGAAGTAGGCGAATCAACGTTCCCGAGTTTGTTATGCAATGGGATCTCCGAGCGCGTTGCATGTCATCGAGCTCGGAGAGCTCGATCCACCTGCCGAGCTTGGTCTTGACTGATCAGCGATCACCGATCACTTATCACTTCTGATCCAAGCGCGCGGTTAGCTCAGTGGTAGAGCACTACCTTGACACGGTAGGGGTCAGAGGTTCGAACCCTCTATCGCGCACCATTTCCTTCAACATGCTCCGCAGATTTACGCTCCCTGCTTTGACAATCGCGGTTATTTCAGACGCTGTGAGAGTCGCGAGTGCTCAGTCAAAGGAGAAACCTCTCGTGGGTGAGCGAAAGGACCTTGTGATATATGGACCGCGACCACAGTATCCGTACGAAGCGCGCGTCAAACGGCCAACCGGACATGGAATAGTCTGGTTGTATGTTGACCCGGGAACTGGGTATGTCACGTCGGCTCGAATGCTGCCAAGCACAGGACATAAGATTCTTGACGATGCAGCTCTGGACGCATTTCGACAGTCGCGATTCAAACCGAACGCGGTCGTGAAAGTAAGGATGCCGATCACATTTGCGCTGGGACGTGTTAGGTAGCAACGCCGATGCGCAGCTCGTCTGAAATTTTAAAGAGCGCACTCGCTGCAGCGACAAAAACGCTGGAATCCCTCGCGAATCTGGACGAGCAACTCGCTAAGGCTGCCGATCTGATCGAGCGATCTTTACGCGCGGAAAACAAATTGCTCGTTTGCGGGAATGGCGGTAGCGCAGCCGATGCAGCGCATTTTGCGACCGAGCTCGTGGTACGTTTTGCCAAGGATCGGCGCGCGTATCCGGCGATTTGTCTTGCAAGTGACGGTGGTCTTCTCACCGCCGCCGGAAACGATTATGGATTCGATGAAATTTTCGCGCGCCAGGTCGCGGCGTTCGGTATGCCAGGCGATGTGCTCATTTGCCTGACCACTTCCGGCAAATCGAAAAACGTGCAGCGCGCCTTGGAAGAAGCGAAAGCGCGCAAATTGAAAACGATCGCGTTTCTCGGGCGCGACGGCGGATCGAGTGTCGGCATGGCCGATGTCGATCTTTTGGTTACGGCCGATTCAACCGCCCGGATTCAGGAAGCGCACCAGCTCCTTTTGCACGTTCTGTGCGAGACTATCGAGTCGCGTCTCACCTGACAGAAAAAGCTGTAGAGCCAGGCGTGCCGCCTGCATTTCCAGAGAAGCAGCAGCCGACACGGCTGCCACGACAGGAGATCACTGCGATTTTTTCAGCAGACGCTCGCGTTCGCGATTCAGTTGCCGCCGCTCGCTCGGGGTTAAACTTCCAATGCCGAACTTGGAGATTTTATCGAGAATCGGATCGATCGAGGCATAAACATCATCCCGCTCCGCAGGACGTCGCGGGCGCGTTTTCTGCACGACCGTAAGCTTCGGTTTAGGGCCAATGCGTGCTTTCAAGGCGTTCCACCAGGCGAGTTCCGGCCCGGCGCCGCGCAATTCAATAAACAGGAAAGCAGCGCCGATGCTTGTCCAGACAACGACCAGATCGCTCCATGCATGGTAGGCGAGCAGCTGAAATGTGTAAACGGCAGCGAGAATCAGGGCGACCCATTTCGCCATGATCCGCAGGAACAATTCGACGCGTGGATAAATGGTGGCGAAAGCAATAAAAATTCCAAAGTGCAACGCTGGCGAACCGGTGAGGGCGGACTGTTGCCAGAGTCCCCAGATCGTGAGCAGCACTGCAGGTGTGATCAGCAAGATGAGATAGAGCGCTATGTAGGCGCGCCGCCCGATGAAACGTTCCACTTCGCGGCCGAACACGAATAGCATGTACATCTCGACCGCAAACCAAAGCAGACCCGACGGCACATGAACAAATGCGTAAGTAAAAAGGCGCCAAATCTGGCCGCTGTACCAAATAGCCCCACTATCGAATTGCAGATAAACCAAAATCGCACTTGCACCAATCGCATAGAGGATGGCTGCGAGAATCGCGGCTGCGACGTGCAACCCGACCAGCATCGTGGTCACATCGACGGGATAACGCCCCATCCACGCAACCGGCCGGTAATCATCGGAGGTAGTCACTCCGAACATGCTTTCAATTAATGCCGCGCTTCCGTTTGCGCAAGCGCAACGGGAAGTTAAAAGCATTACAAAGTTAAAAAAGCTTAAAGAGGTTACGAATTCAGGTAAACGACGCAGGAAAAAGATAGCGGCGTCTAAAACGTTGTAACTCTTTTACCGCTTCGAACGATTCAACGTGGCGAAGCCGTCATTCGTGATTAAGATGAACATCTTCGCTTTATGAAAAATATCGCGCCCGCCATATTCCCGCCAAATGGGATCGGTGACGCAAGGCCCGCTAACCAGGGGGTGCTGGATTGGGTACACGAAATCGGAAAACTGACAAAACCGGAAAACATTTTCTGGTGTGACGGCTCCGAGCGCGAGAACGAATTCCTGATCGCGGAATCGTTAAAGCAGAACGTGCTGATCAAGCTGAACGAGAAAAAAGTTCCGCGGTCGTATTTGCACCGCTCCAACCCGAACGACGTCGCGCGCGTCGAGCGGGTCACGTTCATTTGCACACCGACCAAAGAGGGAGCCGGGCCGACAAACAACTGGTCGGAAGCGGCGGATACTTATTCGAAGTTATATGGACTACTGAATGGCGCGATGCGCGGGCGCACCATGTTTGTTGTGCCTTACATCATGGGCCCGCCCGATTCGCCGCTAACGAAAGTCGGGTTCGAAATCACCGATTCAAAATACGTCGTGCTCAGCATGCGAATCATGACGCGCATGGGTGAAATCGCGCTGAAACGACTTGGTGATGATCCAAAAGCGGAATGGAACCGCGGCGTGCATTCATTGTTAGATGTCGATCCTGACCGGCGGTTTATTTGTCATTTTCCGCAGGACAACACGATCATCTCGGTCGGCTCCGGTTACGGCGGAAACGTTTTGCTGAGCAAGAAATGTCTCGCGTTGCGCATCGGGTCGTATCTCGCGCGCGAGCAAGGTTGGATGGCTGAGCACATGTTGATCCTCGGCGTTGAATCACCCGAAGGAAAAAAACATTACGTGGCAGCGGCCTTCCCCAGCGCATGCGGAAAAACCAATTTCGCGATGTTGATTCCACCGAGACATTTCAAAGGATGGAAGATTACTACCGTCGGTGACGATATCGCGTGGATGGAAATTCGCGATGGACGTTTGTTTGCTGTGAACCCGGAGAACGGTTATTTCGGCGTTGTCCCGGGCACGAGTTACAAATCGAATCCGAACGCGATGAGGTCAATCGAGCACGACACGCTTTACACGAACGTGGCCCTCACTGATGACAGCGATGTTTGGTGGGAAGGAAAAGACGGCGCGCCGCCGAAACACGCTATCGATTGGCGTGGGAACGATTGGACGCCGGACTCGAAAGAAAAGGCCGCGCATCCGAATAGCCGGTTTGCCACGCCGATGCGCAATAATCCTGCTCTCGACGTCGATGTTGAAAAAGGCGAAGGCGTTCCCATCAGCGCCATCATTTTCGGCGGGCGCCGCAGTGATACGGTGCCACTGGTTTATCAGGCGTTCGATTGGACTCACGGCGTTTACCTCGGCGCCACCATGGCCTCCGAGACAACCGCCGCCGCGACGGGCGCTGTCGGACAAGTCCGCCGCGATCCGATGGCGATGTTGCCCTTCTGTGGATACAACATCGGCGATTATTTCCAGCATTGGATCGACATCGGAAAGCGTCTCACCAATCCGTCGCTCATCTTTAACGTGAACTGGTTCCGCAAAGGCACGAATGGAAAATTCCTTTGGCCAGGCTTCGGCGAGAACATGCGGGTGCTCAAATGGGTCATCGATCGCTGCGAGGGAATCGGCGGCGCACTCGAATCACCCGTTGGCTGGTTGCCCAGCCCGCATGATCTCGATCTCGAAGAACTCGATATCGATCACAAATCTGTCGCCGACCTTCTCGGAGTCGATCACGAGGAATGGCAAAAAGAACTCGCCGAACACAAGAAGTTTTTCGACTCCCTCGGCGGCGTGGTTCCGGAAGAGCTCGAGAAACAGCGTGAAAATCTCGAAGGGCGATTCGCTGAATAATCACCCGCGGCGGTCATCCCGAGCCGCGCAGACGGCGAGCGACCTCGCATTTCGTGGTGGAGCATGCAAGTCACCTCGCGTGGCACGCCAGCTTGTGTGAGGTCCCTCACTTGGTTCCGGATGACACCGCGTCCCGTGCTGCGAAAATTTGCGCTCGGCGTCCGCATCTGGAATTGTTTCCAGTGGGTTCGAAGGTTGGGAAAAAAAAGCGCGTCAGAGTGTCGCCCGCGAACGATTGCATCGAGATTCGTGGGGCGCGCCAGAACAATCTCAAAGGCATCGACGTTGATCTTCCCCTGGGGAAATTGACGCTAGTCACGGGCCCCAGCGGGAGCGGCAAATCGAGCCTGGCATTCGAGACCATTTACGCCGAAGGCCAGCGACGTTACGTCGAAACATTCAGCCCTTACATGCGACAGTTTCTCGATCGCATGGACAAGCCGCGTGTGGACGACATCCGCGGTATCCCTCCCGCGATCGCAATCGAGCAATCGAATCCGGTCAAGAGCTCGCGCTCGACTGTCGGCACGATGACGGAGATCAACGATTATCTGAAATTGCTCTGGCCCGGCGTTGCTCGCGCGTTTTGTCCGAATTGCGGCCGCGAAATTCGCCCTGAAACCACGCAATCGATCGCCCAGCAAGTGCTGCATGACTGCGCAGGAAAAAATATTCTCATCACTTTTTGGGTCGCAGTCCCAGTGAAAACGCAGCCGCGCGCATTTTTCGATTTCCTTCAGCAGCAGGGTTATTTGCGCGTTTGGATCGAAGACAAAGTCGTGCGCGTCGACGCCGATCCAAAAATCAAACGGTTTGGCGCCCGGGTGCAGGTAATTCAGGATCGCATCGCAATCACTGAAGAAAATCGCGCGCGATTAGTTGAGGCAATCGAAACGGCGCTGCGTTTTGGGAAAGGCAAGATCAACATCATTCCAAGTGTAGAGGCAGGCGTGTCGCCTGCGATCTCAACGAACGCGGCCGACACGGCCGCCACTGCAGCTCTTCCCTTCTCCACCGGCTGGCACTGTGCCCACTGCGATCTCGACATCCGCCCGCCCACACCCGGGCTGTTCAGTTTCAATAATCCGCTCGGCGCGTGCCCGGAATGTCGAGGATTCGGCCGCACCATTGCGATCGATCTTAACAAAGCGATTCCCGACCGTAGCTTGAGTATCAAACAAGGCGTGGTGCGCGTTTTTCGCGGCGCCGAGTTTGGCGAATCGCAGAAAGATTTGCTTCGGGCATGCGCGCGCGAGGAGATCGACGTCAATGTGCCCTTCGAGGAATTGCCCAAGGCCGATCAGGACTTCGTTATCGAAGGCGAAAAGCGATCCGGCGATTACACCGAAGAAGATTACGAATACGATCGATGGTACGGCGTCCGCGGCTTTTTTCGGTGGCTCGAGAGCAAGACTTACAAGATGCATGTGCGCGTTTTGCTCAGCCGCTATCGCACCTACGTCACCTGTCCCAGCTGCAAGGGCGGACGCTATCAGCCAGAAACGGTCAATTACAAAATCTGGGGAGCGCACGCGCCCTCGCGTGCCGTTTCCGGCGCCTCGCCGGAAACCCTTCTTACCCTTCCACAATTTCAGGCGCTTTCGATTTCCGATGCGCGCGATCTTCTCCGCAAGATCGACATCCCTGCGGGCGACAAAACCGTCCAGATGTTGCGTAATGAAATCAGCGCGCGCCTCAATTATCTTTGCGAGGTCGGCGTCGGTTATCTCACGCTCGACCGGTCCACGCGCACATTGAGCGGCGGCGAAGTCCAGCGCGTTAACCTCACAACATGTCTTGGCGCATCACTAGTCAACACACTCTTTGTTATGGATGAACCGAGCATCGGTTTGCATCCACGCGACGTGGGCCGGCTGGTGCGTGTGATGCACGATTTGCGCGACAAAGGCAACACGCTGCTGGTGGTCGAGCATGAAGAACAAATCATTCGCGCCGCCGACAATCTGGTCGACATCGGGCCGGGACGCGGCGAACGCGGAGGCGAGTTGGTTTGGAATGGCGCGCTCGACGATTTTCTTTTGCGCTCTAGCCGATCCTTAACGCGTGATTATCTCGCGGGCCGAAAATCGATTCCCATCCCAAAATCTCGCCGGAAATCCACATTATCGATCAAGATCATTGGCGCGCGACAGCACAACCTTAAAAACATCGACGTCGATCTTCCATTGGGCGTTTTCACATGTGTCACCGGCGTTTCCGGTTCCGGGAAATCCACGCTGATTCACGACGTGCTCTACCGGAATCTGCTGATCGCGAAGGGGCAGTCGTCCGAACAGGAGCCGGGTGCATGCAAATCAGTCGCCGGCGCGCATCGCGTCCGCGACGTAATCATGGTGGATCAGGCACCGCTTGCGCGCACGCCGCGGTCAACGCCGCTGCTTTATTTGGGGCTTTACGATCGTGTCCGCGAATTGTTCGCCGCTCAACCGGAAGCAATGTCGCAGGGACTCACCGC
>WNGG01001726.1_pt1 | contig 24732 bp, 22 predicted proteins | sample 5400661 | NCBI WGS metagenome assembly WNGG01 (sample SAMN13153372, study PRJNA577476) | soil metagenome | isolation source: 100 cm soil or saprolite under Garry oak tree replicate 1 | place: USA:California | collected 2016-06-15
TGGTGCCTATAATGGCGACGAGTCCCACTTTGCCTGGGCGCTGGGTGTGTGCCAGCAGCCAGAGTCCCGCTTCACGGTAAGCAGGGTAAGCTACTTGTAAGACATTGTTTTCACCGTTGAAAAACTCGCTGCTATAGCCCTCTACTCCAGAGACGCTAACCAGGCCGATGAGATGCGGTCCTACAAGAAAAAGGGTGAGCAGAGCCAGCACTACAGCAGCCAGCAGGTCGATACGCGGCTTAACAGGCATTGTGGTATCGGTGGTTTGTACTGCCGGGGCAGGTGGCACGTTCTCATTAACAGAATGGAATAGTGCTCCACGTCGATAACGGAACAGCGTAACCCAGGCGAATGCACCGGACAGTGCAATGGGTATGGCCATTGATAAAAGATAATGCGTGCCAACTACAATGTTGAGTAAACTAAACATACCCAGCAGGGAGACAAGCCAGATTAAGAGGAAGGCGATTCTGGTTACCTCGGCGGCCGACAAATTAGCCTTGCGTAGGTGGAATCGAAGCAACTGTATCAGGGCGAAGATGGCAAAGCAAGCGGCAGGGATTGTCACAAAGGCACTCATCTTGGCAAAGACCATGTAGAAGATAGCCCAGTGGGGGATATGCAGGCTGTATTGGCCAGCGATGAACGTCAGGTGACCGTCTATCGAGTGATGCCACTCGAAACTAAAGCTGTGTTTCAAAAGTCTCACGGGATTAGGCCAGATGGCCGGGTCGGCGATTAAAAAAGTAATAGGCGCTATGATAATTGCCCCTGTCCACCAGCGCCATGGGAATGGCGGCCGTTGCTCAGCAGGAAGCCTGGGCAGTATTAAGAGAAAGTAGTAAGCGACGAATAATACCATAGCAGGTATGACCAGAACAGCGGTGTATTTGCAAGCTGCTGCCAGGCCGACAAGCATCGCTGAGAGTAAATATAGGCGCGGTTGGTGAATAGCTGGCCAGAAAAGGAGGTAGGCAATGGTGATCAGCATAGTCATAGTCATGTCAAGATAGGCCAGTGCACTGAAATAGACCAACCAGGGACTGACAGCGAGGCAAAGTGCGGCGAGAAGGGCAACTGCGCGACCAAACGGCACGCGCCCCAACCAGTAGATGGCGATTACGAGTAGTGTGCCGGAGATGATACTTGGAATGCGGGCTGCGAACAACTCGTTTAACAGGTGACCGAGGTGCGCATTTAGGTAAATAAACAATCCTATGAGCAGCTTGACCAGGGGCGGATGCTCGTAGTTAAAGTCCCATTGAGGAGAAAAAATACGGAGATGGGCCATGAGAGCAAGATCGAGTTTGCCGGCGACGATGTAGATACCCTCGTCGTTGACCTGGTCGAGTTGAGTGGCAAGGATGATACGCGGAATGAGTGCGACGAGAGCAAGCCCGAGCACTATGATACCTTCACCGGTTGGCCAGAAACGGCGGCCAAAGTGCTTTTTCGATGGTTCGACGGGTTGCTTTGTCGTTTCTAGCCTATCAGGTACGCTATTTTTTATCAATGATCGCGGCGTAAGACCCTCCACTTCAGTGGGAGGGATATAAGCTGCGCTGCCCGTAGGCAGAGAACTCGCTTCCCATGCTGTCTCACTTGACATCTCACGCTCCTTGTAGTATACTTGTTCTATAGTACCTTGAGAACTCAATAGCGTTTCGGCTGGTTCCACAGCGAAGGACTGTGGGTAAAAACGTTACCGCGTGAACCAATGTACACCTCTCTTTCGATGCACTGCTCTCTAAGAACCAAGGAGAGCGATGAATACGAGATTGAGAAACTACCCTGGGGCTCAGGGGAAGTTAGGACTGTGGAGGCGAGAGCTCTGGCGTATGGCTGCAACAGCATACGTGAAACTGTTAGCCAATGAAGCAGTAAAGCCGACTCGTGAGAGTCGGAATCCCCTGGGTTTACCCACGGGGAGGATGTCAATTCAGTATCGCCAGTCGTGATATCCATACGCGCTCCAGATTCACATATTGGTATACCCCATGGGTAGGTAATCGCAGGCTAGTATAGCATACGTTTGGACAGAAGGTCGAGTCACGCAGTAGCAAATAAGGCGCAGGCAAATGGTATAACCTGCGCCTTGTGCAAAGCGCCAATGAACAAGAGTCTGGCTGGGCATATTACTCCGCCAGTAGCTCTCCCATCTTCTCCTCGATTGTCCTTGCTGTCGGATAGAAAGCCGTTTCCTCGGGCGCGTTGTAGGGCGCCGCAGGGGCAGGTAGAGCAGAGATGAAGGCGGGTGTGCCATCCAGGTCATAGAAACAGTGCTGCACAATCCACGAGTGGACATGACGTCCAAAGCTCGTCAGGTCGGACTCTTCCGTGACCACTATCACACGATTTGCTTCGCGCACTGCTGCTGCGACAGCCTCTTCATCGAATGGAGCGAGCGTGCGCAAGTCGACAATATCGATAGCTCCGCCCCGGGAGTTAACGATGTTGGCAGCAGCGGTGCAGGCTTCCAGTACCATGGTGCCCCAGGCAATGATGGCGAGGCTGCTCGGACCTTCGCCAATACGCAAACGGCGCGCTTTTCCTATAGGCAGGGTATAGTATCCATCAGGGACATTCCAGCATTCGGCTATAGCCGCAATAACATTGCCCTGATCATCTTTTGGTGGCTCGGAACGATAGAGGCGTCCCCGCTCCAGAAAGGCGACCGGGGATTGTGCCCGGCCCGCTTCGAGCAACAGACCCTTAGCGTCAAAAGGCGTGGCAGGACAGATCGTAATCATACCCGGGATAGTAGTAAACCACTGCTCGCCCGTGTTAGAGTGGCCGAAAGCGCCCCCACCAGCAGTGCTGCTGGAGATAGGACCACCACCCCCGCTGCCAGATTTGGTACGAATGATGAGAGGAACGCTCCAATCTCCGTAGCTCTGATAGGAGACGCGTGCGGCCATGCGTATTGTTTGTGCTGCCGATTGGTGGTAATCTACAAATTGAATCTCCGCGCAACGTGCTTTGCCATCGACCATACCAGCGCCTGCCGCGATACCCACGATGAGTTGCTCGTTCAATGGGCTGCTGATAGCACGCCCAGGGAATTGTGTGACTAGCATTGAGGTGGCGCCGAAGACGCCACCTTTGGGGCTACCCACGTCCTGCCCATAGACGAAGAAGCCCGAATCGCGCTGCGCCAGTTCCACCAGCGCTTCATTGATTGCACCCAACATCGGTGTTGGCCGCTTCTTGCCACGCGGCGTGTTTTCCCGCCACTGCGGGACATTGATGACATGATCCATCACGCGATCAGCGGTCGGCTCTGGCTCCTGTAAAACCTGCGCCTCGGCACGTTCCAATTCGGCACGAACTTCTTTGCGAATACGCTCTATGTCGGCTTCCTGGAGATGCCCGTGTTCCACGAGCCAGCGACCGAAGTTTTTCACCGGATCCTTGGTAGCCGTTGTTAACTCGATTTCTTCTTTCTTGCGATAGGATTTAATATCGGTACTGCTAGAGTGTGCATCGAGCAGGCCAAGGCGAAGGTGCATCAATACTGGACCCTGGCCCGAGCGAATATGTTGTACGAGGCGAGTCGTAGCTTCGTAAGTGGCCATAGTATCGGTGCCATCGACTTCTTCTGCGTAGACACCACCGCCCCTTGCCCATTCGACCAGAGACCCCGCCCACTGAATAGGAGAAGCTGTGGTAATAGCCCAGCCGTTATCCTCGACCACCATCAGTACAGGCAGCTTGTGAACGGCTGCCTGACGAAACAGTACGTTGAAGTCGTTGGTTGCTACTCCACCGTCCCCAGTGGTATACATAATCAAGTCGCTGCTCTTGTGCCACTGCAAGGAAAAGCCAACTCCACCTGCAAAGGGAGCAAGCGCACCTACTTCGCTAAAGGTCGGCAGGATATGGTGGCGCTTGCTACTATAATGAGAGGGCATATTGCGACCCGAGCACATCGGTCCCGTCGTACGTGAATAGGCCTCGCGCAGTGGCCCACGTATATCGCCTGTACGCTGTAGCCATGCAGCCAGGTCACGATAGTAGAGAGAAAGCCAATCATCTTCATTAAGGGCGGCCACAACGGCGGCTATACTTTCATGACCTGCACATCCAATATAAAAAGCAAATTTACCCTGTGTTTTACGTGTCTTAAGAATATCGTTGGTGGTGCGCGCTGTTACCATGGTGCGGTAAAGCGCAATGAGGTCAAGCTGCTGCGCTGCAACATTGGCTTCAGTCGTGCGGATATTTACTGTCATGATGCCTCCCAAGGTCTACGCTGACATTTTCGGCTCAAGTCTATGGACTATACTTTGCATCCATTATAGATTCCCGTCTGGCGAAAAGCAACGTTGCGTGGGGAAACCAGGGCAAGGAGAAAAGCTACAAGCGGGATGCCGAAGGTGCCAATACCCGCCAGGAAAAACCAGTTGGTTCTGGAGGGATCAAAGACCGACTGGCCGAGACTGACATAGTAGTATGTTAGAAAGGCCGAAGCTGAAAAAGCCAGCGCAAAAGTTAAGAGCGCCCGTCCGAGGCGATCTCTCGCTATAGGTAGGCAAACCACAGCTGGGCCTACCAGCCATGTCACATACCACGGAACAAACCAGGCCGTGAGCAGGATGAAAGTTCCCAGCACAAGCAGGGTAGCGAGCGCAACAGTGCGTGTCGTCGGGGTTCGCCTCAGCTGGACGATGCTTGCTGCCAGCGCACATACCATAGCGATGAAAATAATTATATCCCACATATCACGACTGGTGAATATCAAAAGATATGCCGGTAGGCTATGAATCTTATTCAAGACACGTATGAGCAGCAGGATAGAGTCGTACGCGGAATGAGCCGTGGGCTGTGAAGAAAAACTATACGCGATGTCCTTGATGCTGTGGCCAATCCAGAATGGTCCGTAGAACAGGAGTGCCACTGCACTGCTGACAAAGCTGGCTGAGAGAACTGTGAAGAGTGCTGCTCGCCAACGGGTTAGAACACTTTGCGGCCTGTGGTCAGGTACTACTGGTTTTGCATAGAAAGTTTTCCAGAACAGCATAACGATGAAGAGAGTGATGATCGGAATGGCGCTAAATTTGACGAGCGCAGCCAGTGTGAAGACAACAAGTGGCGCGACAAAGTAACGAAAGCGGGTTATGGCGTTTTGCTCAGCGCGCGCGCTGAGCAAAACGCCTAATAGCACGAAAGTGACCATGAGTATATCATTGTGCCCACCCAGGCTGCTTTCCATCAGAACGAGCGGGTTCCATGCATAAAGCAATGTGCCAAGTGCAATAGTGCGCGGCGAACGATTCATTGCGCGCAGGATAGCTGTAACCAACAGGATATTCAGCAGGTAGGCTGCAAATATAAATACGCGGAAGGTAATGAGATAGCCTAGACTATTGATACCCGCAAGCCAGCCAAGAAAAGCGCTGATAAGCGTCCAGATGGGCCCGTATATGGTGACAACGTGCCTCCAGTAGATAAGGGGATAGGTCGGGTCCTGGAGAAATGCAGATGGCGGGATAAAATAGGGATTGGCATGGTGAATAATAAGGAGGCGACCATAGCTAGCATAGGAGCTGATATCATCGGAAGTAGTAACCGGGGTGAATATGTAGATGCAGCCGCTCACAACGGCAGTGAGCCAGATCAGGCGCATCGCCAGGGAATAATTGCTTTGTTCTCCTCGCTGCTGTATCAAGCAGGCGCACATTCCATAGATTATGAAGGCGAGCAGGATAAGCAGCGCGAACTCCAGGTAACTCGTTTCCTGTTGTGATGCATAATGATCTCTGGCAAGATGGAGGTCGGTGGGGAAAGATAGCCTGCGATCAACCCCTATAATTACTCTGCTTATCCATATATGTGTGTGGATACCTACCATACTATGCAGCGGAGCAGTAATAAGTAGAATGCATACGACGTAGATAGAAACACAGAGGACCAGGAGCCAGTTCCATAAAGCAGATGTTTGCTGCTGCATAGATGCGGGTGTAGATGAATTTATATATGGCGCAGCGTTTTCATCGAGTTTTTTAACCACGAGCTGATATTTCCTTTTTATTTGACCCCACTGAATAAGGGCTACCAGAATATAACGACACAAGTTTGTAGATGTCAATAAAACGGTCGGTCGCTTCATATATTGACTGAAGGCTTAAGATAAAGTACAGTAAACTCGTTAGATAGCCGAAGCAGTGATCTCGAACATTGAGCGGATAGGCAGTATTCACGTGGAAATGATCACCACCTCTACTTCTAGCTCCTTTCTACGAAATGCTTATACATGCATGCTGCTGACGCGGATAGCTGATGATTATGCCCTGAGATTGCACGAACAAGGACAAATCGGTTTCGTTGCTAGCTGCCGGGGTCACGAAGCTGCGCAAGTCGGAAGCGCTCTATGTATCGAGGCGAGCAAAGATTTTACGCTGCCATATTATCGAGACCTGGGGGTTGTGCTGAACGTTGGCATGACAGTATACGAGGTCTTTCGTACTTATCTGCAGGCGTACAGGCAGTGGGTAAATGATAGCAGTGTTAGAGCCGAGACGAGGCCAGCGACGCTTCACTGGGGTTATCATAAGCATAATATAGTGACAGGCCCTGCACCGGTTGCCACTCAGACCCTGCACGCGGCGGGCATCGCATTCGCGAGCAAGTTGCGCAAGTCCTCTGCGGTAACAGTGGCATACTGTGGTGATGGGGCTACCACTGAACCCGATTTTCTTGAAGGCGTGACGTTTGCAGCACTACACCAACTGCCCGTGGTATTTGTCTGTGAACAGGATTGCACTGATATCGAACAAGCATCCATGCGAGGCGTGTCTTTCCCTGTCGGCCTAAAGCATCATCCTATCGACGGTTCCGATGTGGCCGTTGTTTATACAGCCATGAAGGACGCCATGCAATATGCGCGCGAGGGACATGGTCCAATGCTGCTGGAGATGAAGGTCACGCGCCTTACTTCTCGAGAGCAAGAGGATCCACTGCTGCGCTGCCAGAGCTTAATGGAGGAACAAGGGATATGGGATGAGCGATGGGCTACTGAATTGCAGGCACGTCTGAGAACTGAAGTAGAGCAGGCGATGCAGGATGCTTTGAGAGATGTCTCAAAGCCTGACGGGATGTAGCGCCGACGTGCTATAATGCAGCGAACTAACCCTAACACAATGTAAGAGCGAGCAGATACCTACAACACTACCGAGAGGCAGGCCGAGCTATGGGAAACCTTATCTTGAACTCGCTTGAGATTCGCGGTTTTCGTGGATTCCGTCATCTTCAGATTGAACGACTAGGCCGAGTCAATCTGATAGTAGGGAAAAACAATGTAGGAAAGTCAAGTCTTCTGGAAGCGTTGCAGTTGTATGCGGTTAGGGGATCTCCAGCTTTGATCTGGGAACTTTTGCGGGTACGTGATGAGAGCAGGTACTCCTCAGAAGTGCGTGATGAACGCAAGTACTCCTCTTCCAATCGCTCTGTAAGTATTGAGGACCGACTCTCGGCACTCAAATATTTGTTCTATGGACGTAAAGATGTTAGGGCACAGCTTGAGCCTATACTGATTGGTCCTGTCAATTCATTAGATGAAGTACTTTCCGTAGCTGTGGGTTGGTACGCAAGGGAAATTGATGAACAGTCGACTGTGAGGAGGCGTCTGCTAGAGTCTGAAGAATACGATACTGTTGATAATCCAGTCCCTCGTTTCACCATTCAGATAGGAATGGAGCCTAAGGTTGATTATCCGCTCAGTTTTTCTACACTCTCTAGGTTAGGGAGATCAGAACCCAAAGATATCAACTTTGTTTCTAGATCGGCAAATGGGTTAACTAGGGAAGAAGTAGGTGGCTTATGGGATAGCATTTCACTGACATCTTTAGAGAAGGATGTGCTGGCTGCTCTACGAATTATCGCTCCAGGAGTTGAAGGCCTGAGTCTTGTAGGCGACCCTGGATCTTCAGCAGGACGTATTCCTATTGTGAGGATAATGGGTATAGACGAACCTTTACCTCTCCGTAGCCTTGGAGATGGAATGCAGCGCATGCTTGGTATTGCCTTAGCATTAGCAAATGCTCAGGACGGCATGCTCCTCGTTGATGAGATTGAGAATGGTATTCATTACTCTGTGCAACCAGAATTGTGGCAACTTATCTTGCAAATTGCATATCGTCTCAATGTCCAGGTTTTTGCTACCACCCACAGTTGGGATTGCATTAAAGGGTTCCAGGAGGCCGCTCAAGAAGATAAGCAAAATGAGGGGTTACTTATTCGCTTGGAAAGCAAGAAGGACGATATCAGTGTCACTTTGTTTGATGAACGCAGGCTAGCTATTGCTACTCGTGAAGAGATTGAGGTACGTTGACTATGAGTAGCAATGTAGTTAGGGGAGAGAAGCCTGGAAACTATCTTCTGGTTGAGGGTGACGACGATGAGCATGTATTTTATAGTCTTCTAGAGCATTATAGAGTTCCCGACCAGTTCAAAATCGAGAACAAGAATGGAGTTAATAAGCTCATCGATGAACTCGATGCTGAGCTAGATCGAAGCGGATTGGCGCGATTGGGTATTGTTGTAGATGCAGATGCCGATCTCAAAGCTCGCTGGATATCCTTACGTGATAAATTGATCAAATCAGGTTATAGCAGAGTGCCCATTGACCCACAGCAGAGCGGAACTATCATTCAACAGGATGGGCGACCAATTGTTGGTACCTGGCTGATGCCTGACAATAGAGTTTCCGGTATGCTGGAGGATTTTGTTAGCCTTCTCAGGCCCACAAGACGATTTGTTATGGTCCATGGCTGAGGATATTATGCAGAAAGTCAAAGTTATTATAGAAGAAGATCGTCGTTTTCGCGATGTTTATGAGAGTAAAGCCCATATTCACACCTGGCTTGCCTGGCAAAAAGAACCTGGTAAGCCTTTGGGTCAGGCTATTACTGCACGTTATCTCGATGCTGACGCTCCTCATGCTCAACAACTCATGGACTGGATTCGCAAGCTATTTGATTTAGAAATAACGTGAGCGTAGAAGAGTATATTCCATGCAACGTTTACTCCACTCAACCCTGCTCTACGGAGCGGACTATAACCCCGAACAATGGCCTGGGAATGTCTGGCTCGATGACATGCGATTGATGAAGTTAGCCAGCGTCAACATGGTTTCGATCAATATTTTCTCCTGGGCAGTGCTGGAACCTGCACCTGGCCATTATCACTTCGACCAATTGGACCGCATCATGAATATGCTGTCCGAGCACAGTATCGCTGCTGATCTAGCTACGGCCACGGCTTCGCCGCCGACGTGGATGAGCCGTCTCTATCCTGATATGCTACCGGTGACACGTGATGGCAAGCGCCTCAGCCACGGAGCGCGGCTGCACTACTGCCCCAATAGTGTAGATTATCGTCGCAAGTCTGCTGAGTTGGTACGACACCTGGCTGAGCGCTATCGTACTCATCCGGCTTTGAGCATGTGGCATGTCAATAACGAGTATGGGACGCGCTGCTACTGCGATACATGCGCTGCTGCTTTTCGGACATGGCTGCAGGCGCGCTATCAATCGCTGGAGAAGTTGAACTTTGCCTGGGGCACCGATTTCTGGAGCCAGCACTACTATGACTGGCAGGATATATTGCCGCCGCGTATCGCGCCAGCCCAGAACAATCCGGGGCAGTGTCTGGATTACCAGCGTTTCATGTCGGACTCGTTACTCGCCTGCTACCTCGCAGAAGCAGCTATTTTACGGGAGATCACTCCTACTATTCCCATAACGACTAACTTCATGGTTGCTTTCAAACCAGTTGATTACTTCGCGTGGGCTCCACACCTCGATATTATCTCTATCGATACCTACCCGGCAAATACGACTCCTGCCTGGGAAACAGCACTTACGCACGATTTGATGCGCTCATTGAAGGGTGGACGCCCACACCTGGTCATGGAGCAGAGTCCCAGCCAGGTCAACTGGATGCCGCAGAATCCACACAAGCGCCCCGGGCGTATGCGCTTACAGAGTCACCAGGCAATTGCGCATGGGGCTGACGGGGTGATGTTCTTCCAGTGGCGCCAGTCAAAGGCCGGGGCGGAGAAATTTCATAGCGCCATTGTGCCACACGAAGGCAGTGAGCATGGGCGCATCTTCCAGCAGGCTGCACAGCTAGGAGCGGAGTTGAAACGTCTCACGCCAGGTGTTGTCGGTACGCGAGTGCCCGCACAGGTGGCACTTGTGATGGACTGGCAGAACTGGTGGGCTGTCGAGTACTTGCCAGGGCCAAGTGATCGCTTGCGCTACTGGGAGCAAATCAAAACGTACTATCGTGCTCTCCATACTATGAATATAGCCGTGGATATCGTGCCACCTGACAGCGATCTCAGCAGCTATCATCTTGTGGTGGCTCCTCTGCTGTACCTGTTGCGCCCGGGGGTAGCGCAGAACCTGGAGCAGTTCGTGGAGCGAGGTGGAACACTACTCACAACGTTCTTCAGCGGCATTGTCGATCAAAACGATCACGTTGTTCTGGGTGGCTATCCCGCTGAGTTACGCAAACTATTGGGGATACACGTCGAAGAGTTTGACCCCTGGACCAGGGAAATGAGCAATGAGATAGTGATTTCCGATGGTCCCCTCCGAGGTACCTATCCCTGCACGCTCTGGGGAGAACTACTTTACCTGGAGGGAGCGCGGGCACTCGGCGTCTTTGCCAGGGATTATTATGCCAATGGTCCAGCTTTGACAGTCCACGAATTTGGAAAGGGGCAGGCGTATTATCTTGCAACCCAGGCGAGCGAAGAACTGATAGTGGGCTTGATGCGCCAGCTCTGCCAGGAAGCCGGTGTATCTCCAGTGTTGGAGACGCCAGTGGGTGTGGAGGCGACAAGGCGGGTACATGCCGATGGGCGAGTGGTGTATTTCCTGCTTAATCACAACAATATGGCAGAAGTGGTGGACTTACCCGTAGGAAGGTTCACTGAGCTATTGAGTGAAAAAGAGATCGAAGGTCAGGTGGAAATAAATGCGCAGGATGTAGTGGTGCTGCTGACAAATGAAGATGCTAAGGGGGGCAACTCCTAAGGGGAGCTTTTCGAGAGTAGAGGGTATAAGCTGACCAGAGCTTAAGCGCGACTCAGGAACAGTATGCTAGATATAAAGTGGGAAGATTTCTATAAGATCACACGGGATAGACCTCCCTGGCCTTTGTTGGTACAGGCGGTATCCCTGGTAGCTCACAAAGAACGGGCTCTTGACTTAGGCTATGGAGCGGGACGAGATACCAGGTATTTACTGCAACAGGGATTTCATGTCACGGCTGTAGATAAAGAGCCTCGTGCGATAGCACAACTTGCGGATTTACCACAGCAGAACCTGCGGCTCGTTCAATCTTCATTCCAGAATTTTCCCTTTGAGACTTACGACCTGGTAAACGCTCACTTTGCTCTCCCTTTTAATCCTAAAGACAGTTTCGACGAGGTCTTTGCGCGGGTGAAGGCTTCTATACGGCCGGATGGTGTTTTTGCCGGCCAGTTGTTTGGCATTCATGACGAGTGGAATAAGCCAGGGAGTTCCTTGACCTTCCACACGAGAGAGCAAGCAGAAGAGTTGTTTGCCGGGATGAAGGTGATAGAGTTCAAGGAAGAAGACGTAGATAGTCATATAGCCGATGGGACGCCTAAACACTGGCACGTGTTCCATATCATTGCGCAAAAAGGCCCTTGATAAGCCTCTATAGTCCTTGATCTTCGACTGTGGTGGTGCGCTGGGCTCGTATAAACACGCTTGGTGAGTTGAGCAAGGCATCTTCGATACGCTGGCGATGTTTGGGGAGCGTATTAGTGGGCACCGCGTCGGGTGCGAAGTAGCGACTCTCGCGCGTCTCTTCGGTCGGCTGGAGAGCACCGCCAATGACACAGCAGCGGAAGGCCAGCACCACCTCATGCTTCTGTGGCTTGGAGTAGACGCCTACCAGTTGTCCAATTTCAACCTCCAGACCTGTCTCTTCACGGACCTCGCGACACAGAGCCTCATCAACTGTCTCGCCTGCTTCCATGCCTCCACCAGGGAGGTTCCACCAGTCAACATCGCGCCGGTGTCCCAGCAGGACGCGACCTTCATCGTCAAAGATGAGGGCAAAGACGCCGATGCGGAAAATGGGTGAACTGCTGGCGGCATCCAGTTGTTTAGTCAAGTTAATGCTCCTTATAACTTGTAGACGGTGCGAGCTGTATCCCGTAAAATGAACTGAGCAAAGTGATAGGCCTGCTCCTGGTCGAGCTCATCAGCAGCGATCAGTTCATCGAATACCTGGCCAATGATACTACGACCACGCATCGCGCCGACCCAGTGCATTTCGGGAACATTGATGCTGTCAGTGCTGAACATGAGCTTGCTGGCAGGGGCTACACCTAAAGCCTGGCGCGTGAAGGCCAGCATCTCCAGTTTATCGACAAAGGGAATAGTGTAGGAAAGATCGAAGTAGACATGCGGGTAAATGGCCGCGAGATAGGCGCCGAGCTGGCAATACGGATAGCTTTCGTGCAGCAAGACTACCTGCATAGAGCGGTATTCGGGCTGTTCAAGCACATCGCGCAAATGTAGAGGATTACCCAAACGCATGTCTGTATCGCTATCGCCATAGCCGGTATGGAATTGAACTGGAAGCTGTTGTTCTGCTGCTTTGTGGAAAGCGATGTGCAGCAGGTAATCCAGGAGCGGTTTGTGAGCGATACGTAATCGGCCATTTCTTATAGTCAAAACACGCACTTCTGCGAAAGATGCCGCAGCCTCGTCCTTACTCCACTGCTCAATATTCAGGCCTGTGCGGTAGGCGACGATGCTTTTGAATGCGCAGTAGCCATGTTCACGGATATTACTCAGCTCAGTAGAATAGTGCTCGAGCAAGTCGTCAAAGTCGTCGTGAGCAAGGATGAATTGCTGCATGAGCGTTTCCAGGCGCAGCATCTTTGCAGTATGACAGTGTCCAAGTTCGCCCATACGCTCTGAGGTGTAGCACTGATCAGACAATGGGTAGGCGGGGTCAAGGATCAACGTGTCGATGTGGGCGGCTTCTAAGAGGCGTTCCAGTAGCGCATCGGCATCCATGCTGTTACGCACGGCCAGTATCTCTTCTTCCCTGGCTGCACAACCATAGAACTTCGCTGCCTGGCGCAGGAACCAGGTATAATAAATGCTATTGTGGACATGTTTTTCTGGGAAACTCGCATCGGTCGCTTCAGTGAAATAACTTCGTAACTGCAAGGCATCCATGTGCTGGTTTAACAGAACAGGATGACAGTGGTTGTCTACAATGGGCATGTAGCTGAGATCGAGCATACTCTCTCCTATTATAAGGGCGTTGAAAGCAATGTATTATGTATTGTAGCATATACGAACATGCGAGAGATGAAGGAGCATTGAGGACTCCTCCATCGCCTCACAACACCTTGAAGGAAGGCCTAACATCAATTTGCTACAGTAAAGATTGTTCTTCCTCGACGCTGGTATGACCGTTCTGCACGCGCTCAACATGATCGACCATTTCGGTCAGCGCGCTCAGGCGTTGCTCAAGATCCCAGGCATGCTGGTGGAGTGCGCGAATCTCGTCCGCCAATTCGTGGAATTGCTGGTTCAGTCGAACGCTGGCCGACTGTTCGTCGAGCCCCACCAGGGTAGGTGTCCGATCGAGAGGTACCGTTGGCCTCTGCGATCGTGTGGTTATTGGCACCTCAGGCATGCTAGTTAGATCTGGTTCAACAGGCGATGGCGCCTGTCCCCCAGTCCCATCGGCGCGGGCCGTGTGCTGGCCTTGCTCGCCGCGTGCAAGCACCACCACCACCAGAATCGCTACGATGCCCAGGGCAAAGAGGCCACCAAGAATGAGGATATTCACGACATCTGCTCCTTTCATGATTGGGATGACTACAGGACGGGGCAAACCCCGTCCTGTGGTCATCCTGGAGGCTAGTGCAAGTGGATCGTCACTTCGGCGCTCATCCCTGGGATGAGATCCTTCCAGCCAGTACCATCGAGGGTTATGAGCACGGGAACGCGCTGACCGACTTTGGTGAAATTCCCACTGGCATTGTCCTGGGTTGGCAGGAGCGAGAACTGGCCAGCAGTGGCCTGTACGATCTGCTGCACATGCCCGCTAAAGCTGGTGCCACTGTAGGCATCGACCGTGATATCCACGCCCTGGCCATTCGAGATGTTATTGATAGCTCCTTCATTGACATAGGCGATGACGTTGACCTGGCTTAGATCGGTTAATTGCACGATGGGCAGTCCAGGCGTGACTTCCTGGCCAGTGACGGCAGGAACTTGTACGACGGTGCCACTGATCGGACTGGTGACGTTGATCACAGCCGACACTCCTTTAGTGGAGATGGGGGCAGTCGAGGCTGGCGTGACCGTGCCGATGGTTTGCCCGGCACTGACCGTATCGCCGACTTTCACCGAAAGTTGGGCAAGCACCCCCGTTGCCAGGGCACTTATATTCACTATGTTCCCGTTCAACTGGGCGTCATCGGTGGTGTAGTACATGTAATTGTTGTAGATCACGTAGGCGACACCGCCGCCAATGGCAAGAAAGGCGACAACAATGAGCAACGGGACTAAAATCAAACGACGCATAATATCACACTCCTTCTATTCGTTGAAAACGCATAGTTATCCGACAAGCACCGGCTCGGCTGGCGCTCGTTGTTCAATTTCTTCACCGGATGGCTCCGGAACGCTCGACCGCTGTCTCTCTTTGACGAACATAGTGGTCACAAGGGCCAGCACGGCTACAGCAATAGACAGGAAGAACGCATCTCGTATGGCGAGCATATATGCCTGCTCCTGCACGAGTCGAGCGATCAACAGGACAGCCGTACTTGCAGCCGACCGCACGTCCGCACCTCGCAGCACAAAGAATGCCTCAAGGCGCGGCAGCAACTGCCCCAGCGGCGAAGCGGCTGTGACCTGCTCCGCCAGATGGGTGTAATGCACCTGCGTTTGTGTCTGTACAATCGTTGCCAGCACAGAGATGCCCAGCGAGGCTCCTACGGATCGCACGACCGTCGTCACAGTGGAGGCATTGGTGACCTGCTGCCCCTCCCGTATATCTACCATCGCGGCCACGAACAGCGGCTGTCCCACCAGCCCGACAGCAAAGCCAAGCAGCACAAGGATAGCCTGCACCCACCAGAAAGGGGAATTCAGGGTCAGAAACGTCAGTTGCCAGCTACCGATCGCCAGCAAGACCAGTCCGGGCACCACGACCGCCCGCACGCCAATGCGGTCCACCAAACGCCCACCTATCGCAATGGCGACCAACATGGCCAATGACTGCGGCAGCAGGATCAGACCAGCCTGGAAAGCGCTTTGCCCGCGCAGGACTTGCAGGTAGATCGGTACCAGGAAGAGCGCACCAAACATACAGAAAATGGCCAGCAACAAGGCGATCGTGCCAATGCTAAATGATCGTTTGGCAAAGAGCCGCAGATCCAGCAGCGGCGTCCCGCCAGCACGCGTTATCATCAGCTCGACAATCACAAAGATGATCAAGGAAAGCGCCCCGCTCAGTAGGAAGCCCAGCACATTCGCCGCTCCCCAGCCGTACTGACTTGTCTCCGAGAGACCATAGAGCACAGCCCCTAAGCCATAGGATGCGGTAATGAAGCCCACCACGTCGAAGCGCATCCGTCCCTCGGTGCGGGACTCGCGCAGGAGCAGCGTGGCAAGAATGAAGGCAATCACGCCGATGGGAACGTTGATGAAGAAAATCGTTCGCCAGTCGGCAAAGGTCACCAGGTAGCCGCCCACGATCGGTCCCAGCGCCGGGGCCAGCAGCGTCGGTATACCAATTGTTGCCATCGCCACCCCGCGCTCCTGCGGCGGAAATTCGCGCAGGAGCATCGTTATAGACAGCGGGAGCAAGACGGCGCCTCCCAGGCCCTGGACGATACGGAAAAAGATGAGCATCGGCAGGCTCCACGATAGCCCGCAAGCTACTGAGCCGAGTGTAAACGCCACTAAGGAAAGAATATAGGAACGTTTGATCCCAATCCTATTTGCCAGGAATGGCGTCGTCGGGGTCATTGCCCCCTGTGTGAGCAGGTAAGCAGTGATCACCCACTGCACACTGTGAATGTCTGCCCCAAAGGCACTTTGTAGACGTGGAATGGCGATGTTGACCACCGTCTGGTCGAGGATGCTCATAAAGGCGCCAAAGACCAGCACTATCGCCATTATCCATTTGTACGGCAAGCCACCCGCTTGCCGGGTTACCTGTGCATTGATTGCCATAGGTAACCTCCTTTCTACGGCTTTGCCTCCACAGGATCAACCATCATCCCACGGACGACAAAATCAACGATCATTTCGCGTACTCGTACCAGCGCGTCAGGCGATGAAAGCTCTTCGTCTTCGAAGGACATTTCTAAAGGTGGGCTAAAGATCAGGTAGCCCAGGCAGGTAGCATAGGCGATAAGAAACATCCTATACGGGTCCATTCCTGGCCGGATTAAGCCTGCTTCCTGTGCCTTACCCAGTAATTGCCTGAACATTTTTACATCATCCGTACTGAACTGGGATGCGATCTTTCTAAAGGTCTGCCAGCCCTCGGCCGCTTCCCATGTAAACATGCGTAATATAGGCGGATTCTCAACCAGAAAATCGAACAGGAATCCAATGACAGTTTCGATAGTTGTTCTGAACTTGCGTGCGTCGGAAGTCAGACTCTCATCAGTCAGCAGCGGCGCAAACACTCTCGCTTGAAGCTCGCTTGCCTGCTGATCAATACGCCTGAGAACTGCGGCATAGAGACCGAGCTTGTCATCATAGTAGTGAAAGATCAGGCTTTTGTTGTAGCCCGCTGCTTCCGCGATGGCATCGATCCTTGCACCGTCAAAACCGTGCTCTGCGAAGACCTTTTCCGCTGCGTTCAGGATCGCCTCCCGCGCGCCCTCAGCATCGTGAGCGCGCCCCCGTCTACGTTCAGGTTCGGACATTCCTTAAGTTCCCTCCTTAACTAATTAACTGGTTGATTTTTTAACTAACTAGTTAGAGTATAATTGGAGAAAACAGAATTGTCAAGGGTAATGGGGGGTATCTTTAAGAGAACTGAATTACTGTTATACGGGAGATACCTCTGGCTAAATGCGCATTAGTGCGAACTGATATTTACAGCACGCATAGGTGAAGTCCTCATGTTCAGTGGGTATCATCGGAAAGGTGAGCGAAGTGCTTCTCCAGGAGGCTCGCGCCGGGGTCGGCTGTCCCTGTGAGCCCGCGGATATAGATGTCAGTTGTCGCGATGTTGCTGTGCCGCAACAGCCGCTGGAGCGAGCGTACATCCTCCCCGGCCTGATAACGCTGCTGTGCTGCTGTATGCCTCCAGGAGTGGATGGAGAGCCGCTTGGCATCGATTCCTGCCAGCCGGGCATATTGCTTGAGCGTGTGAGCAATGGTGCGGCTCGTTAACGGCGTGTGATCATCGGGCGGGAGGGTCACACCGGGTTTCCCACCACCTTGCTCTGGGCCGATGGCGATGAAGAGCGGATCTTCGGAGCGCATAGTCTTCATGCGACGGGCAGCGATGAGGTAGCGGTCGATTGCTTGCTTGGCGGGGCCAGGTAATTCTGCCCAATCTTCCTCACCGCGCTTGCCTTTGCCATAAAAGCGATAGCGCCACCCTCGCCTGCGCAGGCCACCTTCGTCAACGAAAGTGGTCTGCTCAAGATCGCCCCAGCGCAGACGGGCGATCTCCTCACGGCGCCGCGCCGTCCAGAAGTAGAGAAGGAAGATGGCCCGGTCGCGCAACCCCTTCACTGTATCTGTTGGGATCACATCAAAGAAGCGGTCAAGCTCCTCTTCTGAAAAGGCCCGATAGGTTCTGTCCGGGCGCCTGTGGCGCAGGCCGAGCGTGGGGCTGGATGTTTGCAAGAGCGGCTGTGGGCTGCCGTCAGGGCCGGGGATGGTGAACGTGCCAGCGAACTTGTAAAATGAGGAGAGGATAGCCAGACGCTGATTCATCGTAGCGGTGGTGGGAACAGCACCGACGTTGCGGCGCGAGGTGGATGGGCGGTGCAGGAAGTCCTCCACGTCCTCTCGCGTGTAGTGTTCGGGATGCTTTGGCGGGCCTCCATGAGCGCTTGAAGAGAAAAAAGTGACCAGGGTGCGGCGGTAATCACGTACCGTGTTCTCGCTGCGGCTGCGTTCGTAGAGCTGTCGCAAAAAGTAGGCTAGGCAGCGTTCCCAGGGGGGAGCATCTGGATCGCCTCTAGGAACCCACAGCGTCGGGTTACTGGATTCGTAGATAATGATGGCAAACGGGGAGATGTTCTCTTCCATACTTTGTATAGCTCGCTATTTCATATAGCACAAATGCACCAATGCACATGTTGCTCGATCAGGGTACAACTGCACGACCCTGTAGGTAGCTCAAATGAGTAAACCATCACTGCCTAACACGGCTGTACCCTGAGTGGGAGATAGGTTTTTCCAAAATTATCTCTCCAAGGCCGTATGTCATATTTTAGCATTAATTTGTTACGGCTGGGCAGCAATGTCTATTCAGAGTACCCGTGAACTCCGGTGCGTGATGGCCCGGTTAGCTGGAGAACGCCTATAAAGCATCTTTAGCGTTTTACCTCCAAGTAGCTCCCGAGTATGTCGTTGCTGCCAAGAGGAGAAAAGTTTAGAGTTCTTCTACGGCTAGGGTATTTATATCGCACGCAACTATATGCTTGGCGTGTGCTGCAACTCTGCCATCAGGTACTTGTGGCAGAAAAGATGTTCCAGGAGTTTAGAGTTGAAAGAGTTAGACGCATTCAACGTTGTAAAGGGGGGAAACCTTATTCATATTGTCGCATTTAACTCCGTATCTTTCACTTTGCATAAGGCGTTTCCACTAATGCAAGTTAGTGGAAACGTGAGATCCATTCTCATATGCGAGACAATGGGAATGTCGGATGCCACAAAAATTGGCTCTTCCGCGCATTTGGTGATGGATGAGCTTACTTGTGAAGAAGATGTGATATACTACAAAGGAACTCGTCTCTCGTGAACCATTTTTCGTCCGGAGTCCCTAAAAAAGCATGTCCTCATCACCCTTTCTTCCTCTTCCACCTGGATTGGAGATTCGTACCACGACCACCGTGGATGATCTGCTGCGCGTGGAGGTAGCTTCGACCAGAAGCAGCTCGAGCTCGCCGCTCTGCTTGCATCCCGCCATGCGTATCCACAGCCGCTACAGGCGCGTGGTGGCTGACGTGCCGTGTGCAGGCTTGCAGGTGCAACTCGTTCTGCAGGTGCGCAAGTTCTTCTGTGATACCGTTGACTGTTCCCGCAAGATCTTTACCGAGCGTCTACCGCTTTTTGTCCAGCCCTGGGCGCGCATGACGACCCGGCTCTCTCAAATGCTTCAAGCGCTTGGGTTGGCAACCAGTGGAGAACTGGGCACACGACTGGCAGGCCATCTGGGCATGTACACCTCCCCAACCACGCTGCTGCGGCGCGTGATGGCTCTGCCCACTGCCCCACCAGGACCCGTCTCCACCCTTGGCATTGACGATTGGTCCTTTCGCCGAGGTCGGACATTTGGCACGATCCTCGTCGATCTTGTGGCTCACCAGGTGATCGAACTCTTAGCCGACCGGAAAACGGAAACGGCGGCGGCATGGATGCACTCCCATGACGAAATTGAGATCGTCAGTCGTGATCGTGGTGAGGATTACGCTGCCGCTGCCCGCCTTGGAGCCCCGCAAGCCAGGCAGGTCGCCGACCGGTTCCATTTATCCAAGAATCTGGTGGAAGTCGTCGAGCTGGTGCTGGCTCGTTGTCGCGCCGAGATCCGTCGCGCCTCTCAACCAGAGCAGGCGCAAGCGACTCCTCTTCCGGCTTCGGAGCCGCCGGTGCCTTCGGCACTTGACTGGCGTCCTGTGCATCCACACAGTCAGGAACACGCCCGGCTGGCCCATCATGCAGAGCGCTACGACCGCTATCAACAGCTGCTAGCTCTTCGCACCCAAGGGCTCACCTCAAAGGACATCGCTCGTCGTCTCGGGATGAATGACCGAACCGTTCGCCATTGGCTCCAACAGGGTATTCCTTCCCAGGCCCGGCGTCGCCGAAAGAGAAGCAGTGTGTTTGACCCCTACGCTGCTTATGTGCTCAAGCAATGGCAGGATGGGCACCGCAATGGGCTGCGCCTCTTTGAGGAGCGTCAAGCCCGTGGCTATCGAGGATCACCCAGAACACTGTACCGCTTTTTAGCGGCGCTCAAGTCAAGGCGGCTAGGGCCAGGTGACGTTCCCGACTGGCCTTTACAGGATTTTACCGCACACGAGGCAGTCTGGTTGGATGTCGCGTGATCCAGACAAGTTGGATGACACCCAACGAGAAGAACTGGCAACCATTCGCCAGGCGAGTGCAACGGCTGAGAGCGCGTATCAACTCGTCCAGGATTTCATGCAGATGGTTCGCCACCGAAAGGGAGAGCGCTTAGATGGCTGGCTCAAACAAGCCACCTTGAGCCAGATCCCTGAATTTCGACGACTGGTCCGCAGTATCAATCGGGACAAAGCGGCGGTGCTGGCAGGATTGACGCTCGATTGGAGTAATGGACAGGTCGAGGGCCAGATTACCAAGCTCAAACTCATCAAGAGAACCATGTATGGCCGAGCCGACTTTCCCCTGTTGCGTCAGCGGGTGCTGCATGCGCTGTAGCAGACCAACGAGCCTCTCATCGTCCAGAGGCTCTGTGAGCCTCTCCACAGCGAACTGCAAGCGGGTCTCCTTGCCCGAGCCGACCGTTATGGCATCTGCTCGGGCAAGGAGAGGCGGGTCATCCTCACAGGAGAACTGAACCTGAAAGCTGGAGGGACACAGGATGTACAACGCGTGGGCCGATGCTCTCAATGCTCATCTGTATGAGCACTACGCCCAAACGTATCCCATTTATCGAGCCACAGGAAGTCTGCTCGTCGCCCTCGCTGGAGTGCGTGCTGGCATGACGGTGGTAGATCTGGCCTGTGGCACAGGCATTGTGACCGAGCAGTTGTCCTGGGCGCTCTCCGGGACAGGAACCCTTATCGCGGTCGATAGCTCCGCCGCTATGCTAGCAGTCGCCACCCACAAGTTTCCGGCGGCGAGGATTCGTTTCCTGCACAGCCCTGCTGAAACCATCGATGGTCTGCTTCCGGAGGCGTCAGTGGATGTCATCGTCTGCAATTCCGCTTTTTGGCAGACACGCATTCAAGACACCCTGCGGGCGCTGCAGAGGATCCTCAAAAGCGGGGCCAGATTTCTTTTTAATTTCTCTCTGGCACGGTTCTCAGACATCCCGCCACCGACGGCTGTGCTTCCTGCCCTAATGGTCCGCATTGCCCAGGAGCAGTATGGGTATGTGGTCCCAAGGAGACCACAGCCACGGTCGAAATGGACCGCCGAAGAGATTCAACACCTTCTCCAGGGTCCCTCATGGCGGCTGGTCTTGTGGGAAGATATCCTTTTTGAAGAGACAATCCAGGAGGCGTATGCCTTTTTCCATATCCCAGTCATGACGGAAGTCTATCTCCCTGGTCTAGACTACGGCACACGGTTGAACATCGTTGACCACGCCTATCAGCAGTTTAAAGCCTTCTCGAGAGATCGGTCCGTGTGGAGGTATGCATGGAGGTATTATATCCTTGAAAAGAACTGAGTCGGTGGAGAGAAAAGCAAGCTCATCCATCACCAAATGCGCGGGAGAGCCCAAAAATTGGTTCTTCCGCAGGCTCGCTGCTACGGCAATGATCGAGAAAGCAGGCGCCTCGCGTCAACAGAACGACCTGCAAGCACAGATGCCCCAGCATCATGGTGCAGGAGACCGGTCCGTGGACCCCTTCTCTCATTGAGGTGGGGTGAGCTTTTTCCTGCGACGCGGTGCGTTCCTCGTGCCTTTGGGCACAGCACGCAACTGCTTGTTGGTCGCAGGTCCCCGATGCCGAGAGACAGCAGCCATCGTTGGCGCCACGGTGGCATTGTAGGCTTCGACCCATGCCCGCATGCCTTCCGGCGATTCCATCTCAAAGCCCGCCTCCTTTCCCATCAGGACAAAGGACTTGGCCATGCCAAAGTTGGCTGGCTCCTGCAATGCTCGCTCCAGGCGTCTGGCGGCCTGCTGCGTCAAGTGCGCCAGCATCGGCTTGGCTTGCGGCAGCTGGTAGACACGCTCTAAAAAGTGCCAGAAGGCGCGTAATTCCTGGATAATCTCTGCCCCGTCCCCTCGCTCGGTGATGACTTTGCGCGGGAAGAGGTCATAGACAACTGCTTCTAGATCGCTGGGAGTCATCGTCGCGGGAGTCACGCCAGAGTAGGTGATGGCATAATGGATCAGAGCCCGGGCCCAGCCCAGTTCGGTTCCTCTCTGGGTGATCGTGTGTCCTTCTGGCGAGGCGGCAAACTGGTCCATCAAGGCTTGTTCATAGCGTAACGCTGGCTCTTCCAGATACGTGCCCTGCTCATCAAACACCGTTTCATTGAAATCAAATGACATCCTCATCGTCCTCCTTGCTGCGGTTCGTTGTGGATAGTTCCGATGTTCCCGCACCTGCTCTCCGCGCGACGTCGGGCGCATTCCTATCCAGCCAGCAGAGCTGCGCGAGAAGGCTCCTTCTCGGCCACATGCAGCACACGTGCTCGCAGCAGAGGGAGCTTGGCGCGGCCATACATGCTCCTTTTCAGGAGCTTCAGCCGGTTCACATGCCCTTCGAGAGGCCCCTGGTTCCAGGGCAGTGTCAAGCCTGCCAGCACCGCAGCCTTGTCTTGTTGGATGCCTTTAGCAAACGACTTGAGCTCTGGCAAACGGCTCGCTTCTGCCGAGCTGAGCCAGGCATCCAGTTGGTGTCCGGACCGCTCTCGGATCATCTGCATGAAGGCTTGTGCCAGGCGGTAAGCGGCCTCTGCACTGGGACTGGCTTGTCTGATCAACGCCAGTTCCTTTTGCTGTGTCTCGTCCAGCTTCTCTGGGTGACACACAAACAGCCAGGTGGCACGCTGTGCTGAGAAGTTTTCCAGTGGTGCGGGCGAAGCCAGGACACTCTTACGCCTTTGTCGTTTCGACGGGGACGACGACCCTAAGGCGTGTCTTTGAGGTGTCCGTAGCCTCTCCAGATAACGATACATGGCTTTGGATGAACCTCTGTATCCTTGGGCTGTCAGTTCGCGGTAGAGCTGTAAGCCATTGCGGTTTCCCGCTTGCCACCACTGGAGGACATAACGCTCATACGGATCGATGAGGCTGGGTCGTCTGCGCCGCCGTCTGCCTTCTGGAAAGGAGCCATGGGACAACCATCGCTGCACCGTTCGTCCTGATACGCCAATCCGAGAGCCAATGTCAGCCGCCGTCAGCCCCTGGTCACGAAGTTCAAGGACTTGCTCGTAGCGATCCAGTTTTTGAGCACGTCGAGCAAGACGAGCCTGTTCCTCGTGACGAGAGCGAGCAGGACGCTTTTCTTCCTCCAGCACGGGTTCCGTCTCTGCTCGCTCTTGCTCTGGTCTGTCCTTGTAAGGCACGTCGGATTTCAGCCCGGCAGCGAGCTAACAGAGTCTCGATACTCTCTGCTAAATTCTTCCCCAAATGCCACCGGTCTGCCACTTCAATGGCTTGTGGGGCCCCTTTCTTGATGGCAGCCGCGTATTCGGAAGAGCGATCTCGACTCACGATTTCCACGCTGGGATGCTTCTCAAACCAAGCTGAGACGGTTTCGACCGACCGATCGGGTAACACATCGAGAGGTTTCCGGCTTTCCAGATCGCAGATCAGCGTTCCATAGCGCAGGCGGCGTTTCCAGGACCAATCATCCAGCCCCACCACGCGTGGGGATGAGGCTGTAGGCAGTTCGGCTCGTTTGACCAGGCGCAAAATGGTATCGGAGCTGCCAGGATAGCTCAGGTTCTTGCCCAAGCGTGCGCCCGCCTCCCCGCCCAGTGCAAAGCCCATATCTCGGAGCGCCTCTTGCAAGCGCAAGGTGAATTTGACACGTGGCAACGTGAGAGAAGGAAAGCGTTCGGCAAAGATTTTGCGCACGCATGTATTCTCTTGACAGAAGAAGCGGCGCACGTGAATAACCAGATGTACAGGACGTCCACTGGCTGGTAGATCGCGTAAGGTGCGCGTGTAACGGCTTTGTATCTGTTTGGAGATGGTCCCACAACACGGGCATGGGGCTGCTGGAGAAGCTGCACACACCGCTATGGTCACCTCATTGGTCATACTCACTTGCTCAATCACAAGGTCGGAACGGTCGGGAAGAATGGTCATCGGCTCGCATTGCATCAGGAAAATGTCTGGCTGGAAGAATGTGTTCGGTTCTGTAGTATACCACATTTCGCATCAGCGAGCCTGCGGAAGAACCAAGATAGGGGTCAACATCTAAAGATGGGCTTCCCGGCCTGGGCGCGTTCTCGCTCAGGTGGGGTCAGCATGGGGGGCCACTGCCCATGCTGCTGTTCATGACGAGGCTCATGACGCGTTCATGACGCTTCCTCCTTATACTAGAAGCAGAGAGGGTGAGGTGCAGCCGGTGGTGAACAGCTCGTTCCTGCTTGCTTGTTTCGCTCTTTCCGTCACTGTACTCTCAACGAGAGAACGCGGTGTCGTCATTTTTTGCCCATGCTACGCTCGGAAACCAGCGAGCCTGTTCTGCGCTCTTCAGAGGACCCAGGACGACACACCAAGGGCAAGCAATCACGACACGCAATGCTCACCTGGACACCCAAGAAGAGGGAAAAGAAAGGAAAA
>WNGG01003276.1_pt1 | contig 24714 bp, 21 predicted proteins | sample 5400661 | NCBI WGS metagenome assembly WNGG01 (sample SAMN13153372, study PRJNA577476) | soil metagenome | isolation source: 100 cm soil or saprolite under Garry oak tree replicate 1 | place: USA:California | collected 2016-06-15
TATACCGCACCGGGTATTGCTCGACGCTCGCGCCTCGCCAGCGTGCCTGGAGGCCAGCAGCAAAGTGAAATCTCTTCAGAGACCCTAAGGAAGGATGGTAAGGAATGAGCCCATGCAGCGACCCTCCAACTTACGTTCCTTTCTCGGAAATCCGAGAGCCGTGGACACACTTGTCCGGGCAATAGAGCGGAATCGTCTTCCGCATGCCATGATCTTCGCCGGGCCCGCGGGAGTGGGTAAGCGAACACTGGCGCACCTGCTCGCGCAACTCTTGAACTGCCTCGCTCCTTCGGAAACAGACGCTTGTGCAACCTGTATGAGCTGCCACAAGGTACTGTCTGGGGTCCATCCGGATGTTCGCGAGCTAGGGCCCGAAGGCGCCTTCATCAAGATTGAACAGATTCGTGCTCTGATCGCGGAAGTCGCCTTTCAACCTTTCGAGGGAGAGTATCGCGTGGCGATCCTCGATGGCGCCGATCAGATGCGCCAGGAAACCGCAAACAGCCTGCTAAAGACACTGGAGGAACCTCCCAGCAGGACATTCCTGATCCTGGTCACGACCAACCCGTACGCGCTCCTGGCAACCATTCGCTCTCGCTGCCGGATGCTGCAATTTGGGGGCATTCCGCACGACCAAATCGAGCACTACCTGGTGGAGCGAGAAGGGATCAATCCTCGGGAGGCGAGAATAGCAGCGCTTCTCAGCAACGGAAGCTTGAGTGCGGCGGTCAGCTTCGATGCCGGTCGTTTCCAAGAGGTGCGCGGCCAGGCGCTGCGTTTTGTTCGACTGCTTTTCGAGCGCGGCGGATTCTTTCAAATAAGCCCAATGGCCTCCGCGCTGGCGAAGGAGAAGGAAAACTTTCAGCTTTGGCTCGATCTGGTTGCGATCCTGCTTCAGGACGCCTACTTTGCCCACGTGTCTCCCGCTCGTATGGCCCAGATCGATATCGCTCAGGAGCTTCAGGCATTGGCAGGTTCGCTTCCGATCTCGACAATCGTTTCCGCGATCGAAGCTGTGCAGAAGCTCCGAAGATCCTTGGTCTATAACCTGAATCGACAGATTGCTCTCGAAGCGCTCTATCTCTCTTTCGTAGGGACCAGGGGGAGGATTTCGGATTGCGGATTGCGGATTGCAGATTGAAAACCAATCCGCAATGAAATCCGCAATCCGCAATCCGCAATCCAATTCAGCCGCTCTTCTTTTCGAGGTCGGATATGCGACTTCGAAAGTCCGGGGCCTTCGGTGAATCAGGGTATTTCTGCAGGAAATCCTTGTAAACATTCAGCGCTTTACTATGCTCTCCATTTTTTTCATAAGCCTTTCCCAGGGACTCGTAAGCTCTTATCAGATTAGGCTGGTGTTGGAGGGCCTGCAAGTACCGCTGAATAGCCGCGCTGTAGTTCTTCTTCTTGAAATAGAAATCACCTACTTTCAGGTTCTTTTCGGCTTCCAGGGGACTGAGGACCTTCTCCTTCTCCTTGGCGTCCGCTTCTTCTTTCCCTTCGGCTGTTGCGGTATCGCGTATCAAAGCGGGTTTCGAAGGACGGCTTTGCGTATAACCGCCCACGGCAGTTACAAGAATGACCATAAGAGCGCAAGTTCCGATTTCGGATTTCCAAATCCGCAATCCGCAATCCCTCATCGGCGTAAGCTGCTGAAAAATCATGTTGGTTATAAAATCTAGCTCATTATTTTTCTCTTGTCAAAGAAGCAGGTGAGGGTTACTATTCGGACAACCCGGCTTCAGGAAGTTCCGTAGCATTCTGTTTTTCCATTAGTGTGAGCACGGAGAGGCGCAGAGGTGATTCATTGAAGTATTAATATTTCGCCTGTCATTGCCGCTTTCCTAGGAGCGAGGAGCATGGTCAACCGCAAGCTAATCCGGCCGAGTTTGTCGGAGATCAAGGATCAAATGCCGCGTTATGGCGCCAGTCCCAGAAAACGTGTGCCCCCTGAGGTCACCAACGCGGAGAATTACTACTACATCAAGCAGATGGCTGCCAAAACGCCGATGGTCGTCAAATTGACCGACGGGGAAGAGATCCGCGGCGTGATCGAGTGGTACGACAAAAACTGTATCAAGGTACATCGGCAGGAAGGTCCCAATCTTTTGGTCCCGAAGCACGTCATCAAGTACATGTACAAACAGCATGACGACCAAGAGCCTGATGAAGTGGATCTGGAGTAGGTAGAATCGCGCTCGCTGCAGATGCCATCCTTGGGCCGGTTCGCGCCAACTCGGATTACCACCGGGATCCCTTGGAATCGGCGTTTCCCTCGAGGCAGTGAACGACCTGACCGGAGTGGTCTATGCGGGATGACTCTGTTCAACCGCATCCCTTGTGCACCGCTTCTCTGAACCTAGCCTTAACCTGAACTCCCACGACCTGAAATCCGTTATTCCTGCTGTGCCGTCCTTGGGGTCTGACCGTGAAAGATTCAATTTTTGTGTAGTGGCTCGGGCATGAAACCAAAATTGAATTTTCAGAGTCCGAACCCCAAGGACATAGGAAAATTGTGAACCTTCAGGATGTGATGCCAAGGAGAAGGAAAATGGCGGCTAACGTCAGTGTGACACCGGGACGGTGGATCGGGATGGGATGGAGACTCTTCAAGGAAGATGTGGGAAACTTCATTCTGGTCGCCCTGATCGGGCTGGCGTTGATGAACTTTAGCGCCTTCGTGGTTACCGGTCCCGTCTTTGCCGGTTTTTTCCTGGTGGTGAGGCGGCGGATGCTGGAAGGGCGCACCGATTTGAACGATTTGTTTGCCGGGTTTAGCCCGTTCATTGATGCTTTGTTGATTTCGCTGCTTACCGCGATTTTCATGCTCGGCGGCTTCGCCCTTTGCATCGTTCCCATTTTCATCGTCGCCGGCTTTTATCTGTTCAGTTACCTGTTTTTGGTCGATCGAAAGCTCTCGTTTTGGGATGCCATGGAGTCGAGCCGCAAGGTTGTGGCGCAAAACCTCATTGGTTATACGATGTTTGCCGTGTTGCTTGCCCTCCTGAATTTTCTGGGGCTTCTTCTGGCCGTGGTTGGACTGCTGGTGACAGTGCCGATCTCCGTTGCGGCGGTGGCGGCGGCATACAAAGAGGCCGTGGGTTTCGCGTACCAGCCGGTTGAAGCCCACGGGCCAATCCACATCCCCTGAACGGCAAGCAAAGGGGGAAAGAAGCGTCATTGGTCACAGAGACATAGAGCCACAGAGAAAAGCCGGCCACGAATTACTCGAAAACCGGCTGGCGGTTCCGCGTGCGGGGCTTTTGCATCACGCCCGCTAACGGTCTGAACCGTCTGTGACCAAATCAATTTGTGTAATTCGTGGCCAGTTTTTCCGGCGGTCTTGCCCGAGGTCACACCTCTGAGAATTAAAGCATGAGTTGGACCAGGGTGCGCACGCCGAAGCCCGTAGCTCCCTTGGAAGCGTAGGGACGGCCGTCGCTATCGAGGTCCATAGCGGCGATATCCAGATGGACCCAGGGGGTGTTCTCGGCAAACTCCTGAAGAAACTTGGCCGCGGTTATGGCTCCTCCCCAGCGGTTTCCGACGTTCTTAACATCTGCAATCTCGCTGCGTATCTGCTTGCGGTACTCGTCATCCAGGGGGAGCTGCCACAACCGTTCCCCGGTAATGCTGCTGTTCCTCTTCAGACGTTCCATTGTCTTCTCGTCAGTCCCCATCATGCCGGCGCGCACCATTCCGAGGGCCACGACGATGGCCCCCGTGAGTGTCGCGACATCGACCAGGGCGGTAGCGCCGAGGTTGCGCGCGTAGGTCAAGGCATCAGCCAGTATCAATCGCCCTTCGGCGTCGGTATTGATGATTTCTACGGTTTTTCCGGAAAGACTTTTCACTACGTCCCCCGGCCGAGTGGCCCCGCCGCTTGGCAGATTTTCGACCGCGGGGATAAGCCCCATGACGCGCTGCCGCGGCCGCAATTGCGCCAGGGCGACCATGGCGCCAAGGACGGCAGCTCCGCCGGCCATGTCGGCTTTCATCTCCTCCATTCTCTCTGCCGGCTTGATGCTGATACCGCCGCTGTCGAAGGTGACGCCCTTTCCAACGAAGGCATACATTTCGCCTTTTGTCTTTTTCTCCTGCCCGGGGATGCGCATTACGATCAATTTCGGAGGCTGTTCACTGCCGCGACTCACGGCGAGGAGCGCATTCATCCCGAGTTTTTCAAGCTGCTCCTGATCGAGGGTCTCGACTTCCAGGCCCACTTTCTGACCCATGCTCCATGCACGCTCGGCAAACTCAGTGGGCGTCAGAATGTTTGCCGGCTCATCCACAAGACTGCGTGCAAAGTTGGTCGCTTCGCCGATAATCGTGCCGCGACGAATCCCTTCCATGACTTCGGACCGGTCTATTCTCTCCTGGCTGAGCAGCACAAACTTTTCCAGCGGCGTTTTTTCTTTATCCCGGGTCTTGTAAAGATCCGAGTCATAAAGCCCGTACAGCGCCCCCTCCGTGGCGACCCGAGCGGCTTCCAGGGGAGGGTGGCTGCTTCGCCGGAAGAGGGCGACTGTCCTGCATCCCGAGGAACGAGCGGCGCGCGCCACCGTGCCGGCGATCTGCCTTAGCGCCGCCAGATCGAAGGCCGGCTGCAAACCTGCGCCCACCAGGAGAAGACGGCTGGCCTTGAGCCCTGCCGGCCTGTGGATGACACAGGTGTGATGCAGATCTGCTTTAAACTCACCCGAGGAAAGCAAGGTCGAGAGAATTCCGCGCGTAGTTTTATCAAGCAGGAGGAGAGAACGGGACTGGGGTGTCTCGCCGGCGAAAACGGGAAACGCCAGCATGTCGCAAACCGCATCGCTGTAGTTTCCAGATTGAAACTCGATTTGCATGAAGTCCCTCCAACTGCGTGGCTTCTAGCTAGTTTCTGGTGCGAAACTAGCCCCGCAGGGGCGACTCAGGAAAGCCCAGGGCGCAAGCCCTGGGAACAAGGACAGTAACAACGGAAGCCCCGAAGGGGCGATGCAGTGGGTCCCGGTACCAAAGACGTGCCTTATACACGCGCAAAGGTATCAAGGTCAATCCCTTTTCCTGTGACTTGCCTATGAGCTTGCGTATCTCCTCGCGGTGCAGCAGGAGCTTGCGCGTGCGGGTCGGATCGTGATTCTGCCGGTTGCCGTGAGAATAGGGACTGATGTGGCAATTCAGTAAGAAGGTTTCCCCCCCTCGCACGAGCGCATAACTGTCTTTCAGGTTAACGCGACCCTCCCGGATCGATTTTACTTCCGTGCCGAGAAGTGCGACGCCGCACTCGAGCTTTTCGAGAATGAAGTAGTCGTGAAAAGCCTTTTTGTTAGTCGCAATGACTTTGTCTTCGGCTTCACTCATCAATGACGAATGACGAATGACGAATGACGAATGACAAACAGGCGTGAGAGCTGGCACGCTTGAATTCGTCACTCGTCATTCGTCATTCGTCACCCTCCGCAGGCCGGTCTTCACGTACTCTTCCGCCGCTTCCTGCCATGGCCGCATCAGCGGAAATCTTTCGCGCGCGAGGCGCCCGTTTGCCAGCACGGAGTTGGCCGGACGCGACGCGGGACGCGGATACTCTGTCGACGCCACGGGTAGTACGGGCACATCAAGCCCAAGCCATTCTACGACCCGCGCCGCCAGTTCATACCATGTACAGGAGCCGCTGTTAGTCAGGTGATAGGTACCGCGGCACCCGGCTTCCAGCATCCTTCGCGTATACCGGGCCAGGTCGATGGTGCAGGTAGGACTCCCACGTTGATCGTTGACCACCCGAAGCGTCCCCCGGCTCCGGGCCGCCTGTGCAATAGTCCGGATGAAGTTCTTTCCGTGACTCCCGAACACCCAGGAGGTTCTCAAGATAAGATGGTCCGCACAAAAAGCCCGGACGAGCTGTTCTCCCGCCAACTTCGATTTGCCATAGATGCTCCGCGGATTGGGTGTGTCTTCCTCGCAGTAAGGCTCGTCCTTAGTCCCGTCAAAGATGTAATCCGTACTGAAATGAATGACTGCCGACCCGATGGCTGCAGCGGCGGCTGCAAGGTTGCCGGCTCCGTGCCCGTTCACAAGGAAAGCCTCTTCTTCTCGAGACTCGCACCCATCCACGTCGGTCATGGCGGCGGCGTTTATGACGATCTCGGGATGGACCTCGAAAACCCGGGCTTTGCAGTGCTCTGCGTCCGTAATGTCGAGATCGCCGTGGCCCAAGCCGGCAACTTGGTGTGCGGCGCCCAGTTCCTCTACGAGGTCAGTCCCGAGCATTCCTCTGGCGCCGGCGATAAGAATTCTCATCGGCATGAATGAGGCCAGCGTTGAACAGCGTGATTCTTTGCGTCTTCGTGTCTTCGTGCTGGATGGTGGGCAGGCTTTACCACGAAGGCGCGAAGGCGCGAAGAATCGCCAAGTCTTTGGTTGCGGCTATGCCGCGCCAGGTTCATCGGTGGTTTCATATTGGCAATTTACGTAGACGAAAATTCTTTCCGGCCGGCAAGGGATTTTCGACGCTGTGGCACGGATTGCACAAACCTAGGGCAGCGTCAGTCACGAAAAAAATTCTTGAGGGTCGTGAAATCCGTGGCAAGTTCTTCTGGCGTCAATTCGTTTGCGCTTCTCACAGCTCGGAGAGTGTCTTCTGCCGCTGCCCGTACATTCGATCGTAGTAGCTGAGATAGGCTCCACTGCGCACGTGCTCCACCCAGGCGGCATTGTGGCGGTACCAGTCGATGGTTTCTTGCAGGCCCATATGGAAGGAGATCCTGGGTTTCCATCCCAACGCTTGCTTCAGCTTCGAAGGGTCGATTGCGTAGCGGCGATCGTGCCCAGGCCGGTCCTTGACGAGTGTAATCAAGGATTCGGGTTTGCCCAGGGACTTCAAGATGAGTCGGGCAATTTCCAGGTTGGTCATCTCTTGCCGTGCCCCAATGTTATAGACCTCGCCGCTCTTACCATGGTGAAGGATCCGATCGACAGCGGCGCAATGATCCTGAACGTGGATCCAGTCCCGAACATAGAGGCCGTCTCCGTAAAGAGGCAGTGACAGTCCCGCCAGCGCGTTCGTGATAAGCAAAGGCATGAGCTTCTCGGGGAACTGATAGGGTCCGTAGTTATTGGAACACCGGGTAATAATTGCGGGGAAGCCGTAAGTATGATGATAGCTTCGGACGAGGAGGTCCGCTGCGGCCTTGGTGGCGGCATAGGGGCTGTTGGGAGCGATCGGGCTGCTTTCGACGAAGGCGCCGGTGGGTCCCAGGCTGCCGTAGACCTCATCCGTCGAGATCTGAAGGAACCGCAGGATGCGGTTTTTGCGGGACGGTTCCAGCAGGTTCAAAGCTCCTACGACGTTGGTCCGCGCAAAATCCGAGGCGTCCAGAATGCTCCTGTCCACATGCGATTCGGCTGCAAAGTTCACTACGGCGTCGACGCCCCTTTTCAGCACGTCGCCCACCAGATCCGGATCGCAGATGTCGCCGTGGAAAAATGTGTGGCGCGGATGATTCTCCAGGCCTTCGAGGTTTTCCAGATTCCCCGCGTATGTAAGCTTGTCCAGATTCAGGACCTCATAGTCGGCGTAACGGCTGAGCACGTAACGCACAAAGTTGGAACCGATGAACCCGGCTCCTCCTGTAACCAGCAACCGCAAGGTCAGCCGTCCTTTCTGCTCCAATCGTAAGGAATCTCGCCGCTATCAGGGGAGACCCGGTACTCATCCGGATCGCTGTATTTATAGAGTTCCGTCGGAACGTTGATTACCAGGGCTTCATACTCGCTGATGCATTTGAAGCCGTGATACACGTAGGGAGGGATCTGCAACACCATCTGATTATGGGTTCCCATGAAAAATTCATTGATCTCGCCAAAAGTGGGAGAGTCTTTTCGAGCGTCATAGAGGACGATCTTCATCATGCCATGGACAACAATAAAATGATCCCATTGAGTCTTATGATAGTGCCAGCCCTTTACAACGCCCGGGTAGGCGCTAGTCAGGTAAATCTGCCCGAACTTCATGAAGATCTCATCGTCGCACCGCAGAATCTCCATGAGGCGGCCGCGCTCGTCGGGAATGAGGCGTAACTTCTTGGTCCGTACCTGATGAATCATATCGAATGGCAATCACTGATCTCCTATCGGTCGGCTATTGCAGTTTGGCTCCCTTGCTGTGCCTTCGCCGCCACTAGATTGGAAGCGCGAAGCAGGGAATCGAACGTGCCCGCATCCGTCCACCATCCGTCCAGGGCATCGTAGGTCATTTTCCCCTTACGAATGTATTCGTTGTTCACATCGGTGATCTCCAACTCTCCCCGTCCGGAGGGCTTGAGGGTCTTTATGATATCGAAAACCTCGGCGTCGTACATGTAGATACCGGTCACCGCATAATTCGAGGCCGGAACGGCGGGTTTCTCATCGATGCGCACGATCTGGCTGCCTCGAATTTCCGGGACGCCGAACCGCCGCGGATCCTCGACTTCCTTCAACAGGATTCGTGCCCCCTCGCCCTGCTGCCGGAAATTCGCCGCATGGCGGGCGATGGAACCCTCGATGATATTGTCCCCGAGGATGACACAGACCAGTCCCCCGTCGGCAAAAAATTCCGCCAGCGCCAGAGCCGCCGCGATACCTCCTTCGCCTTCCTGGTACGCGTAGTTAAGATGCGCGAGCCCAAACTCCTTTCCATTGCCCAGCAACCGGAGGAAGTCACCGGCGTTCTTCCCTCCGGTGACGATCAATATTTCCCGTATGCCTGCTTCCACGAGCGTTTCGATGGGATAGTAGATCATGGGCTTGTGATAGATGGGCAGCAGGTGCTTGTTCGTGACCTTGGTCAACGGAAACAGACGCGAGCCCAGTCCGCCTGCCAGAACGATTCCCTTCATAGTGGTCGTCCTACGTTACAAAAGTTCACTAGTATATCACCGGTCTCCGGTTCCAAGCCAATCTTTCGAATGTGTAATTGGAAGTGGGAGTCCAATTCACGCTGCCGCGAACTCCTCAGAAGCTGTGGAGAATTTAATTCGTGTCAATTCGTGGAATTCGTGGCGGATTTATTGGCCACGAAGTTCACGAAAACGATCACTGACCATTTTGGATGTCATCGATTTGAAATACAATTTTTCACAGTCTCTCCGACCGCGCCGCTTGACTCCCACTTCTAAATGGACCCTTTCGAATGGGGTGTAATTAAGTTAAGTGGTAGTCAGTTTCTGCCGCGGGATGCGCGCAAAAACGGACAAATAACGAGTCCGATGGAGTGCGACGACTTGTCGCGCTTTCGTTCTGACGCCCGGGCCATAGCGGCGACGAGTCGACAAGTCGCCGCCCTCCAAAAGAGCTGTGATGGTTGTCTGCAGTTGACCAAAGCGGTGCCTGAGCCGACTCCCACTTCTAATTGCACCCTTTCGAGTGACGAATGAAAGGGCGGTATTTCATTCGTCACTCGTCATCCGTAATTCGTCATTCAAACATAGTTCGTAGAGTTTGGCGTATTTGAAATAGACAGAAATTGCAGCCATCACTGCGACCATGAGGCCGGGGACACCATCGAGGAAGCCGCCCCTGAAGAAGTAACCCTTGAGAAAAGTGGCGGGTGGGTCGCCCAGGAGTCTGAGCACCGAAGACCGGCGCCCCTTCTGGCGGTAATCCTGTGCGGCCAGTGTGGAGTACGTTTCGAGACGCTTCAGGTAGTCGGAGAGCCTGCGATACGTGAAATGCTGTATCTCGCCCTGAAGTTGTCCCGGGGATCCTTCTGTTTTGACCGACTCGTGAACGCGGCCGCCTTGCCAGCGGCCCCTGCGGCGGTCGAACAGACGCAGTTGGTAATCCGGGTACCAATCACCGTGGCGGATCCAGCGGCCCATGAAGTGGGCGACCCGCGGGATCCGATAACCGTCGCGCTTAAAACCGCCGCGCCGCAGGCTCTGGATTTCAGACTCGAGCTCGGCGCTGGGACGTTCGTCCGCGTCCAACGAGAGAATCCAGTCATTGGAGGCCCTTTCCACGGCGTAGTTTTTCTGGTCGACAAAGCCCGTCCAGTCACGGTGAAAAACCTTGTCCGTATAGAGGGCGCAAATATCCAGAGTGCGGTCCCTGCTTCCGCTGTCCACAACCACAATTTCGTTAACCCAGCCCAGACGTTCCAGGGCCTCCGCGATGTTACCCTCTTCGTTATGAGTAATAATCGTCGCGGAAATCCGTTCCATATCGATTTACGATTGACGATTTGCCGTTGTTTGGAGTTCAAGCTTTTAGCTTGCCCCGACAGCAGCCTGAAGGCTGAGCTGCAAAACTGCCCCTGAAAAACTGACCTGTTTGAGGTCCAGCTTTAGCCTGCAGCCTAAAGGCTCGCGCAGAAATAACTTCCCATTTTGCCGCAGGCCTGCGAGCCGCAGCCCGCAAGGGCGCGTATCGGCGTTGTTGCCGCTCCTCGACGATGTCCGACATCGCCTGCGTCGCGGCGCCTCGCATCTGCCCGCCCGGCGCTCGCCCCAAAATGGGAATTTATTTCTGCGCGAGCCCTAAAAGCTGAACTCCAAACAATCGTCAATCCCGATCAGGCCTTGCGCAATGCGATGGGAGCGGAGCTATAGAAGCGTTCGAGGAGCTCCAGCACTTCCCGATCCGAACGTACCATGGTCCTGCGGTTCTCCCGCCTTTTCGCGCGGATATAGGAAAGGCGTCTCAAACCTGTAAAGATGCCCCAGTAAAAGCGCCAGTCCAGCAACAGCCAGCTTATCAGGAAGCGACCCGACAGCGTCAGCAGATGCGTCCAGAACATCCGGGGGTCGTGCAGCAGCATCCAGTGAAAGAGAATCCGGTTACGCCGGGAGAGCATCTCCACGGTCCGCCTCTTGAAAAACCGGCCGATCGTCTGGCTGGCGTCATGGTAGGCCACGCTCCGGGGTTCATACTTCACATACCAGCCGCGTTTCCATGCCCGGTAGGAAATCTCGATATCCTCTACAGGAAAAAGAATAGGGTCAAAACCACCAATCCGCAGAAATTTGTCGCGATCAAAGGCGGAGAAAGCGCCAACGGCGCTGAAGGAGAGCAAAGAGAGGTCGGGCCGCGCCCAGGGGAAGAGGTCGTAGTTTTCGTAGGTGCTCCACATGCCGCGACGGAAGCGCGCAACTTTGCCACCATTGCAGAAAACATCCCCGTTCTGATTAAAGATCTTCCCGGTGACGGCGAACACCAGCGGATCCCTGAAATGTTCCGTCAGGGGCTCAATACAGTCTTCTTTCAAGCGTACGTCGTTGTTGAGGAGAAGCACGACGGGACAGCGTGCGGCAAGGAATCCCGTCTGGCATGCGGCGGCGAATCCCTGATTCCTTTTGTGCTCGAGCGTCAGGACCTCGCCGGAATAGCAAGACCGGAGCCAGTCCGGCGTATCATCTCCGCCTCCGTCTTCCACCACGAGGATCTCCGCCTGTGCGCCGTTTCTCCTGCGGTAAAACTCCGTTGCGGAGATTACGGAGGGGAGATAGGCTTCAAGCAAGTGCCTGCCCTTCCAGGTTGGTATGACGATCGAAACGTCCATAAGACCCTTGGTGTCTGACCCTGAAAATTTAATTTCCCGCAAAAAATTCAATCGAGGAACCAGGGAAAATTAAATTTTCAGGGTCAGACCCATCCAATCAGGGGACGAAGGAGATAGGCCGGCCGTCCATGTCCGGTGGAATCCTGGCGCCGAAGATCTGAACGACTGTGGGTGCAATGTCCATGATCGTATACGCCCCGGGGGCCACTTTCCGGTTGGAGACCAGAATGCCGGCTGTATCAGACCGGTCCGAAGCGCAGTGATCGCCGCTCCATTTCTTGAGGTTGGCCACGACGATGCTCTCAGGAACCGCGCCCAGCGCGGTCTGCCAGGAAGTACGGTAGCCGTCATGGAAGGAGAGCTGTAGGTCGGGAGCGTGTTCCAGCTCTGGTCCGGTGAAAATATCTTCCCGGCGGTAGACGCCCTGGATCACGGGTGCCCCGGTGTCAGGGTCCCGGTATTCACGCATTCCGGCGATTATCTCGCGCCGCGCCTTCTCATAGTCCTCACCTGGCTTGACGCACCCTTTGCCTTCGCGACCCTGCAGGTTAATGAAAATTCCAGCCAACCCCAGGCTATACGCTTTCGTCTTGCTCCAGTCGACATTGGGAAAAAAGCTTCCACCGCTGAACATGTCGTCGAGCTTTTTCGCGGCAGAGTCCGAATCAGTTCCCTTGAGAGTCATGAACCCGTTGCGCGCGAGCCATGTGTTGGTGTTGAACTCTCGCCTCCACGTGTGGAATCCATGATCGCTGACCACCAGCAAAGTTCCATTGTCGCCCAACCGCTCCAGGACCGTGCCGATGATGCTGTCCATCTTGCGGTACACGCGAAGAATCGCATCTCCATACTGCTGCACCAACGCGTGGTCCCATCGCGGATGCTCAGGGTCCAGGAAGCGGTAACACATATGGGACACGCTGTCGGTGGCGGTAAATACAGCCACCAACAAGGCTGGCTTGTCGTTTGTGAGCTGCTCAATTACGGCCGCTTCCAGAGAATCCATGTTCCGGAAGAGATCCTCCAGGAACACCTTCTCGTCGATCTTCTCCTCATTCAATCCCCAGGTCTCATGGATCCAGCCGAGGGTTTTATACAGGCCGACACGCCTCGCGAGCTCTGAAGAGAATTCGGGCGGATACGAGATGGGAACCGGCGGCGAACGCGGATCCAGACTTATCGGTTCCAGATAGAGCCGGACTTCGGGATAGGTTTCCAGAACATAGAAGCGGCTGATCCCGCGTAAATCGACGAAGACTCCGCCGCGAAAGCGGAAATCAAACCAGTCGCTCCAGGTTCCCTCAGCGACGACCTGTTGCTGGCCCTGAAGGGAGATCTTCAAGGACTTGTCATCCGGGGCAATATCGAGATCCACGGGTATGGAGAGACGGCGGAGATCGTCGTAGCGCGGGTCGTAGGGTCCCTCTACCTGCGTCTTGACGCTCCGATCGTGGCGCTCGAGGCGCACCAGGACCCCGCCAAACTCGGTGTTGCCGACGTCCCATTGAGTCAGATCGGTGGCGAAGTAGAAGAAGGTTCCCCAAGTCTTGCGGATGTCCGCCACTCCGAGGCCGCACAACAGCCTGCCGCCGGGTAATACTTCCGGAGGCATCGACAAGGGCATGCGCAGGATCGAAGCTCTGATACCCTCGTCGGCCACGATCTTGTAAAAAGGGGCGCCCTTGCGGTTGTTGGTGATCTTCGGGCGCCGGACGGGCAGACTGTGCCACAAGAACTTCGGTTTTTGAATGTCCACCAGGCCGATGTCCGGAATGTAACTCAAGCGGTCCACTTTAAGAAAATCGAAGATGCCGTGTTTGCCTGGATTCATGCCGGTTGCGAATGAAGCCCAGGCCACCGGGGATTCCGGAGGTTCCGTGGTCCCGAGATGTTCGACCGTTCCCGATCGGCTCAGCTTCTGGATGTTGGGCAGTTTGCCCTCACCCATCCATTGAGCGAGAAGCTTAGGGTCGGCGCCGTCGAACCCCAGCACCACAACCTGTTCCTTCACGTCCCTTTTGGCGGGAACCCGGGAGCATGAGGCGAACAATATGAGCACAAGACTGAGCGGGATTGACGATTGAAAAAGCGCCAATTTTCTGGGCTCCGAGAATTCGGAGTATAGAGAATCCGGACCGAATTGCAATAGCGGCGGCGACGCAGGCCGCGCCTACGGCTCGTGCATTTTTTCACAGCTTCTGAGGCATTACGCCTGAGGCAGCCTAAAAGTTGACTCCGAACCTCGCATGGGGTGTAAAAAAGTGCGAGTCGCCTCAGGTTCCGCTTTGGTCAGGTGAAGTTGAACAATCACAGCTCTTTTGGAGTGCGGCGACTTGTCGCCGCACTCCATAGCGCACTCGTCATTTGTCCGTCTTTTGCGCGCATCCTGACTTGCACTTTTAATTGCACCCCCTCGCATGGCTGTACTTGCGCCCTGGAGAACCGTGTGTTAGCCTTCTCTATTGGTTCTTACGCCGCCTGTTTCAAAACTTGGATAGTCCGATCGACATGCGAACGAAGGTTTATTACCACGATAACTGCTTTGACGGACTTGCTTCCGCGGCCGTGTTCAGCAACTTCTATGGTTCTGCGATCCGGCAGGGTACGGAACTCGTATACGAAGGACTCGCTCACCGCGCTGGACAGCTTTTCATCGACGTGCAGTTCGACGGGGATGAGAATGCAATCGTGGATTTCAAATACTCCAGTGATCATCGTCTTACCTGGTGGTTCGATCATCACCAGAGCGCGTTCCTGAACCCTCAGGATGAAGCGCATTTTCGCGGGGATATGAGCGGCAAGAAATTTCATGACCCCACGTACAAGTCCTGCACGAAGTTCATCACCGAAACGGTTCGAGAGAAGTTCGGATTCGATTCAAGCCGGCTGGAGGAGCTAATTCGGTGGGCTGACATTATCGACGGCGCTCAATTCAAAGATGCCCGGGCCGCGGTCGAGCTGAAAGAGCCCGCAATGAAACTGATGATGGTCATCGAAGGCATTCGGAATCCGTCGCGCCTCCACGGTCTGATCGAGGAATTCCAGCAGAAGAAGCTCGAAGAAATCGTGGCTCTGGAATGGGTCCAGGAAGCCTTCAAGCCGTTGTACGAGCGCCACCTGAAATCAATCGGAATCATCCGTGAAAACGCCGAGTGCGCCGACGGCGCAGTATTTTTTGATGTGAGCGCGTTTGGCCTTGAGGGGTACAACAAATTCATTCCTTATTACCTCTTCCCGCAGGCTACGTACTGTGTGGGGTTGAGCCTTTCCAGCTACCGTTCGAAAATCTCCGTCGGTTCCAATCCCTGGAGCCCGCGACCGCGCACTCACAACCTGGCGGCCCTGTGTGAAAGATACGGCGGCGGCGGCCATCCGGTAGTAGGGGCAATTTCCTTTCCTCCGGAGGAATTGCCGCGCGCCAGAGAAATCGCCCGCGAAATTGTCCGTGAGCTGCGCAGCGAAAGCTAGCAGCAATGGAAGCACGCGAAAGAGTTACCCATCCGCGTTTGCGCCCGGTAGAGGCGTTTCCTGTGAGGTTGCAGGGGCAGGATTTAGTCTGCCTGCGCGATCCCGCCGCTTTGGCCGAGCAGCCCATATTTCTTAATGGCCCTCTGGTTCTGCTTGTCTCTCTAATGGATGGATCGAAATCGCTCCGTGACATCCAGGCGGAATTTATGCGCCAGACCGGAGAAATGCTGTTCATTGAAAACATCGAGGAGCTAGTCGGCCAACTGGAAAACCATCACTATCTCGACAGCCCTTCCTTCAGCGCCTACTACGAAGCTCTGGTTCAGGAATTTCGCAAGCTGCCGGTTCGCCCTGCGACGCATGCGGGTGCGGCCTACGAGGGGACCGCGGAGGGCCTCCGGCGCCAGATCGACACCTTCTTCGAGCATCCCGACGGCCCGGGCACGACGGGCGTCTCAGACCACGGAGAGCCTCTACGGGGGCTGATCGCGCCTCATATTGATTTTCACCGGGGCGGGCCCGCGTACGCTCATGCCTACAAGGCGCTCGCCGAGCATCCGGGCGCGGACCGATTCATCATCTTCGGAACGTGCCACAATATGATCCAGAAGCGTTTTGCGTTGACCGAAAAAGGTTACGACACGCCCCTTGGCTGTGCGGAAACGGACCAGGAATTCGTGCGCAGGCTGGCAGCGAAACTTCCTGAGGATCCCTTCGTGGATGAGTTCGCCCACCGCGGCGAGCATTCGGTTGAATTTCAGGCTGTTTGCCTCAAATACCTTCTCGGTGACCGTCATCCTTTCAAGATCGTTCCCATCCTGGTGGGATCCTTCCACGATATTTACTCCGATGGGAAGACGGCCGTCCAAGATCCTGAGATTCAGGCGATGGTGGATGCGGTCGTGGAAGTCATGCAGGAAATGCCTGCCAGCTATTGCCTGATCGCCGGTGCAGACCTGGCGCACGTCGGCCGCCGCTTCGGAGACCCGTCGGGACCTACCGAGCGGTTCCTGAAAGAGGTGGAGGAAGACGACCGGGCCCTGCTCCACCTGGTAGAGGCCGGGGACGCCGAAGGAGTATTTCGATCCATCGCCGCCGATAACGATCGGAGACGGGTGTGCGGCTACCCGCCGATCTACATGACTCTCCGGTGCCTGGAAAATCCTCGCGGGAAACTCCTGCAGTACCGTCAATGGGCGGATCTCGAGGCTGGAGCGGCGGTGACCTACGCGAGCGTCGCCCTGTTCTGATCGTTTTGTTTCTTCACCCCTCTTGCTTCGCTACTTACGTGGCGCGGCACAGCCGCAACCAAGTTATTCACCCCAGCTCTGGCCTGAACTCCAAAACATACAGTCCTTCGCGTTTGCTTGGCCGGCGTATCCGGCCTCGACCAGCAGGCCTGCCGTGAGCTGGTGCTGCACGTTCGAGCTCCACTGGTAGACATAGGGAGTCCGGTTATTCGCGTCCAGGCTGAACGGGAACGTGAGCCCGGGATTGAAGGCCAGCGACGGAAGCATCTCGTCCAGGAGAAAATCCGGCTGGGTCAGCCGCGAGTTGAGGCTGAGCGACTGGAAAAAGGGAGGCCCGATGACATGGAACTGCAGCTCGTTCCAGTTCACCAGATCGTGGTAAATGCCGTAGCCCGTCCGGACGACCGTCTTCTCGCTCGCCTTCCAGGCCAGCCCGATCCGGGGCGCGAAATTGTTCAGGTCGTTCGGAATGATCGACCGGAGCACCCCGGGATCTCCCGCGACCCTGACGGCGCCGGAGGCCGGGTCAAAGAACTTCATCTTGTCGTCGATCTCGACCGGCGCCGAGTCGATCTCGTACCGGACTCCCAGGTTTAAGGTCAGGCGCGGGTGGCCCATTTTGGTGCCGCCTTGGGACCACTTCACCACGAAGACACGAAGGACACAAAGGTGCACCACGTTGTAGCCTGTGTGAATCTTCGTGTCTTCGTGGTGAGATTTTTGGGGTTGTGGCTCTGCTCCTGTACTACTAACCCGAAAATCCTTTGCTTTTTGCAAAGGATTCTTGTGCGCTCCCTGGGACGACCTCTGCGTTCTCCGCGTCTCTGCGGTGAAAGCCGTTTGGTTGCGGGTGGGCTGCTCTGTGTTTATCGGTGTTCATCTGTGGTTTCATTTTGTGCGAATTAAATCTCTCATTGGGGCGTGCCGTCGGGTCAGGGGTTCTTCGTGTCCATGGGTTTTGGCATGGCGGCTGTGACCTGAGAACTGGACTTGGCGATCTCGAAATCGTTCGCTTCCAGGAGCGTGTACATGGCCCGCTGCAGATCGATCGCCGACTTTTTGTAGTCAATCAGCGTCTGCAACTCGACCCCCTGCTGCTGCGAAAGCTGGCGCTGCCGGTCCAGGACGCGGAAGTTTTCGCTCAAGCCCGCCTGAAAGCGCTTGGTTTCACCGTCGAGCTGCTGCTCGGCAAGCTCGCGCGCTATTCGCGCGGTCTCCACGCGCTTCTTGTTGGTCTCGAGCGACTGGACGGCGTTTCGGACGTCGACGATGATCTGCTGCTCGATCTGCTTCAGACTCATCAGCTGCTGCTGCTTCTGAACCTTGAGCTGCGCCAGTTGTGACTCCTGCGTGCGGTTGCGCAGGGGGATCTGGACGTTGAAGCCGACGAACCAGTTCGTGAGTCCCTGCGAAAAGAGGGTTCTGTACGCGTTGCCAACACCGCCTACAAAATCCGGCGCGACCCTGGGCTGGCCGTCTGGATCAAACGTCTGCGGTCCGGCGACCCCGACGGTTCCTATCGAAGCCACGAAGTCGATCTGCCACTTTTTCAGATTTTGCCCGAGGCGATAGTTGACGTCGGTCTGCTCGACGCGCGTGCGGACCTGCTCGAGCTCGGGCCGGTTCCCGAGCGCGGCGTTGATCGCTTCGTCCAGCGAGATCTGCACCTCTTTGAAGTCAACGGAATCGGTGGGGACGATCGTCTGGCGCCAGATATCGGCGTTGCGGTCGCTCGAGATCAGAGAGCGCAGGTTGTTCTCCACCGTGTTGATCCGCTCCTCGGCCTGGATCAGCTCGACCTCCCGCGCAGAGACCTCGGCGCGGGCTTCGGTGATGCCGATCGTGGCCAGGGTGCCGACCTTCACCTTCATCTTGTTGTTCTCCAGCTGGGTCTGGGCCAGTTTCACCGACTCGCGCTGGATCTCGTAGTCCCGGATAGCCGCAACCAGGTCCCAGTGCTGCGCCTGGATGCGGGCGATCGTGTCGGTGACGTTTTTCCGGAACTGAGAGTCGTTGATCTTCAGGTCGAGGTTGGCGAGCGTTATGCTGGACCGGATCTGGTCCGTGCGGAAATTGCGGCGCAAGGGTTGAAGGAACTGCAGCGTCTGGCTCACGCTGTACTGCGGGGTGAAAAGCGCGAACGCCTGGTTCGTGTCGGAACGGCCGGTGTTGTAGGAATAGCTGAAACCGCCCCCGGTCGGGATGTTCTGCTGGAACTGGACGTTCCAGTAGGCCCGGTCAAACTGGCTGAAGGTCGAGACGCTCGAAGCCGTGGCGATGTTGGTGTTCGGGGATTTGCTCGAGCCCACGCCGAGGCCGATGCTGAGGGCGGGGTCGTAAGGACCGAAAGCCTGGATCAGTTTCTGCTGGTAGAAGACTTCGTTCGTGTCGGAGATGGCGATGTCCAGGTTGTTCTGTAGAGCAAGCTTGGTGATCTCTTTGAGAGAGATCCGCAGCGCCGTGCCGTCGCGCTCCGCCCGCTCGATCGGGCTCAGCAGCTCGCGCTGCGGGGGCTCTTCGGACTGCTCGTAAAATGCCTCGGCGGACACGGGGATCGACGGTACCGCCAGAAGGACGAACGTAATAGCCAGGAAAACCTTCCTCAATGAATCCGGTGTTTTGTGCACGGAATTCCTCCCTTTAGAAATAAGCTGCGTTCCAGCAACCGCTGTTTTCCAGAATGCAAGAGCATGTCCACGACGCGCAACCGATTCAGCGGCTATGCGTTAAGGTGAATTGCGCGAGAAATCCGTCGATGGCCCGGCGTCCGGAAGCGGTACCGCCGTGTCCGAAATCGCACAGGCGACAGGATAACAGGATGGACAGGATGGCGGAAAGCAGCGGGACAGAAGGGCAGAGGGGCGGAGGGGCAGAGGAGCAAGGGGGCAACGCGCGTCGGTCGACCACTAGCTGCGGCGGTGAGGGAAATCAATTGCATAGCCCTGTTTGAAATTTCAAATTTCAAAAATTTGAAATCTCAGATAGCCCTGTACACATGATTTCCCCCCTGCCCTTCTGTGCCCCTCTGCTCCTCCGCTCCTCTGGGCAGGGTATAATCGCAAAGACAGATACCATGGACGTACTGGTGCTTGCGGATGATCTGACCGGTGCGCTCGAAGCCGGCGCCAGGTTTGCCGGTTGCGGCATCGAAGCCCGTGTGACCGCCGATACGGGTCTCATGGAAACGCTCGCGCCTGTGCTCGTTGTCGATACGGAAACCAGACACGCGCGCCCCGCCGAAGCGGCGCGGACCATTTACGCCCTGGCGCGCGAGGGACGCGACCGTGGAGCCCGCTATCTCTACAAGAAAACCGATTCCACGCTGCGGGGCAACATAGGAAGCGAACTGGGCGCGGCGCTCCGCGCGTCCCCGGGCTCGCCGCTCCTTTATGTGCCTGCCTATCCGCAAATGGGAAGCACGGTCAAAGGCGCCCGCCTTTACGTACGTGGCGTGCCCGTCGCAGAAACGGGCTTTGCCTCCGACACATTGAATCCGATCGCGGAAAGCAATATTCTTGCTGTTTTGTCGGAGCAATGCCGGTCTCCGATGTTTTCCGTCTCCGTGAGCGAGCTTCAGGCGCTGAGTCCCGGCGCCATCTATGTCTGCGACGGCGAGACCGACGCCGATGTCGACGCGGCGGCCAGAGCTTTTGCAGGGTCGAACCAACTCAGGCTGGCAGCCGGTCCGGCTGCCTTCGCCGGCGCCATCGCCACGCGCGTGGATCTGCCGCGGCGCCGGCGCGCCGGGTTTCCACGTGTCGCGAAAGCTCTGATAGTGAACGGGAGCTTGCACGAAACGTCTTTGAGTCAAGTGCGTCGTGCCGAAGCATGCGGATTCGAGACCGTGGAGACTGTGTGGGAAGACGCGCCGGGCTGGAGAATCCTAAAAGTTCCAGCCGCGGGGCAGGAGTCACCGTTACAGAGGGCAAAACGTGCGGGCAAACTGGTAAGACAAATCCTCCGTGAGACCGACTTCGACGCCCTTGTGGTTTTTGGAGGGGACACCGCCTTCGGTATTCTTGATGCTTTGGGAAAACCCTGGATCCTTCCCATCGGTGAAGTGCTTCCAGGCGTTCCGCTCGCTATGTTAAATCTCGGAACAACGTGGCCCATGTATCTGCTGACGAAGGCGGGAGGTTTCGGACCGGTGGATGTTCTTGAAAAGCTTCGAAGATCCCTGGACAAGGAGAACGGTCTTGGCGACCAATTTCTTGAAAATGACCAATGACCAATGACAAATCGAGCGGGTCAAGCCGTCTATTTGTCATTTGTCATCGGCCATCTGTCATTCGTGATTTTTTTGAGTTGAGGGGGCGTAAGAATCTATGCTTTTCGGAATCACCATGGGAGACTCCTGCGGGATTGGCCCGGAAGTACTCCTGAAGGCGTTCCGCGGCGGTGAGATCACCCACCCCGCAGTCGTGTACGGAGATCTGGAAGTGCTGGAGTTCTACAACGCGTCGCTCAGCTTCGGTGTCGTCTTTCGCGGGATATCCGGGCCGGAGGAATACCGCGAGGGCCGGCTGAACGTGATCGATCACGGCATCATGCGGCGCGAGGATCTGACCATAGGCAGGGTGAATGCCAAATCGGGACGCGCGGCGCGGGAATACGTGGTTGCCGCCACGCGGGCCGCACTCGATGGACGGATTACCGCCGTTGTTACACTGCCGATCAACAAGGAGGCAACCCAGCTCTCGGACCCGGATTTTGTCGGCCACACGGAGCTCATTGGGGATTTGTGCGGCGTTAAGGACGTAACCATCATGCTGGCGTCGAAGCAGCTGATTGTGACGCATGTGAGCACGCACATGTCACTGGCCAGGGCGATCGAACGCGTAAAGAAGGAACGCATCTGTACGATTCTGCAACTGACCTTCGACGCGGTGCGCCGGCTAAGGGATAATCCGCGTATCGCGGTTGCCGGTCTCAATCCGCATGCCGGGGAAAACGGCCTCTTCGGAGATGAGGAGATCCGGGAAATCCGGCCGGCGATCGAGTGGGCGCAAAGCCGTGGAATGCCCGTCGAAGGCCCTTTCCCCGCCGACACCCTGTTTTACATGGCGGTGCGGAAGAAGAGATTCGACGCGGTCGTCTGCATGTATCACGACCAGGGGCACGTTCCGCTCAAGCTGCTCGATTTCGAGGGAGGGGTCAACGTGGCGCTGGGTCTGCCGATCCTGCGCACCTCTGTCGATCATGGCACCGCGTTCGACATCGCAGGACAGGGCGTGGCTTCGAGCGCCAGCCTTATTCACGCGCTCGAATTCGCCGTCCGCCTGGCCACTACGCAGAAGTGACACAGTTCTGCAATAAACACCGATCAGACCTCAGACCCCAGAGTTCAGGTTGCCGGGTCCGAGGTCTGATTCGCATTACGCGAGAATTGCTATTCCCTTTTTTATTCGGGGCGGCTTAATCTTAAGAGGGTCTGGGTCGGTTGAGATGTTAACCTAACAATTCCTACGGAAAAATGTGATGAGCTATCTGTATTGGAATCGGTTCAAAAGACTTTCTCTCCCGGTCTTTTTCTTGGCGGCGCCTGCTTTCGCCGGGGCAGGCGCGCTCGATGTAAAGTGCGTGGACCAGGGCGGCAATGCGCTTTCCGGAGTCCAGGTCCTGGTTCAACAGATAGGGAGCGGAAAATGGAAAGACAAGAAGTCGGACGGCAAGGGCGTGGCTCGTTTTGACAAACTGGACGGGGGCATTTATCGAGTCGTCGCGCGTCAGCAGGGGTTTGCGCCCGCTTTCTATGAGTTCGCGCGGATCAAGGAGGGCGCCCAGGAAACGGTTTCGCTCAATTTCGAGCCCGGCGACAGTGCCAGAAAGCTCTATTTCGAGGACCAGTCGCTGAGCCAGAAGTCCATGGAGGCGCTCCAGCAGGGCGTGGAAGCGTTGAAGGCCGGCAAATTTGACGAGGCCGAGAAGCAGATCCGAGCGGCGATCGAGCTGAACCCGTCAAATCCGGAAGCTCACTTCAACCTGGCGATCGGTTACGCGCAGCAGAACAAGTGGGAGCCGGCCGAGAACGCTTTGCGCAAGGCGTCCGAGCTGTCCGGCATGCTGGCAGAGATCCAGCAGTCCTTGAAGCCTTCCGAGCCCAACCCTTATGCGGAAATACAGCAGAGGGCTGAAGGGTTGCGCGCGAAACTTCCGGGTCTGAAACTGAGGATGGAAGCGAACGAACAGTTGACCAAGCGCAATTTCAAGGAGGCTGTTGCCAAGTTCCAGGAAGTGCTTAAGAGCACCCCGGATGATCCGGATGTGTATTACAGCCTGGCGGTCGCGCAGGCGCATTCCGAGCTGTACGACGAGGCGGCACAGTCTGTCGAGAAGGCCATGCAGTTGAAACCGGAAGAGAAGGCCTATGGAGACTTGAAGAAGCAGATCGCGGACCGCAAAGTGAACGCGGTTCTGATCAAGGCGCAGTCCGTCCTGGAGCAGGGGCAGGAACTGTACAAGAAAGGGGACTATGCGGGGGCGCTCCAGAAATACGAGGAGGCCCGGGCCATGATTCAAGGGAAGAAGCAGGCGATTGCGTGGTCGCTGATTGCCAAGGCGCACGCTCAGCTCAATCATCCCGACCAGGCGATTGAAGCGTTCAAGCAGGCGATGGATCTGGCCCCCGACGAGGCGAACCGCCGGAACGAGCTCGCGCAGTACTACCTGAGCCAGAAGCGATACGACCAGGCTCTGGAGCTCTACTCCGATCCGCGCGGCGCGGGTTCAGAGCAGGTGGATCAGACGCTGTTCGCTCTAGGGCAGAAGATGTCGGAGGTCTACTACGAGTTAGGCATGACGTACTTCTACAACAAGAAGGACGCCAAGCGCGCGAAGGAAATGCTTACCAAGTACCTGGAGATCGGAAAGGACAAGGACCATTTGAATAATACGCACTCGGTTCTCGTTGTAATCGCGCGCCGCAAGTGACCCGAGCGTCATCCCGTTTGCGGTGCCGCGGGGAACCTAAACAAGGGTCCGCAGCAACTCAAGCGCGTGACAGACGCGGATCCCATCCGGCGACTGGTAGTCCTTGACACCCGTGGCGCTGACTTGGTACGCCTCGCATTCCGGAAAGCGCGTCTTCAAATACTTGAGCGCAGGGCTAATCTCCGCGTCCCCCCACTTGCATTCAATCAGCCGGATGGGTTGCCGTTTCTCCACCACGACGAAGTCCACCTCGCGCTTGTCAACGTCCCTGAAATACAAAAGGTCCAGATCTCTCCCGCGAGCATCCTGTTCGAAGTGCACCCACTTCAGCAGGTGGCATGCCATCAAGTTTTCGAACCGCGCACCCTGGCTTGAAACCAGAGACCAGTCCAGATGGTAGTGCTTCTGTTCTTTCTTGACCGCGCGCAGCTTCGGACTCCCGAAGGGACGGATGCGCAGGATCGCGTAGAGCCTCTCCAGAACATTCATCCAGTTTGTAACGGTCTTATGGCTGACTTGAAGGTCCTCTCGAAGAGAATTCAGCGACAGAGGACTTCCGACTCTGTCGGGAAGACTAAGCATGAGAAGCTCCAAGTTGCCGAGGTCCGTTACGCGCTCGAGACTTGAAACCTCCTCGCGCACCAGTCGCGTCCGGTATTCTCGCGACCATCGGCGCGCTTCTTCTTCGGAGCCCGACAGAAAGGGCTCCGGAAAGCCACTCAGCGTGAGGAGATCGTCCAATTCTTTCCGATTCTTCATCCCTAGCTCGGCCGCCGAGAACGGATGCAGCCTCAGCAAATGGTACCGGCCCTGAAGCGAGTCCCCGCCAAATCTGTAGAAATCCAGGCGCGCACTCCCGGTGACGAGGATGTGTTGACGGGGACCCGATGCGTCGTACAGCCCTTTCAGATAGTTGCGCCAGCTTCGGTACTTGTGGATTTCGTCAAATACCCACAGGCGACTGACAGGCATTTCACGCTTGAGGATCCGCTCGCGATGCTCCGGTACGTCCCAGTTTAGATAGCCTTCGTCTCCACCCAGGATCAGCTTCGCCAGTGTCGTCTTTCCGACCTGCCGCGCGCCGGATACAAAGACCATCTTTTTCTTGAGGTCTTTTTGTACTTGCTCGTGAAGGTAGCGTTTCATGCCGAAAAGATACTGCTGTTTTGGATCGCGGTCAAAAATACTCGCGAGTAATTTCGACCGGTGTGAAAATAACTCACAGGGCGGCATCCGGAGCTCGTAGGGGCGGCCAGTTCCGAGTTCAGCCTTCAGGCTGCACCGGGCGCAGGCAGGCTAAAGCCTGAACTCCAAACAACACGGGGTTCCCGAAGAAGATGTGAGGAAAAACACTTCGTGATTCTTCGCGTCTTCGTGGTGGATTAAGTGGAGTTGAGTTTACCGGGTCTTCAGTCCGAACTTCTGCAGTTTGGCGCGGAGTGTCTTTGGGTCTACCTGGAGGAGGGCGGACAGTTCGGCCTGGGTGAAGTTCCGTTTGTGCAAGAGCTCTGACAGAACTTGCTCCTCGATTTCTTCCGAGTA
>WNGG01001731.1_pt1 | contig 24712 bp, 18 predicted proteins | sample 5400661 | NCBI WGS metagenome assembly WNGG01 (sample SAMN13153372, study PRJNA577476) | soil metagenome | isolation source: 100 cm soil or saprolite under Garry oak tree replicate 1 | place: USA:California | collected 2016-06-15
GACGACTCGTTTCTTGTTCACCGTGAACGTGTCGTCGCGCACCGACACGTAGACCACGCCGTGCTTCTCGCGGAGCAGGCGCACCTCGTCGATCATGTTGCCCGCCGATCGGAAACGCAGCCCGCGCCCCCAGAAGGCGGGGGAGGAGCAGAACGTGCAGGCGGCCGGACAGCCGCGCGACGTGATGACGAACTCGAACTGGCTGACCGGGTCGACGCCGATCGTCGCCGGATCCGCGCAGGGATGGGGAAGCGTGTCGAGGTCCGTGATCACGGCCCGCTCGGCCGTGTCGACGAATCGTCCCGCCGGCGCCGGGACGTCGGCTGAGGGGGCCCCGTCTCCGGCGGCGCGGGCGGGCTCCCGGAAGGTCACGCCGGAGATCGACGGCAAGGACCTCTCCAGATCGCCGCGCCCGCAGGCCCGCACCAGATCGAGCATCGTCTCCTCACCCTCGCCGCGCACGACGACATCGAGCTGAGGATAGTGTTCGAGGAGATGGTGCGCCAGGTGGGAGGCGTGCGGGCCGCCCGCCACGACGAGGCAACGCGGGTTGGCGGCGCGCGCCAGGGCCGCCAGGCGCATCGCCTCGTGACGGTTGAACGTGAAGACCGAGACGCCCAGGACGTCGGGACGCTCTTGCTCGAGGAAGCGGGCGGTACGGATCCATGACCAGGAGCTGCAGTTGAGCACGCGCGCGTCGTGCCCCGCGCGCCGCAGGACCGCGTTGATGGACCCGAGGCCGAGGGGCGTGAAGCGGGAATAGAACTCCATCCTCCCGAGGTCATGGCAGGTGTAGGCGAGAAGGATCTTCACGCGCTCCTCCTGGCCTTGCCGGCGGCCATCGCATCCGCCTTTCCTTCCGGCTCCCAGGATTGACGGCGAATCGTAGCACGGGGAGCGCCTCGGAAACAATGCAAGTGCCCCGTTTTCTTTACTTTGGGAAATTCATTTGTTAGCATGACAGGCGCTTCGAAGATCTCGAGGAGCGCGGGGAGCCATCATGATCCGCAGGCCCGCCGTGGCCGGGCGGTTTTATCCGTCCGACCCCGAAGCGTTGAGACGAGACCTGGTGGCGCTGACCCGGGGCAGGGTTCCGCTCCCTGGGCCTCGAGGCATGGCGGTCGTGGTTCCCCACGCCGGCTACATCTACTCGGGGCGAATCGCGGCGGCAACCTACACGGCGGTGCGCCTGCCGCGGCGGGCGGCGATCCTCTGCCCCAACCACACGGGCCTGGGAGAGTCGATCGCGGTGAACGACGAGGGGGAATGGGAGACCCCGCTGGGTCGTGTGCCGGTCGACACGCCCCTGGCGCGGGCCATCCTGCAGCGCTGCCGGCAGGCGCGCGTCGACGCGGCGGCCCACAGCCGGGAGCACTCGCTGGAAGTCCAGCTGCCGTTCCTGCAGCACCTTGTCGGCCACGTCCGCTTCGTGCCGATCTGTGTCGGGACGCTCCACCTGCCGGACCTCCTGGAGCTTGGACGCGCGGTCGCCGAGGCGGTCGCCGACGATGCGGAGGAGGTCCTGCTGATCGTCAGCAGCGACATGTCCCATTACGTGCCCGCGGCGGTCGCCGACGAGCAGGACCATAAGGCGATTGAGCGCATGCTGGCGATCGATCCCGAGGGGCTCCACCGCGTCGTCCTTCGGGAGGACATCAGCATGTGCGGCGTCGCCCCTGCCGTCGCCGGCCTGGAGGCCGTCAGGCGGCTCGGGGCCGGGCGGGGTCGCCTGGTCGCCTATGGTCACTCGGGCGAGACGACCGGCGACCTTCAATCGGTCGTCGGGTACGCCGGCGTCGCGATCACGTGAGCCCGTCCGGGTCATGGGCATGACCGGGCGCGGGCCCTCCCGGTTCCCACCCGGAATCCGCCGGACCGGCAGGCACGCTCCGTCCAGGTTGGCGCTCGGCGTGCTGTGCGCGGCGGCCGTGTGGGGATCGATCGGGGCGAAACAGGAGCGTCCCGCCCCGGCGACGCCACCGGCCCCGGAGCGGCAGCGCAAGTTCGTCAGCGAGGGGACGGGCGGGAAGACCCTCGAGATCGCCGCCGGACCCGGGTCGATCATCGGCAAGGACGAGCTGATCCTGAAGGAGTACGTCGACATCAAATACGGCGACACCCGTCTGCAGGCGGACTTCGTCCGTTACGTGCCATCGACCAAGGACGTCACGGCGCTGGGCAACGTCATTCTCGACCAGGGAACCTCGCGGCTGACCGCGGAGAAGCTCACCTACAATCTCGACGCGGAAACCGGCGTGTACTACAACGCCCGCGGCTACGCGGAGCCGTCGTACTACTTTGAAGCCCAGCGGGTCGAGAAAATCTCCAAGGACGAGATGGTCCTGTACGACGCGACCTTCACCGCCTGCACCCAACCGGTCCCTTACTGGAGCTTCAAGGTCGGTCACGGACTGATCCGCCAGGACGACTACGCGTACCTTCACAACCTGAGGTTCAAAGTCGGCCACGTCGTGGTGTTCTACACGCCGTACCTCGTCTGGCCGGTCAAGTCCGACAGGGCCTCGGGCCTGCTGTTCCCGGAGTTCGGCTTCTCCCGGCGCAGCGGCACGGTGATCAGCAACGCGCTCTACTGGGCGATCCGCCGCAACATGGACGCGACCTTCTACCTCGACTACATGTCACTCGCGGGCTACGGCAACGGCCTGGAGTACCGCTACGTCCCGAGCGAGAACGGACGGGGATATCTCACCGGGTACTTCATCCGCGACCAGATCGCCAAGCAGCAGCACCTGCCGGGTGTCCCGATCGACCGGTGGGTTATCAACTTCGGCCATAACCAGGCATTCGGGGACGGCTGGCATCTCGTCGCCAACGCGAACTTCATCAGCGACTTCAACTACTACCGCGACTTCGAGCGCGATCTGCGTCTATCGACCAATCCGCAGGCGGTCAGCAACCTGTTCGTGACCAAGACGTGGGGGTTCTCTACGCTGAACCTGACCGGGGAGAGACGGGAGCAGCTCCTCAACGAGGAGGAAACGATCACCCGATGGATCGAGCCGAAGATCGAGCTGCGCGGGCGGCGGCAGCGCCTGGGGGACTCGCCTTTCTTTCTCACGCTCGATTCGTCCGCCGACTACTTCAACAAAGGCACGCCGAACGCGCAGTACGGCCGCTTCGACCTGTTCCCCGTGTTTTCGTCGCAGCTCTCTCCGGTGCCCTGGCTCGATGTGAACGCGAGCCTGGGGTACAGGGATACCTACTACACGAAGAGCCAGAGCGCCGACATTATCGACGAAGCCTTCAACCGGCACCTCTATCAGGGCGGCCTGACTGTGATCGGGCCGAAATTGAGCCGGGTGTTCGACCGTCCGGACTCGAGCTTTTCGCCGCAGTACAAGAGCACCATCGAGCCGCAGATCCAATACTCGTACCAGTCGCGCGTCACCGACCCCGACCGCGTCGTCCCGTTCGACGAGATCGACGTGATCAACGCCAACAGCGACCAGGTGACGTACTCCCTCGTCACCCGTCTGTTCGCAAAGCGGCCGGTCGGGGGGACGGAGGAGCTCGGCGCACTCTTCGGTCCCGCGAACGCGAGCTTCGTGAGCGGCGGGCACTACGATCCCTATGCCAAGCTCCGCGAGGCCCTGCGCAAGAAGCAGGAAGAGCAGAAGAAGGCGGGGGAGGAGGGCGGCCAGCCGCCGGCGGCGACCGGGGAGGAAAAAAAGCGCCTCAGCACGGTGGAGATCGCCACGCTCGAGTTCAGCCAGGACTACTCGTTCCTGGGGCCGCTCAGCGTCTCGACCGCGCTGGGCTCCCTGACCGAGCCGTTGCAGAGCAACTTCGGCCCCATCCGGGGGACCCTGCGGGTCAACCCCTCCATTCACACCAGCCTCGACGTGCGGAGCTCGTACGACATCCTGTTCCGGGAGATCCGCGACGCGAGCCTGAGCGCCAACTTGAGAAGCATCAAGCGCGGGTTCCTCGACCTCACCTGGTCCATGAGTCGTGACCTGGAGGGTCGCGCCCTTCTGGCCAGGGGTCTCGCCTTCTCTCCGCCGTTCGACCAGAACCAGATCGGCCTCCAGGGCGAAACGAATTTCCTCGACCGGCGCTTCCTGGTCGGCATGCAGACGAACTACGAGCTGGGCAGCGTCGCCCCCGGTGAGCCGCGCCTGCGGGACCAGCGCTACCGGTTCGGCTACAACACCCAGTGCTGCGGGTTCCAGCTCGAGGTCCTCAACCGCAACTTCGTCGGCTCCAGCAACCGCGAGTTCCGTTTCCTCATCAATCTCAAGGGCGTGGGGAACGTGGTCGACTTCCAGTCGGGTTCGGCGGGCGCCCTGCCCGGGACCTACCCGGGGATCGTTCCGTGAGGGGCGGCCCGGCCTTCGTTCCCCTGGTTCTGGGGGCCGGGGGCATGCTGGGGCGCGCCGTCGTCCAGGTCCTGGATCGGGCCTTCCCGGGGACGGTCTCGGCCACACGGGCCGAGGTCGACGTGACCGATCGTTTTCGGCTCGAGTCCGAGCTCGAAAGGCTGCGCCCCGACGTCGTGATCAACTGCGCGGCCTACACCGACGTGGACGGCTGCGAGACCGATCCCGGCATGGCGCGGCGCGTGAACGTCGAGGGCGCCGAAAACGCGGCGAGCGCCGCTTCGGCGGCGGGGTGTCCGATCGTGCACATCAGCACCGACTTCGTGTTCGACGGCCGGAAGAGCGCCCCCTACACCGAGGAGGACGCCCCGGCGCCGCTCTCGGAGTACGGGCGCAGCAAGCGCGCCGGGGAGGAGCGGGTGGCGGCGGTCGCCGCGGACCATCTCATCGTCCGCACGTCGTGGTCGTACGGCGCCGGCCGCGCCCATTTCGTCGACGCCATCCGCTCGCGCGCCGCGAACGGCGGCCCCCTCAAGGTCGTCGACGACCAGTTCGGTTCGCCCACCTATGTCGTCGATCTGGCGCGCGCGCTGTACCACTTGATCCTGCGCGAGGCCCGGGGTCTAGTGCATTTCGCCAATGCGGGCATCTGCTCCCGGCACGACATGGCCGGGCTGATTCTCAGGACGTGCGGCTTCCATGACGTGCCGCTCGTGCCGATCCCGACGTCCGACGCCGGGCGGATCGCGGTGCGGCCCTCCTATTCGGCCCTCGACACCTCCCGCTACACGCGCCTGACGGGGGAGACGCCGCGCCCATGGCAGGAGGCCCTGATCGAGTACCTCCGCGACGGCCCTGGCGCGGCGGCGGGTGCATGAAGGTCCTCATCACGGGAGCCACCGGCTATCTCGGCGCGCACGTCGCCGCGCGGCTGGCAGCGGCCGGCCACGCGGTGAGGGCGCTGGTCAGACCGGGGAAGGAGGGCAGGCTGCCGCCCGGCTGCCGTCCGGTGGCCGGCGACGTGCTCGACCCGATCTCCGTCGAGCAGGCGCTCGCCGGCTGCGACGCCCTGGTGCACATGGCCGCCCTCGTCAGGATGTGGGCGAGGGATCGGCGCGGGTTCGACCGGGTGAACGTGGAAGGACTCGCGGCCGTGCTGCGCGCGGCAGAAAAATCAAGCGTCCGCCGGGTGCTCTACACCTCGACGATAGCGGCGCTCGGCCCGACCGGGCCGGAGCCTCGGGACGAAGCGCACGAGCGAGCCGAGTTTGATTTCCGCACCGACTACGAGCGCAGCAAATGGGTGGCCGAGAGGGTGGCCGTCGAGCGGGCGCGCGACGGCGCGCCCCTGGTCATCGTCTATCCGGGAGTGGTCTACGGCCCGGGCGCCTCGACCCAGGGCAACCTGCTGGATCGGCTCCTCAGGGAGTACCTCGCGGGCCGGCTCAAGACCCGCCTCGGCCGGCGCCCGACGCGCATCTGCTACGCTTTCGTCGACGACGTCGCCGAGGGGCACCTTCTGGCGCTGGAGAGAGGATCGCCCGGCAGGGGATATATCCTCGGAGGCGAGAACGTCACGCAGGACGAGCTGTTCACGCTCCTGCACGAACTGACCGGGATCCCGCCCCCGCGCCGCGCGATTCCGTTCTGGGTGGCGGAGGGCGCCGGAAAGGCTCTTCGCGCCTGGGCCAGGATCGGCGGGGCCCCTCCCGCGTTCACCGACGGCGCCATCGCGACGTTCCGTTATCACTGGGCCTACTCGAGCGGGCGGGCCATGGGAGAGATAGGGTACCGGGTCACCGCGCTGCGCGAGGGACTCCGGCAGACGCTTCTGGCCCTGCGCGGCGAACAGGCCGATGGCGCCGCCGGGAGGGCATGAGAGAGGGCGATGCGAAGAACCGGCGAAACGGGGCGCCGAGCGGTTCATTTCGCGGTCGGCGGGCTGGCGTTTCTGTTGCGGGACTTGACGCCCTTGCAGGCGGCCTGCGCGGCTGGCGCGGCGATCCTGTCCAACGTCTTCGTCCTGCCGCGCGTTGCTCCCTCCCTGTTCCGAGGCGAGGAACGCCAGGAGCCCTGGCGGTCGGGCGTGGTGATCTACCCCGTCGCCGTCCTGCTGCTCGTCCTGCTGTTCCACCGCCACATGGAGGTGGCGGGAGCCGCCTGGGGGATCATGGCGGCGGGTGACAGCGCCGCGGGTCTCGTGGGCCGCCGGTACGGCCGCCGACCGATCCCCTGGAACCGGTTGAAGACGGTGGAGGGGTCGCTCGCGTTCGCGATGGCGGCCACGCTCTTCTCATGGGCGATCCTCGTCTGGATGGGCCGGGGCGGCGCGGAGGCGGTGCTCCTCGCGGGGTCGACGTCCCTGTTCGCGGCCTTCATCGAATCGCTGCCGTGGCGGCTGAACGACAATCTGACGGTGCCTCTTTTGTCCGGAGCCTTCCTCGCAGGTCTGGTGCAGATCGACGCCGATCGCCTCGCGGCCGCCGCCCCCGGGATCGGGGTTGCGCTGCTCATCGGGCTCGCCGTCAACGCGGCCCTGGCAATCCTGTTCGGGGCCACCAGGACGGTTGATCGATCAGGGATGATCGCGGGGTTCTTCGTCGGGGTCCTGACGTTCGCACTGGCGAGCTGGCGCGGGTTCCTGGTGTTGACCGCCTTTTTCGTCCTGGGATCCGGCGCCACGCGGCTCGGGCTGCGGCGCAAGGAGCGGGCCGGGATCGCCCAGGAGAAGAAGGGAGCGCGGTCGGCCCGGCACGCCCTGGCCAACTGCTCCGTCGGCGTCTACCTGGCGTTTCTGGTGTCCTCTTCCGCATCGGCGGAGCTGTTCGCCCTGGCGTTTGTCTGCGCCTACGCCACCGCCGCCTTCGATACCGTCAGCAGCGAGATCGGCAGGGCGTACGGGGGACGCCCCGTCCTGATCACCACGCTCCGGGCGGTCCCGGCGGGGACCGACGGGGCGGTCTCCTGGGTCGGTACGCTGGCCGGGCTGGTGGCCGCCTGGCTGGTCTGCGGGGTGGCGGTTTCCACCGGTTTTATCGGAAGCGACCGGACCGGGATCGTCCTGGCCGCGGCGTTTGTCGGATCCGCGGCCGACTCGGTGCTGGGAGCGACCCTTGAGGCGCGCGGGCTCCTCGACAACGAGGCGGTGAACTTCTCCAACACCCTGGTTGGAGCCCTCACCGGGATCGCCCTGGCGGCGTGTCTGTGACGCGGCGCGGTAAGCCCCGCGCCCGGGAGGCTGGCGGAATTTCCTCTCGCCGCGTGGAACTTCGGTGCGGCGAGGCTGTCCCATGTCGCGATGAGGCGGTCGATGGGTCTTGGGGCGCGGCCCCGTGACGTGCTGTGGCGGATGACCGGGAGCCTGGAGGACGATCCCGGGACGGGGGTCTCCGATCGATCGTCGGCCGGCGCGGAGTCGGCCGACGAGGACCGGCTGATCGCCCTGGCGCGGCAGGGAGATCGCCAGGCGTTCGATGGCCTGGTCGCGCGCCACCTGAGGCACGTCTGGGCCGTTGTCTGGCGCATCGTCCGTCATCGTGAAGACGCCGAGGACGTGGTGCAGGAGGTCTTTCTGGCGGCCTTCCGGGGTCTTCGCGGGTATCGGGGGGAGTCCCGGTTATCGACCTGGCTGCACCGTATCGCGGTCACCCGGGCCCTCAACCATCTCGACAGATCCGAAGAGAAGATGCGCCGTCTGTCCGAGAACCTGGAGGAGCAGAGCGCCGAGAAGGTCACGGACGCGCACCGCCGGGCGGCCTGGCCATCGGGCGCGATTCCTTCGCCTCTGCAGGCGCTCGAGGCGCGGGACCTGTCCCGCCGTCTGGCGGAGTGCCTCGGGCGGCTTCCGGCGCCATGGAGGGCCATCATCGCGCTGCGGGACGTCGAGGCGCGCTCGTACGAGGAGATCGCCGGTCTCGTCGGTGTGGCGCTTGGAACGGTGCGCTCCCGCCTGGCGCGGGCCCGGCTGGCGCTGCGCCGGTGCGTTGGAGGAGAGACGTCATGAACCCCGGCACGGACGCACATCCGCTCGTCCTCGTATCCGCGTTTCTGGACGGGGAGTTGAGCCCCCCTGAGGCGGTCCTGGTCGAGGCCCACCTGGCAGGCTGCTCCTCCTGCCGCGTCCTGCTCGAGGACTACCGGGTCATCGCCGAGACCACCGCCTCGCTCACGCCCCCTCCCGTCTCGGAGGATCTCCGGGCGCGGATCAATCGTCGCCTGGGCGGAGCCACCGGGGCCGTTACGCGGCGGCCGGGGTTCTGGCCGCAGTCGTACCGGGTTGCTCTGGGCGCGGCGGCCGGCGTCGTCCTGGTGCTCGGTCTCTGGATCCTGAACGCGCCGGGTCGCGCCACGCTCCCGGCCGTGGCACAACCGGCCCCCGCGAGCAGCCCGCCGGCTCCCGCAAGGAAAGCGCCGGAGGGCGTTCCCATCGCGGATGTTCGTCGCACATTACCCGGGGAGTCGGCGGATCGGCTCGGGGCTCCGGGCCACCCGGGAGGATCCGCCCGACGGGACGGTCCGGTACCTCCCTCGGCCTCACACGCGCGGGAATCGGTCGCCCCGGGCGACGGGGTCCTGCAGGAGGAAGCGCCGGTTGTGGCGGGCAAGGACGCGCCGCGCCCGGCGTCACCCTCGGCAGCGCCGCGGGGCGCGGGGACGCGTGGACGAATCTTGCTCTTCGAGTTCCCGGATCACCGGATCTCCCTCTCGGAAGACGGAACGCTCACCCTTTCGTCCGGTCAGTACGCGTGCACCGTGCGGCCCGTGCAGCCCCCTGCGGACCGGGAGGTCGCACGGCTCTTCAGGCTCGCCTCGCAGCGGAGCCCGGGAGCTACCGGGTCAGGGTCTCCCGCGGGCGCCCAGGACGCGCCCGTGTCCGACGTGATCACGCTCCAGGACGAAAGAGGCTCGGCACTTCGTGCCACCGGTCGGGGGATCGCCGGGGGAATCGACCCCGCCGCGGCGGTCGAGATGGACACGCGTCTGCGCGCCCTCCTGAGGGAACAATATATCGATCTGCTGGAAAGCCGCTGTGGAACGGTTCCGCAGGCGGCTCATTCCCGCTGATCCATGGGCGGCCGGAAGCGGAGGGGGGCGATTTCCGCACCCTGAGACGGCGCGAGTGTCGTACGATGCGGCCATGGACGGGATCGCGCTCACACCGCTCAGAGGCTTTGCCTCGAGGGCCCGGCTGTACTTCACATTCACCCGGCCGTTCACGCTTCTGCCGCCGACGTTCGGAGCGATCTCCGGGGCGCTGACCGCGTTCGGATCGGCGCACAATCCCGATCCGGCGCGCCGCTACTCGCCGTCTGTGCTCCTGATGATCGGACTTGGCTCGCTGACAGCAGCCCTGTTGAATGCGGCGAGCAATGTCATCAACCAGTACCACGATCTGGAGATTGACCGCCGCAACAAGCCACAGCGGCCGCTGGCCTCCGGGGCCATCTCGATGGGGGCGGGGCTGCGGTTCGCCGTCCTGCTTTATGTGCTGGCTCTGCTGCCGACCTGGCTTGTCGTGATCGACCCGCGTACGACGCTCTGGGAGAAGGCGACCGCGCCCTTCTGGGAGCACCAGTGTTTCTTCATTTACCTTGCGGGCCTGATCCTCACTCTGGTGTACTCCGATCCCGCCTGGGGGCGGACGAAGCGCTTCGGGATCTGGGCCAATCTCACGATCGCGGTGCCGCGCGGCTGCCTGCTGAAGGTGGCCGGATGGTCGATGGTCGCGAGCGCCCTGCACCTGGAGCCGTGGTTCATCGGCACGATCTTTCTGTTGTTCCTCCTGGGCGCGACCTCGAGCAAGGACTTCTCGGACATGGAGGGCGACGCCGCGCACGGGTGTGTCACCCTGCCGATCCGGCTCGGGGTCGACCGGGCGGCGCGTTTCATCGCGCCCTTCTTCGCCCTGCCCTGGCTCCTCATCCCACTGGGAGTGTGTCTTCGCGACCCCATCGGCGGAGGGCCGGTCCTGACCGGGGACCCGGTGCTCCTGACGATCCTCGGACTGGTCCTGGCGGCGTGGGGCGCCTGGACGGCCCGCCTGATCCTGCGCGATCCCTCCGCCCTCGCTCGATCGGAGAACCACCCCTCCTGGACGCACATGTATCTCATGATGATGTGCGCCCAGGTCGGGTTTGCCCTGGCCTACCTTGCCTGATCGCCCGCTCCGGGCCCTCCCGTCGCCGGCGGCTCGTGGCGCGCCACCTTGACGCGCGCGGGGCGCAGGAGCGTGCCGCCCAGCACGTATCCCTTCGCCACTTCCGCCAGGACCAGATTATCCTTCCCCGCATCCGAGGTCGTCTCGACGGCGATGGCCTCGGCCGTGGCCGGGTCGAAGCGCTGTCCCGCGCTCTGGATTGCCTGGACGCCTTCGGACGACAGGACCTGAAGCAGGCGGTCTCGGATCATGGTGACACCGGCGAGTAAGGCGGTCGGATCGGCGGCCCCGGCAGCTGCGGCGATTGCACGGTCGAGATCGTCCAGCACATCGAGCACCTTGCGCATCAGGTCCGCGCGCGCCATGTCAACGCGCCTCTCGAGGTCCCGGGTCATGCGTTCGCGGAACGCGTCACGCTCTTCGTCGATCCGGCGGTATGCGGCGGATATCTCCCGGGCGCGTCGTTCCGCCTCTTCCGTCCGGGCCTTGAGCTCCTCGACATAGGTGGGGAAGCTCCGCTCCGTCCCGGGCTGGACGTCATCCCGATAAGCAGGCCTTCGGTCGATGACGGAGAAGGCCTGGTCGTGCCCGTTGCCTTTCCGTTTGCTCTTTCCGTCGCCCGTCGACTTCGTGCCGTCGGTCGTCACGTTTTTTCCTGTCGTGTCCATGCGAGGTCGCGCCGAATCGGTGGCCGGCGGCGGCGCCCCGGTCTCAGCGGCCTGTCAGGCGCCGGACGCGCTCGCGGATCGGCGGATGCGTGCTGAACAGGTTCGCCAGCGCCTGACCGGTGAACGGCTTGACGATGAACAGATGACTGGAAGCGGGTCCCCCCGTCTGCATCGGGATCCGCCGGCTGCTGTCCTCCAGCTTTTGCAAGGCGTTCGCCAACCCGTACGGGTTATGCGTCATCTCGGCCCCGCTCGCGTCCGCCTGGTATTCGCGGGCCCGGGACACGGCGAGCTGGATGAGGGTCGCGGCGATCGGCGCCAGGATGATGCCTGCCAACAAGGCGATCGGGTTCGCGCCCTCGCGATCGTCGCGCTGGCCCCCGCCGAAGAAGGCGGCCCAGCGCGCCATGTTGGCGATCACCATGACGGTGGCCGCGAGGGTCGCCGCGATCGAGCCGATCAGGATGTCGCGATTCTTCACGTGCGACAGCTCATGCGCCAGGACACCCTCCAGCTCCTCGGCGTTCAGGATTCTCAGGATGCCGTGGGTCACGGCGACCGCCGCGTGCCGAGGATCGCGCCCGGTCGCGAAGGCGTTGGGGGCGTCCTCCGGCAGGACGTAGACACGCGGCATCGGCAGACCGGCGCGCGCCGTCAGACGCTCAAGGATTTCGAACAGCTGGGGCGCCTGCTCGCGGGTGACCGGCTGGGCCCTGTGCATCGCCAGGACCAGACGGTCTGAAAACCAGTACGAGAAGAAATTCATGGCCGCGGCGAGCCCGAGGGCGACGATCATCCCCTGGCGGCCGGCGAAGGCGCCGCCGAGCGCCACGATCAGGGCGGACAGGAGGCCCAGGAAAAATGCCGTCTTCAACGCATTCATCGATACTCTCTCCTTATGATTGTCACTCCGCGCTCCTGGCGGAGCTCATTTCACATCGATGCGGATCGCCTTCGCCTTGGACTCCTGCTTCTTCGGCAGGACCACCTCCAGCACCCCGTTCTTCTGTGAGGCGCGGATCGCCGCCTGGTCGATGTTCTGTGGCAGGCTGAAGGAACGGACGAACGTGCCGTGCGGGCGCTCCGAACGGTGCAGGTCTTCGGGCCGGACGTCCGCGGGGGGCTTGCGCTGCCCGCGCAGGATCAGGACGCCATCTTCCACGCGAAGCTCGATGTCGTCCTGCTCGACGCCGGGAAGATCGGCGCGCAGCACGATCCGGTCGTCGCTCTCCAGGATGTCCACCGGAGGCGACCACGGGCCGACCTGCCGTTCTTCATGCCCGATCCTGCTGCCAAGCCCTTCCTGGAACAGGCGATTCATGCGGTCCTGGATCGTGAGGAGATCGCGGAAGGGCTCCCACTTCGTGTCTGCCATGGTGCCTCCAGCGCTCCCGGGGCCTCAGCGGCCCGGGCCGCGCGAGCTCACTCTCAGCGTCCCTTTCTCTGGCCGTGACCGGCCACTTCCTGGGCGCGGACCTTCTCGAACACAACGTCGTCGGTCTCACGCGACCAGTCGGCGCGCATGACGTCTCCCGGTCCGAACGTCCCTTCGAGCACCTTGCGGGACAGTGCATCGAGGAGCAGGCGCTGGATGGTCCTTTTCAGCGGCCGGGCGCCGTACTGCGGATCGTACCCGATCTCGGCCAGGCGCCTGCGGAGGGCGGGCGTGATCTGCAGTGTCAGCTGGCGGGCCTGCAACAGGGAGCCGACCCGCGCCACCTGCATGTCGACGACCTTCAGAAGGTCGTCCCGGGTGAGGTTGTGGAACAGGACGACCTCGTCGATGCGGTTCAGGAACTCCGGCCGGAAGGTCTTCTTGAGCTCGTCCTCGACGAGACTCTTGAGCTGATCCCGATCGCGCCCCTCCCACGACTGGATCAACGGGCCGGCCAGATTCGAGGTCATGATGACCAGCGTGTTCTTGAAATCCACGACGCGCCCCTTGCCGTCGGTCAGCCGGCCGTCCTCCAGGATCTGCAGGAGGACATGAAACACGTCCGGGTGGGCCTTCTCGATTTCGTCGAACAGGACGACCGAATAGGGTCGCCGGCGCACCGCCTCGGTCAGATGACCGCCCTCCTCATACCCCACGTAGCCCGGGGGGGCGCCGATCAACCGTGCGACGGCATGCTTTTCCATGTATTCCGACATGTCGATGCGGATCATCGCCCGCTCGTCGTCGAACAGGAACTCCGCGAGTGCGCGCGCCAGCTCGGTCTTGCCGACGCCCGTCGGTCCCATGAACAGGAACGATCCGGTCGGTCGGTTGGGATCCGCCAGCCCGGCCCGGGCGCGCCGCACCGCATGGCTGACGGCTGACACCGCCTCGTCCTGGCCGACCACGCGATCGCGCAACCGGTCCTCCATTCGCAGCAGCTTCTGAATTTCCCCTTCGAGCATCTTGCTCACGGGGATGCCGGTCCAGCGCGACACGATGGCCGCCACGTCCTCCTCGTCGACCTCCTCCTTGAGCATCGGGCGCCCGCGCTGCATCTCGACGAGTCGCGTGTTCGCCTGCTGCAGTTTCTTCTCCAGATCATTGAGGTCGCGATAGCGAAGCCGCGCGGCTTCCTCCAGATTGCCGCTCTTGGTCGCCTGGTCGACCTTGAGACGGGTGGCTTCAATCGCTTCCTTGACGGACCGGATCTCCTGAATGAACTCCTTTTCAGCCTTCCACTGCGCCCTGAGCGCGTCGCTTTCCTCGCGCAGGCGCGCGTGCTCCTTCCTGATCTCCTCGACGCGCGCCCGGCTCACCGGGTCGCTCTCCTTTTCGAGCGCTTTCAGCTCGATCTCCAGCTGGATGACGCGCCGGTCGAGAACCTCGATGTCGTGCGGCAGGGAGTCGATTTCCATGCGCAGGCGGGAGGCGGCCTCATCCACCAGGTCAATCGCCTTGTCCGGCAGAAAGCGGTCCGTGATGTACCGGTGCGACAACGTGGCGGCGGCAATCAAGGCCGCATCCTTGATGCGCACCCCATGGTGGACTTCGTAACGCTCCTTCAGCCCGCGCAGGATGGCGATGGTGTCCTCGACGCTCGGCTCGCTGACCCGAATCGGCTGGAACCGGCGCTCCAGCGCGGCGTCCTTCTCGATGTGCTTCCTGTACTCGCCCAAAGTCGTGGCGCCAATGCAGCGCAGCTCGCCGCGCGCCAGCGCCGGCTTGAGCAGGTTGGCCGCGTCCACGGCGCCTTCGGCCGCGCCGGCCCCCACCAGGGTGTGCAGTTCGTCGATGAACAGGATGTACCGCCCCTGGCTCTGCTCGATCTCGCGCAGCAGGGCCTTGATCCGATCCTCGAACTCTCCCCGGAACTTCGTCCCCGCCACGAGCGCGCCCAGATCCAGGGCGACGACCTCCTTGTTCTTGAGGCCTTCCGGGACATCTCCGTCGACGATCCTCCGGGCGAGCCCTTCGACGATGGCGGTCTTGCCGACTCCCGGGTCGCCGATCAAAACCGGGTTGTTCTTGGTCCGGCGCGACAGCACCTGGACGACCCGACGAATCTCCTCGTCCCGGCCGATGACGGGGTCGAGCTTGCCCCTGCGGGCCTGGTCGGTGAGGTTGCGGGCGTACTTCTCGATCGCCTGGAACGTTGACTCGGGGTCCTGCGAGGTGACGCGCTGGCTGCCACGAATCGCACGGAGGGCTTCCAGCACTTTGCCGGGCGAGGCTCCTGCCTGTCTGAGGAGATCCGCCGGGCCGCCGCGACCCTCGATCAGGGCCAGAAGCAAATGCTCGACGGAGACAAAATCATCGTGAAGCTCCTGCGTCTTGGCCTCCGCGGTCTCCAGCACGAGTCGGAGACGATCATCGATGTGGGGAGCGGAGCCCCCCTGCACGCGAGGCCTGGCCTCGAGGACGTCGCCGAGACGGGACCGGAGCCGTGCAACGTCGACCCCGATCCGCTGCAGCAGGACCGGGGCAAGTCCGCCCTCCTGATTCAGAAGTGCCTGAAGAAGATGATCCGGGGAAATCTCCGGGTGTCCTGAGCGCGCGGCGCTTTGCTGGGCCTCCTGCAAGGCCTCCTGCGAACGGACAGTCAGTTTCTCAAGATTCATTCGAGCCAGTGTCCTTTCGAAATCATCTCTTATGCTAAAGTCATTATAAAACCTGAGTGCAGTATTGTCAATATGAACGTGATATATTGTAAGAACTTTTATTACAGTGGGTTAGCATATACACCCTACACACACAGGATCTCCATCACTCTGATCGACTTGGAATTCCTCCCACCTCAATCCCGGTGTCCACCGCCTCCCGTCCCGGCCCATCCTCCAGAAAATCCCGGAACATGTCGAGGCACAGAGCCGTGTGCGTCAGAAACAGATGGTGTCCCGTGCCCCCGACTGCGCGGAGACGCATGTGGGGATAGATGTCCGGCAGGTGGCGAACGTGGTCGAAAGGGGCGACGGAATCCTGCTCTCCATGGATGAGCAGAGTCGGGACGGGCGGGACCGACGGCAGGATCCGGTCGACCTGATAGTTCAGGAGACAATGCTCGAGGGTCGAGGTCAGCGACTTGAAGGTGAACTTGTGGCTGTCGATGACCACCGACCAGGGAAATCGAAAAAGGTATCGCAGGGCGATCTCGAGGCCACTGCGTTTCATCTGGCTGAGTGTCTCCACCAGCGAGTGTTCGTTGAGCAGCCGGCGGTAGTGAGGGGAGCCGCGCCAGAACAGCGCATGTGCGGTCGCCGGGTCGCTGAAGCGTGGCAGGCTCAGCAGGATCATCCGCCGGACATGCGCTCGGTGGCGCGCCGCGTACTCCAGAGCGATCAACCCTCCCAGCGAATGGCCGATGATGGTCAGTGGCCGGTCGGTGAGGTCGCGCTCCACCACGAAGTCTCTCACGCTGTCGCGAAACACCTCGATGGTGTACTCGAGATAGGGCTTGGGAGACAGCCCGAACCCGAGCAGGTCGGGAAGGATGAGGCGGTAGTCACGGCGCAGAGGGCGGATCTTCTTCTCCCAGTACCGACGTGAGCCCGTGATGCCGTGCAGGAAGAGAAGGGCTGGACCCTGCGGGTTGCCTGCTTCGACATAATGGAGAGCGTTGGGAGGTCTCATGATGGCTGGCACGCGGAGGCACGTCGAACCGCGCGAGCGGCGGATCATATCATGCTGCCCGGGGGCCGCCTCCTTGATCTCCCCGTGACGGGTGTCCTATCATCACCCGCCCGTCGAGTCCACTGTGCTGCGCAGGAACTCATGTCTCCAATGACGGCGGTCCAAAGGTTGACGCCTCGGCGGAGCGCGCCGGACGACCCGGCAGGAGTTCAGGAGACAACCGTGCTCGACTCCTTGCAACGCTCCGATCCCGAGGTGGCGGCGGCCCTGGAAGCGGAAGTCGCCCGCCAGGACGATACTCTCGTGCTGATCGCTTCCGAAAACTTCGCCTCGCGCGCCGTGCTCGAGTCGATGGGCTCCGTGTTCACGAACAAGTACGCCGAGGGATATCCCGGCCGGCGCTACTACGGAGGTTGCGAGAACGCCGATACGGTCGAGCGCCTCGCGATCGAGAGGGCCAAGGCGATCTTCGGGGCGGAGCACGCGAACGTCCAACCGCACTCGGGATCGCAGGCGAACATGGCCGTCTATCTCGCGATGCTCAAGCCGGGGGATGCCTTGCTCGGGATGGATTTATCGCACGGCGGTCATCTGACTCACGGACACCCGTTGAACTTTTCCGGCCGCTACTTCCGAATCGTCCCCTACGGCGTGAGCCGGGAGACGGAGCTCCTGGATTACGAGCAGCTGGAACGCCTGGCGCGGGAGCACCGGCCGCGGATGATCGTGGCGGGGGCCAGCGCCTATTCCCGGATCATCGACTACCCGCGGATCCGCCGGATCGCGGACGAGGTCGGGGCGCTGGTGATGGCGGATATCGCCCACGTCGCGGGCCTGATCGCCGCTGGGGCTCACCCGAATCCCGTGCCCCACGCCGATTTCGTCACCACCACCACGCACAAGACGCTGCGCGGTCCGCGCGGGGCGATTGTCCTGTGCCGCGAGCGCTTCGCCAGGGAGCTCGACAGCGCCGTCTTCCCGGGAACGCAGGGGGGGCCCCTGGTTCACGTGATCGCGGCCAAGGCGGTGGCCTTCCGGGAAGCGATGACGGAGGAGTTCCGCCGGGATCAGAGGACGACGATAGACAACGCGGCGCGCCTGGCCGCACGGCTCGCCGCGGGAGGCCTGCGGATCGTTTCGGGGGGCACGGATACGCATCTGTTTCTCGTGGACCTGCGGCCCAGGAAGCTCACCGGACGCGCCGTGGAGCAGCGGCTCGAGAAGGTCGGGATTGCCCTGAATAAGAACACCATCCCCTTCGATCCCGAGAAGCCGATGATCAGCAGCGGTGTGCGCATCGGCACGCCCGCGGTCTCCACCCGGGGCATGGGCCCCGCGCAGATGGACGAGATCGCCCGGTTCATCCTGGAGGCCCTGGAGGACGAACCGGACGGCCGGAGAGACGCGGCCATCCGGTCGGGCGTCTCCTCGTTGTGCCGGGCGTTTCCGATCTACGCCTGGCTGCGGCGCGCGGCCGGGGCCAGCGGACCCGCGGGTATTGGCCGCTCCTGACACGCCGCGCCCGGGTCGCTGCGCGCTCCCGGGCGCACCCCTCGATGAGGATGGCGGGATGGCCCAGCGTCCTGATCCCGATCGCGCGGTCTACCTCATCGACGGCAGCAACAACCTGTATCGAGCGTTCTACGCCATCCGGGGCCTGAGCACCAGCAAGGGGCTCCCCACCAACGCCGTGTATGGCTTCACCTCCATGCTGCGAAAATTGATTCGCGAGCACGAGCCACGCTTTCTCGGCGTGGCCTTTGATCTCGCCGGGCCGACGTTCCGGCACCAGGCGTTCGCGGACTACAAGGCGCACCGCCCGGAGATGCCTCCGGAGCTGGCGGTTCAGATCCCCTACGTGAAAAGGGTGTGCGGTATCCTGGGGGTCCAGGTGCTGGAAGCCGCCGGGTTCGAGGCGGACGACATCATCGCCACGCTCGCCGAGAAGGGGGTGAGAGCGGGCTACTCGATGGTCGTCGTGGCCACCGACAAGGATCTCCTGCAGCTCGTCGGGAGCGATGTCCTCGTCTACAACCCCGTGGGCGACGAGTTTCTCGACAGCGAAGGAGTCGAGCGTGCCTTCGGGGTGCGGCCCGATCAGGTGCGCGACGTCCTGTCGTTGAGCGGCGATGCCTCGGACAACATCCCCGGGGTACCCGGGATCGGGGACAAGGGCGCCAAAGAGCTGATTCGCAAGTACGGCGATCTGGAGGCCGTTCTGCGCGCGGCGGAGACAATTCCCCGGAAAACCTACCGCGAGGGCCTTCTCAACAACGCCGAAATCGCACGCCTGAGCCGCGACCTGGCCACGCTGCGCTATGACGCGCCCGTCGGCTTCGAGCCGGATCGCCTGCGCCTCGGCACCCCCGACCGAGAGGGCGCGCGGCAGCTCTTTCTGGAGCTCGAGTTCGGCTCCCTGGTGCGTGAGTTCGCGCCGCCTGTGGTCGCGCACGAGGCGCGGCATGCCGCCGTCCTGTCCCCCCAGGACCTGGAGAGGGCCGTCGAACGCCTGTGTTCCGGGGGCCGGTTCGCGTTCAACTTCGAGCGGGATGACCGTGAACCGATGCGCGCGCATATCATCGGCGTGGCCCTGGCCGGCGCCGGCGGCGAGAGTTTCTACGTTCCGCTCGCGCATCGCTCCGTCGACGCCCCGGGGCAGATCGACAGCGGGACGGCCTTCCGGATCCTGCGACCGATGTTCGAGGGTCGCGACCTGCGGCGCGTGGGTCACAACGTCAAGAGCGATCTGATCATGATGAAGAGGCTCGGCTGGCCAACTCCTCCGCTCGAGAACGACACCATGCTGGCGAGCTATCTCCTGAATGTCTCACGCCACAGTCATGCTCTCGAGGCCGTCGCGCAGGAGCTCGCGGGTCTGAGCGTGCCGACGTACGCATCGGTGCTCGGTTCGGGCGCGAAGAGCATCCCCCTGGATCAGCTGGCGATCGATCGCGCGGCCGGCCTGGTCTGCGCGCGCGCGTCGGCGATCCTGGCGATCTGCGATCGTCTCGAGGCAGGACTCCGGCAGGACGATCTCCTGTCGCTCCTGAACGATCTCGAGCTGCCTCTCGCGTCGGTGCTTGCGGAGATGGAGTCGACGGGGGTTCGGATCGACACCGACTATCTGGCCACGCTGTCCCGGGAATGGCAATCGGACCTCGCCCGGCTCACGGCGGAGGTTCACGCCCTCGCCGGCAGGCAGTTCAACATCAACTCGCCACGACAGCTGGGGGAGATCCTGTTCGAGACCCTCAAGCTCGCCCCCGGCCGCAGGACGGAAAGGACGCGGTCCTATTCGACGAGCGTCGAGATCCTCGAGGATCTCGCCGATTCGCATGAGCTGCCGCGCAAGATCCTGGAGTACCGGAGCCTGCAAAAGCTCAAATCGGGCTATGTGGACAGCCTGCCCGCGCTCATCAACCCGAAGACCGGCCGCGTGCACACATCCTTCAACCAGGCGGTTGCGGCAACCGGCCGCCTCAGCAGCAGCGACCCCAACCTCCAGAACATCCCGATCCGGACGAAGCAGGGCCGCCTCATCCGCCGAGCCTTCATCACCGATGCGGGCCACGTGCTGCTCTCTGCCGATTACTCGCAGATCGAACTTCGCGTCCTGGCCCACCTGTGTGGCGATCCCGCGCTGGTGGAGGCCTTCCGCACCGGGGAGGACATCCACCGGCGAACGGCGGCCGAAGTGTTCGGCGTAAGGCCCGAGCTGGTCAGCGATGAGATGCGTCGCCGCGCCAAGGTCGTCAACTTCGGTGTTATCTATGGGATGGGCTCGCAGAGGTTGGCGCGGGAACAGGGCATTTCCGTCAAGGACGCGGAGGTCTTCATCGAAACCTATTTCCGACGACTGCCGAAGGTCAAGGAGTACATCGAAGCGACCATGGCCGCCGCGGAGACCCAGGGTTGCGTGCGTACGCTTCTGAACCGCGTCCGATACTTCCCCGAGCTGAAGGGAACCGACCGCAACGCCCGCCAGCAGGCCCTCCGGGCAGCGGTCAACACGACAATCCAAGGAAGCGCGGCCGACCTCATCAAACTCGCGATGGTGGCCCTGTCCCGGCGGCTCGAAAAGGCGCAAAAGGGCGCCCGCATGACCCTGCAAGTACACGACGAGCTGGTCCTCGAACTGCCTGAGAGCGAGTGTTCCGCCATCGCCAGTGAGGTGCGTGAAGTCATGCAAGGCGTCTACCCGCTCAAGGTCCCCCTGATCGCGGAGCTCAAGGCGGGGCCTAACTGGCTGGAAATGAAAAAGGTCAGATCCAAAGATTGAAATCGGCCCCGTTTCCCTGCAATTCCGGTCCATTCAGCGGCATTGCAACCCGCCGGCGCGTAACCTAAATTCCCGATGCGGCCGGGGCGGCGCAACGCCGCGCTCGCCATCGGACAGGCTGGATGCCCGACTCCATCCACATTCTCATTGTCGATGATGACCAGGTCATCCGCGATCTCCTGGCGGAGGGCCTCTCCGGCAGCGGCTATCGCTGCGAAACGGCCTGCAACGGTACGGAAGGTCTCCGAAAGCTCCGGTCGAACTCCTTCGAGCTGGTCGTCAGCGACATCGACATGCCCGGGATGGACGGCGTGCAGCTCCTGCAGGAGATCAAGAAGACTCATCCCGACACGGAAATCATCATGCTGACGGGAGTTGTCGACGTGGACACCGCCATCCAGTCCATGCGCCTCGGAGCCTACGACTACCTGACGAAACCGTTCAACCTGGTCGAGGTGCGGATCACGGTTGAGAGGGCCCTGGAGAAGCGGCGGTTGATTCGTGAAAACCGGGAGTACCAAAGAACCCTCGAGACGAGGGTCGCCGAGCGCACCGTCGAGCTGAGCCAGAAGAACAGGGAAGTGGAGGATCTTTTCGACCGTCTCAAGTCCTCCTATCAAACGACCCTGGAGACCCTGGCGACGGCCCTGGACACGCGTGATACTGAGACACTCGGTCACTCGCTGCGCGTCGCGTCCTATACGGTGGCAGTGGCCCGCCGCATGGGCGTGGTGGAGCCGGAGCTGACGGATATCTATCGCGGCGCGCTGCTTCACGACGTCGGGAAGATCGGCATTCCCGATGCGATCCTGCGCAAGCCGGACAAGCTGACTCCCGAGGAATGGGTCGAGATGCGCAAGCATCCCGAGATCGGTTATCGCATCCTGCAGGGAATCCATTTTCTGGAGGTGGCGCGGGACATCGTTCTCAGCCACCAGGAGACATACGACGGGTCGGGGTACCCGCGCGGTCTGAAAGGGAAGGACATCCCGCTTGGAGCGCGTGTCTTCGCCGTGGTCGACACGCTGGACGCCATGACGTCGGACCGTCCCTACCGCAAGGCGCTGCCGTACGAGGCGGCCCGGAGCGAAATCCTCAAGTTCAGCGGCACCCAGTTCGATCCGGACGTGGTCAAGGTCTTCCTGGAGATCCCTGACGAGGAATGGGCGGACATCCACCGCAGGGTGATGCGGGACGTCCTGGCACGCGACCAGATGCACTTCTAGAACGTCCCGTCAGGCGCGGGCCTTCAGGGTTCCGCGGGAATGCGCTCGAACAGAAGGGCAAGGTCATGCTCCAGCGCGGACTGCGGAGTTTCGACGATGCGGCCAATCTCACGCCTGCCGACCGACAGGATGATGGTCGGAACCCTCTCGATCCTGGCGCGCGTGACCAATCGCGCCGGCTCCTTTTTGGCGCGGTCCACGCCGTAGAAGCGCACGCGCAGATCAGGGGGAGCGGCGAGTTCCAGGATCTTGAGAAGGCGCGGTACTTCCCGGCGACTGTCGCCGCACCAGCTTCCGAAGTAGACATCCAGTGTCGCCGCCGGTCGTGCGGCGCCGAGGACACGGATATCTTCCGCGTTGGGCTCGTACGAATCGTGGCCGTTCTGCCATGCTTCGGAAATGGCAAGGATCGCGGTGGCCCGGGTCCGGCCAAGGAGCACTTCATCGCTCGCGCCCGCCGGGGTCGCCGGGAGGAGCGCGCACAGAGCCGCCGCGCAGCCGAGCACCGCATGCGCCATCCACGTCTTGCGCACGAACGTATGATCCAGGGCGCTGGCGCATTTGTCAAATCGATCTCATCCGGGATCGGCTCGACGCGGATTCTCCCGCGAGACGCTTTTCGAACGTTGCTTGACGGAGCGATCTCCGTCTGTTAAATTGACTGCATGCGGAATGTGTGGAGGTATGGACGGATGATCCAGGTTCCCCCTGCTCTTCGGCTTCTTACGATTGCGGTGATCCTCGCTTTTCCCGCTCCTCCGGCCGCAGCACGGACCCCCGATAACGCGCATAGCGGCGTGGCGCAATCAGACTTGACGGCAACCCCCATCCTCGCCCGCATCCTGCAGGCATTCGATCGGGCGCAGATAGAGACCTCGACCCTGGTCGCCGCCTTTACCGAGAAGAAGGATCTGAAGCTTCTCGCGCGACCCGTTCTGTCGCGCGGGGAGCTCTACTACAACCGGCCCAATCAGGTGCGCTGGGAATACGTCGAGCCGGATCACAAGGTTTTCGTGATCACGGAGGACATGTATGTCGCTTACTATCCCGCGCTGAAAAGGGCGGAAGAGGTCCCGATCAAGAAGTTCGTCGGGAAGCGCCTGTTTCGTTTCATCGGACTGGGACAATCGATCGACGATCTCGGGAAGTATTACGAGTTCCAGCTGGCGCCGCAGTCCGACCTCAAGGACACCCATCTCCTGCTCCTGGTGCCGCGCAAGAAGAAATTGCGCGAGCGGGTTGCCGAGATGAAGATCTGGGTGGACACGTCGACTTTCCTCCCGCGCCAACTGCAGTACGTTGAGGCCGACGGCGACTCGACCCTGCTCACCTTCCATGATGTCCGCACCAACGGTGTCGTCGACGCCACTCGTTTCCGCCTCGAGCTCCCGAAAGACGTCGTGGTGTCCGAATCATTCAACGGGTTCTCGCTCGGTGACCAGAGCTTCTAGCCCGAGTCCGGCGACCTCCGCATAGACAAAAAAAGAGCCCCTCGCAGCGCGAGGGGCTCGTGTCCTGCAAAAGACGGCCACGGAGTCGAGGGGGATTCCGCCGCCTGGCATGCCGCCGAAGCGGCCGGCCGTAACGCCTCAGTACATGTCCCCGCCCATGCGCGGACCGGGGGCCGGGGCCTTGTCCTTTTCGGGGAGCTCGTGCACGAGCGCTTCGGTCGTCAGCATCAGCGCGGCAATGCTGGCCGCGTTCTGCAGCGCCGTGCGGCAGACCTTGGTCGGGTCGATGATGCCGGCCTCGAACATGTCGACCCACTTGCCGGTGTACGCATCGAAGCCGACCGGTGGCTTGTCCTTCTCCTTCGCCTGCTGGACGATGATCGAACCCTCGTAGCCGGCGTTGATGGCGATCTGGCGGATCGGCTCTTCGAGAGCGCGGCGCACGATGTTGATCCCGGTCTGGACGTCATCGTGCTTTTCCTTGAGTCTTTCCAGGGCCGGAACCGCTCGGACCAGGGCGATGCCGCCGCCGGGGACGATGCCCTCCTCGACGGCCGCCTTGGTGGCGTGCATGGCGTCCTCGACGCGGGCCTTCTTCTCCTTCATCTCGGTCTCGGTGGCCGCGCCGACCTTGATGATGGCGACTCCGCCGACCAGCTTCGCGAGCCGTTCCTGCAGCTTCTCGCGGTCGTAGTCGGAGGTGGTCTCCTCGATCTGGGCGCGGATCTGTTTCACCCGGCCCTCGGTGTCGGTGCGCTTGCCCCTGCCCTCGACGATGGTGGTGTTGTCCTTGTCGGCCGTGATCTTCTTGGCCTGGCCGAGGTCCTCGATCTTGAGGTTCTCGAGCTTGATGCCGAGGTCCTCGGTGATGCACTTGCCGCCGGTGAGGATGGCGATGTCCTCGAGCATGGCCTTGCGGCGGTCGCCGAAACCGGGCGCCTTCACCGCGCACACCTGGAGGGTGCCGCGCAGCTTGTTGACCACGAGGGTCGCCAGAGCCTCACCCTCGACATCCTCGGCGATGATCATCAGCGGGCGCCCGCTCTTGGCCACCTGCTCCAGGAGCGGCAGGAGGTCGCGCATGTTGGAGATCTTCTTCTCGTGGATCAGGATGTACGGGTTCTCCAGCACGCACTCCATGCGCTCGGCGTCGGTGACGAAGTACGGGCTGAGATAGCCCCGGTCGAACTGCATCCCCTCGACGATCTCGAGGGACGTTTCGAGGCCCTTCGCCTCCTCCACCGTGATCACCCCGTCCTTGCCGACCTTCTCCATCGCCTGGGCGATGATCTCGCCGATGGTCTCGTCATTGTTCGCGGAGATGGTGCCGACCTGGGCAATGGCCTTGCCGCTGACCGGTTTGGAGAGCTTCTTGATCTCCTCGACCGCCTTCTCGACGGCCTTCTCGATCCCCCTCTTGAGGTCCATGGGGTTGGCGCCGGCGGTCACGGCCTTGACGCCCTCGCGATAGATCGCCTGGGCCAGGACGGTCGCCGTCGTCGTGCCGTCGCCGGCAACCTCCGAGG
>WNGG01002255.1_pt1 | contig 24695 bp, 25 predicted proteins | sample 5400661 | NCBI WGS metagenome assembly WNGG01 (sample SAMN13153372, study PRJNA577476) | soil metagenome | isolation source: 100 cm soil or saprolite under Garry oak tree replicate 1 | place: USA:California | collected 2016-06-15
CCGAGTTGTTGAGCAGGAAGGCGATGCACACCGACATGAAGGACGTTGGCCGCAAGCCCGCGAACGGCAGCCCGGCATGGATGAACATCAGGAGCACCAGCGGCGGCACCGCGCGGAAGAAGTCGATCAGGCCGGCGACGACCGCGCGCACCGCGCGTGCGCGCGCGCGCATGGCGAGCGCCACCAGCAGGCCGCCGAGGAGCCCGAGCGGGATCACCACCGCGCACACGATCAAGGTCATGCGCAGCCCCTGCAGCACCAAGGGCAGCGCGCGCGCCATGATGTCGAGGTTGAAGAACTGCTCGAGCACGGCGTGCATCAGGCGCGCCTCCAGGCGAACCGCGTCTCGAGCCAGCGCCCGAGGAGAACGACCGGAATGAACAGCAGCACGTAGGCGACCGCCCCCATGGTGAGCGGCGTCGCGTTGCCGATGAAGCTCTGGGTCGTGGTGGCGACGTTGAGGATTTCCGGCACGCCGATGACGCTGCCGAGCGCGGTGTTCTTGGTGATCGCGATGGTGCGGTTGGTGAGCGGCGGCACGGTCAGCCGGATCGCCTGCGGCAGCACGACATAAAGCAGCGTCTGCGCGAAGCCGAGGCCGGTCGAGCGCGCCGCCTCCCACTGACCCTTGCGCACCGAGAGGATGCCGGCCCAGAAGATCTCCTCGGCAAAGGCGCCGAGCACGAGGCTGAGCACGAGCCACAGCACCGCGAGGCTCGGCAGGTTGAGCCCGACATTGGGCAGGCCGAAATAGACCAGCAGCACCAGCACCAGCGGCGGCAGCGCGCGCAGCACGTCCACATAGACGACGATCAGCGCGTTGACCGCGCGGAAGCGCAAGCTGCGCAGCACGGCGAGCAGCAGGCCGAGCGCGAGGCCGGCAACCACCACCAGCGCCGCGATCTCGATCGTCACCACCATCGCCTTGAGCATGGCCGGCGTGTAGCGGGCGATCAGCTCGGGCTTGACGAAGCTTTCGATGAACAGCGAGGTGCGGTCCATGGCGCGTCCGGTTTAATCCCTCCCCCGAACGGGGGAAGGATGAGCTTGCCAACCTGCGCGAATCCCTCCCCCGCTTGCGGGGGAGGGTAAGGGTGGGGGCCGCGCAGACCTCGGAGGTTGGCGCAGGTCGACCCCACCCGGCCGCCTTCGGCGGCCACCCTCCCCGTTCCGGGGAGGGATTAGCGTCCGATCTCGGCGACGAAGGCGCGCGTGCGCGTGCTCGCGTCGGGGCCGAAAATACGCGCCGGCACGCCCTGCTCCACGATCGCCCCCTCCTCCATGAACACGACGCGATCGGCGGCCTCGCGGGCAAAGCGCATCTCGTGACTGACCACCACCATGGTCATGCCGGAGGCGCGCAGGTCGCGCATCACCGCCAGCACCGAGCCGCGCAGCTCGGGATCGAGCGCCGAGGTCGGCTCGTCGAACAGCATGATCTTCGGCTCGAGCGCGATGGCGCGGGCGATCGCCACGCGCTGCTGCTGGCCGCCCGACAGCTCCGCCGGATAGGCGCGCGCCTTGTCCTTCAGGCCGACGCGCGCGAGCGCCGCGAGCCCGGCCGCCTCGGCCGCGCCCGGGTCCATCCTGAGCACCTTGCGCAGCGCGAGCGTCACGTTGCCGAGCGCGCTCATGTGCGGATAGAGGTTGAACGACTGGAACACCATGCCGATGCGCCGGCGCATGGCGTTGAGGTTGGTGGCCGGCGCCATCATGTCGACGCCGTCGACCACGATCGACCCGCTGCTCGGCTCCTCGAGCCGGTTGAGGCAGCGCAGGAACGTGCTCTTGCCCGAACCGGACGGCCCGATGATGAAGACCAGCTCCTGCGGCGTGACCGCGAGGTCGATCCCGCGCAGCACCGCGTGGCTGCCGAACGATTTCCACAGCGCGCGCACGTTGAGGATCGGCGAGGCCATCGCTACGACGCCCGGCGCACCTGCGCCGCCAGGTTCCTCCTGATACGCTCCTCGATGTCGCCTGCGAACCCGCTCACCGTCTCGCCGCTCAACTGACGGAAGATCGCGGCGTAGCGCCGCGCCAGCTCCTCCACCAGGTCGCCCGGCGCCTCGGGGAGCGTCGCGTCCTTGTACGGGTCGCAATGCTCGATGAACCACAGCCGCAGGAACTCCTTGTCGAAATAATCCGGCTCCAGCCCCTTCGACACGCGTTCCTCGTACGAGCCCGCCTGCCAGTAGCGCGATGAATCCGGCGTGTGCACCTCGTCGATCAGGGTCAGCGCGCCGTCCGCACCGAGGCCGAACTCGTATTTGGTGTCGACCAGGATGAGCCCGCGCTCGAGCGCCAGCTCCTGGCCGCGCGCGAACAACCGTCGCGAAGCCTCCTCCACGCGCTCCAGCAAATCTGCGGACAGCAGCCCCATCTCGACGATTTCCTTCGGCGTGACGTTGCGGTCGTGCACCTCCTCCTTGGTCGATGGCGTGAACACCGGCTCGCGCAGTCTAGCGTTCTTGCGCATGCCGTCGGGCAGCCGGAACGAGCCGAAATTGCGTTCGCCCTTCTCGTAGCGCGTCCACAGCGAGGTGCCGGTCACGCCCGACAGGTATCCGCGCATCACCGCCTCGATCGCCAGCGGCGTGCAGCGCTTGGCGAGCGTGACGTTCGGGTCCGGCACCGCGAGGACGTGATTGGCAATGATATCGCGCGTCTGCTCGAACCAGAACGCGCTCAGCCGGTTGAGCACTTCGCCCTTGCCGGGGACGTAGGCGATGATGCGGTCGAACGAGGAATGGCGGTCGGTCGAGATCAGCACCACGCGGCGCGGCTGCAGGTAAACGTCCCGCACCTTGCCCTGCAGCCGCTCGCCGAGGTCGGGAAGATGCGTGCTGCGGAGTGTGGGTTTCATATGGGTCGAGTTCCTTGCATCGGGAAGAGCGAATAGCGAATAGCGAGTAGCGAATAGTTACGCCCGATTGACTATTCGCTATTCGCTATTCACTATTCGCTTGCAGGTCACGAGCAAGTCAACTCGTGCGGCGTGGGATCGTAGCCGGGCATGCCGGGGACGCCCGAGCCCGGATAAATGGTGACGGCGGGCGATCCGGCGAGCGGGGGAACGCCGAACCATTTCTCGTGCATCTTCGCCATGGTGCCGTCCTTCTTCATGCACTCGATGGCAATCTCGAGCTTGTCGCGCAGCGCCGCGTTGTCCTTGCGCACCGGCGCCGCCCACACGAGGCCGGTGCTGTGCAGGTAGGACAGCTTGATCGCCGGATTGTTCTTCGCCGCCCAGGCCGACACCGTGTTGCCGGCGACGTTGGCATAGGCACGGCCGGAGATCACCGCCTGCACGGCGTCGGTGTTGGTGCCGAACGACTCGACCGTCCAGCCGATCTTCTCGGCAAGGTCGCGCGCCCAGGAATCGTAGACCGCGCCCTTGTTGACCGCGACGACCTTGCCCTTGAGCTCTTCCAGCGCCTTGATGTCGGGCGTGTCCTTCTTCACCACGAACTGGAAGTCGGTGTTCAGATAGCCTTCGGTGAACAGCAGGTTCTCGGCGCGCTCCTTGGTCACCGTGGTGGGGGCGGCGATGAAGTCGTAGCTGCCCGCCTGCAGGCCAGGCAGCAGCCCGGAAAACTGCGTCGCGTCGATCTCGATGCCGCGGCGGAGGCGCCGGGCGATCTCGTTGGCGAGATCGACGTTGAAGCCCTCGATGCCGCCCGAGAGTTTCGGCATCGCGTGCGGCGCGAAGGTCGCGTCGACCCCGGTCTTGAGCGGCGGCTGTTGCGCCGGCGCGGCGCCGGCGGCGCTCAGCAGCGCGGCAATAGCAAGCACAAGTCGCTTCATCTCGCTTCCCCTGATCGAATGCCCGAGCGCAGGCCTGCGCGGTTGCGGCGTCCCGGCGGACGCGCCATCCTGGCCGTGATAGCACGAAGGATCAGGGGAAAGCATGTACCCGCGTTCTCGTCTCGATGCGCTGAGCGACGGGATTTATGCCGTCGCCATGACGCTCCTCGTGCTCGACATTCGCCTGCCCGACGATTTCACCCCGCGCGACGGCGACGATCTCCTGCGCGCCATCCTCGGGCTGTGGGGCAAGTTCCTTCCTTATGCCTTGAGCTTTGTCGTGCTCGGCCTGCGCTGGCTCTCCAGCGTCAAGGTGCGCGCGCGCAGCGAAACGGTCGGGATCGATTATGCGTCGTGGTGGGTCGCCCACATGCTGTTGATCACCTGCGTCCCGTTCTCGACCATGGTGCTCGGCCGCTTCGCCCAGTTCGCGCCGGCGGTGTGGCTTTATGCCGGCAACACCGCCCTCATCGGCATGATCGCGCTGCGCATGATGGCGATGACCTCGGATGTCGACCCGGCGCCGGGCGAGCAGGAGCGCCGCTGGTCGCTCATCACCCTGATCGCATGCTCGCTGCTGGCGATGGGGTTTGTGGGCCTATGCGCTCGTTCTGGTGCCGCCGATCGTCTGGCGCGCGAAACCACGGTGACGGACGGTCCCGTCGGTTCGTTGAGCGTGGGGCGAAACCCACCCTGCAGCGCCTCGCATGATTATGGAACTGGCGCTCCCAAGCCGCTGCATTTGCACGCTTTTTCCCGTCGGCGATTGCGCCGGTGGCCTGCTGTGTCGGGAACCGCGCATTGGCTGGGGCGTTGGTCCGGCGCACGAGGCGGGAAACAGGAGCGCTCCCAATGAACAATCCGCAGAACCCTGGCCAGAAGCCGGGCCAACAGACGCAGCAGCCCGGTCAGGGTGGGCAGCAGCAGGGTGGTCAGCAGGGGACCCAGAAGCCGGGACAACAGCAGACCCAAAAGCCGGGCCAAGGCGGCCAGCACGGCGGCGGAGGCCAAAATCCGCAGCGTTGAGGATTTGTGCGAACCCTTCGAACCCCGGCTTCGGCCGGGGTTCGTGTTTAATTTGGGCCTTTCACCGGCTCATGCGCTGACGCGCGAGCGGCGAAGCCCTGCCTGCGCCCAGTGTCACGCGGCCTGGCGCACCAGCGCGTCGATCTTGCGCTCGGCGGCGTTGCGCGGCCCGTCTCCGCCAGGAGCAAAGGCCTTGGCGATGCGGATGGCGTAGACTGCCGCGATGATGCTCGCCGCATTGGTCAGCAGCAGAAAGACGACCGCCGTCTGAAGGAAGTTGATCATCTGTTCGCGCAACATGTTTTTCTCCATCCGCCGGCGCGGGAATGGACGTCCGCTCGGCTGGCAAGGAGTATCGGCGACACCGCGCGGCGCGAATGTGAGCGAGCTTACGCAGTGCCGACGGCAAACGGCGCGAGCGTGAAGCAGTTCACCTCGAAGGGCATGTGCGCCGCCGGCGTTGATTCCGAAAGCGCCAAGTATTCGCGCCCGGCGCAGCTTCGTCGCCAACTTCAGGGAGGTCGCCGACGTGCTTGCTTAACCGGGGTGTCCGCGGGGCAGCGTCAGGAACATACGCTGCTGCGGCCCTTGCAAGCTGCGAAATCCCAAGGCGCCGTAAAAGGCCCGCGCTGCATCGTCGATCGGATCGACGATCACGACCGTCATGGCGACCGTTTCGGCCGCCGCTATCGTCTTCTTCACGGCGTCGGCGAGCAGGATGCTGCCAAGACCACGTCGGGCGAAACCGGCGTCAACTGCCAACCGCCCGACCAGGGCGGCGGGGATTGGATGACGGGGCAGGCGTTTCCCCACTTCGGGCGGGAGATCGGAAGCGACCACCCACGCGGCACTGAGGGTGAAAAAGCCGGCGATGCGCTTTGGTTCTTCGGGCATAACGGCGACGAAGACGCGGGCGACGCCACGCCGCGTGTCTTGCAAAGCCTGCGTTCGGAGGTAACGATCGAGACTCTCGTTTCCGCAACTGAATGCGGCCCGGTCATGACCCGAGCTCAGCGGTTCAATGCGAACGGACCTGTCCGACAGCCTCACCGCCGCACGACTCGCGCGTGCTCCGCAAATGCCTGTTTAAGACGCTTGTTCGGTTCCGGAGGATTGAGCAGCAGCTCCTGAAACCGATCCCACTCCGCCCGCGTGAGAGTGATGACCTCGTTCTTGCGTACGATCGCGTCGGCGCTGCGCAAGGCCACGTCGATGACAAAGTCGGTCAGCGTCTTGTCGGAGTAGGCAGCGGCGCGTTCCAGCTTGCGCTTGGCGTCGCGGCCGAGGCGAAGGCTGATCCGATCGGGGCGTTGGGCGGCGCGGGGCATGGCGAAGCTTTCGACCGAGACGTACGTCAAAGAGGCGTACAGGTCAATGGCTTTCAGCGGCGAATCTCAACAGTGCAAGTGCAGTGCCGAGGGCGGTCGAATTCTCTGAATATTCACGCAAACGCGCCAAGTGCCGTGCTCACTGCGTCGGCGCTGCGAGCCCGAGCATCTCTCGCGCCGCCGGGAGCGCAGCGTCCGCCATGGCGGCATGGCCCTCGGCGGTCGGATGGACGGCCCCGCCATAGACCGCGCTGGTCACGCCCCAGGTCGCATCGTGGATGTCGTTGGGCTGCAGGGAGGCCGGCAGGCCCTCCGGATAGGTCATGGCGGTGAAATAGCTGTCGTTCGCGGTCCTGATCCAGCGCGCCCGCGGCGCATAGGGCCGGAACTCGGCGACGCCGCGCTCGCACGCGAGCGGACGCACCGATCCCTCGACCGGGTCCTTGCGAAAACTTTCGCCGGTCGCCGAGAAGCAGTCGAGGTCGAACGCCGGGTCGGTGGCGGCGCGCGCGCAAAATCCATGGTCGGCGAACAGCCGCTGATGGGCGTCGACGAAGGTCATGCGATCGGTCGATGGATTTTGGCACGCGCCGGCCTCGCAGACGGCGAGCGCCCGGATGGCCGGCAGGAATCGCTCGCCGACGAAGTCGGCCACCTGGCGCAGCCGCTCGGCATCGACCCTGAAGGCCGGATGGACATCGAACCCGTCGAGCCCACCCGCGCAGGGGGCGCCGCCCGCCTGCAGCGCCGGATTGGCGTAGGACACGAACACGACACGGGCGAGGTTGCCGCCGACGAAGCCTTTGAGGGCCGAGCGCAGGCGGTCGAAATTCGCCGGCAGGTTCGCGCGCAACGCCTGGTCCGCCTCGCCCACCGCGCCGATCATCCCGCCCCGCTTGAACAAGGTCCGCTCGGTCGCCGACTGGACGATCACGTCGGCGACCAGCTCGGAGAAGCCGACGTCGTTGGCGCCGATCGTCAGCAGGACGAGGTCGAGATTGCGGTCGGCGCGGCGCCGATGCGCGAGCGCCAGCGCATCGCGCAGCTGCGCCAGCTGGCTGGGAACCGCGGTCGGACAGGTCCCGCGCGCGGTGCCCTCGCAGGCGGTCTCGCGCGCGCGCTGCCGGTCGAACAGGCCGCCCTCGATGGTCGCACCGGTGCAGCCGAGCGGGATGAACGTGACGGCGCTGTGCGCATTCTCGACCGCGAGCGCGAGCGCGGTGCGCATCTGATAGCCGTAGAGCGAGCGGTGGCAGGTCGGGCTGAGCCAGCGGGCGCCGTGGCGCGTCCAGTCGGCGTCGAGCTTCACCGCCTCGATGCCGCTGCCGCACGCCTTGGCGCCGCGATAGCCGGACCGCCCGGGGCGGAAATATTCGCTGCGCGCCCCGCCGAGAAAGCGGCGGAAGCAGAAACCCTCGTCGGACAGCGCGATCGCCCGGTCCGGATTGCCGTCGCCCGACGCGACGGAGTCGCCAAGCCCGGCGATCAGCAGGTCACGCACCAGGATTTCCGCCGTGGCGCGGTCGCTGGCGCCGTCGGCGCGGGCAATCTCGACGTTGGCGAGGGTGGGGCGCCCGTAGCGGACCCGCAGGGTCACCTCCTCCTCGCAGGGAACCGTCACCTGCTGCGGCGGCCCCACGCCGTCCTCGAAACTCCAGGCGCAGGTGGCGCCGGCCGGCGCATCGGCCAGCATCGCGCCCACCCGATGATCATCCGGCGCCAGGTAGTTCTCCGGCACGCCGTCGCGAACGCAGGTCTCGGTCAGGTTGCCGGCCGCATCGACGCACAGGCTGCCCACCATGGTGCGCGCCCAGCCGCGTCCGCCGGTGTCGTTCGCCAGACGGTGCTCGGCCGCGAGCACGCCGTCGCTGCGATAGGCGGCGACGTGGCGCTGGAAATCGCGCTCGCTGCGCAACAGACGGAACCGGTTCTTGACCTCCCACTCGATCCGCGGAGCATCGCCCGCCGCGGACGGGAGCGCCGGAGCGGCCGGCGCCTCTGCCGGTTGCGCGACGGCCTGACCGAAGCCTAGGGCAAGGAGGACGGCCGCGCCGCCCAATGACCGAACAACCCGCATGCGTGCCCGCGACAAGTGACGCCCCTCCCCTCGTGAAACACGGCACTTGCGGCAAATGTATGGGAGGCGGTGGAAGTAGCGAATAGCGAGCAGAAGCGGGCGAATAGCGAAATAGCGAGTAGCGAATAGAAGCGGGCGAATCCGTCGCTATGCGGATGATGGGCTTGCTATTCGCTATTCGCCACTCGCTCAATAGACCGGCGAGGCGGCGTATTCCGGGCGCAGGCCGCGAAACGTCGGCCGGGCGACGTTGGAGCGCTCGAAGGCACGGCTCGCGCCGCGGCGCCCCTCGAGCGCCGCCACGTAGCTCGAGAACCAGTCCGACAGCGACGCCCCTTCGACCACCGCCATCATCCTGGTCCAGCGTCTGCGCCGTTCCTCGAGCGGCATGGCGAGCGCGGTCTGGATCGCCCGGGCGAGCGCATCGATGTCGTGCGGGTTGACCAGCAGCGCCGCATCGAGCTGCTTTGCCGCGCCGGCGAATTGCGAGAGCACCAGGACGCCCGGATCCGCCGGATCCTGCGCCGCCACGTATTCCTTGGCGACGAGGTTCATGCCGTCGTGCAGCGGCGTCACCAAGCCGACCCGCGCCACGCGGTAGAAGCCGGCGAGCGTCACCTGGCCGAAGCCGCGGTTGAGGTAGCGGATCGGAGTCCAGTCGACCTCGGCATGACGGCCGTTGATCTCGCCCACCAGCGAGGCAAGCTCGCTCTGCAGCTGCTTGTAGGCGTCGATCTGGCAGCGCGACGGCACCGCGATCTGCAGCAGCCGCACCGTGCGCTTGAGCGCGGGGTCGTTCTGCAGCATCAGGTCGAAGGCACGGAACCGGTTGTCGAGCCCCTTCGAGTAGTCCACCCGATCGACGCCGATCACCAGGCGCGCGCCGAGCAGGCTCACGCGCAGGCGCGCGACTTCCGCCCGGTTGACCGACCGCGCCGCCCGCTCGGCAAACAGCTTTGCATCGATGCCGATGGGGAAGGTGGCCAGCCGGGTCGTACCCGCCTCGCTTGCAACCGAATCGTCGACGACCGGAAGGTCCAATTCGTTCGTCAGATAATCGGCGAAGTTTGCGCGGTCCTCGTCGGTCTGGAATCCGATCAGGTCGTAGGACAGCATGGCCCGCACCAGGTCGCGATGGTGCGGCAGACTTTGCATCAGGTTGCGGTTGGGCAGCGGCGTATGCAGGAAAAACCCGATCGGCTGGCGGATGCCGAGCCGGCGAAGCTCGGCCGCAAGCGTCATGAAGTGATAATCGTGCACCCAGAACATCGCGTCCGGCTTGGCAAAGCGCAGCACCGCGCGGGCCATCTGCGCGTTGATCGCGCAATAGGAGGTATAATCGTCGACGCTGGTGCGAATGAGGTCGGTACGCGAGTGCAGCACCGGCCACAGCGCCGAATTGGCGAATCCCTGATAAAACCCGCGATACTGCGCCGCCGGAAGGTCGACGGTGGCGAGCGCGCCGGCGCCCAGCGCCTCGATTTCCGCAAATGGCTCCCGCTTTTCCTCGCCCTCCATGAGCCGGCCGCTCGAGCCGACCCAGATCGCGCCCGACGTCGTCACCGCCGGCAGCAGCGCCGCCGCCAAGCCCCCGTTGATCGGCTCATCCCCCCTGGGGCGCGCCACGCGGTTCGATATGACGATGAGGCTCATGGAGCGTCTCCGGATCCCTCGCGCCCGCCAACGTTTCAGGGCCGCAATGGTTCCGGTCGCCGGCGGTAAAGTATCACCCGTTGGGGAACCCGCGCGGCAAATCGGGCGTTGGCGATGCGCCGGCGCGGCAAAGAGCCGAGAAATGCCCGTCGCGCGCGGCTCAATCGATTGTCGTGCCGATTCGTATCGGCGTCGGGTACCTGACAAATGCGATTCGCAATTCTGCTCGCCGTGCTCCTCGTCGCCGCACTGCCGGCATCGGCGCGCGACGTTCGCGCTCCGTGCGACGACGGCACTCGGTGCGAGGGCGCGCAAAGTCCGCGCAACGCCGAGCCGCGCAACTACGATATTGAGCGCCACGCCGTTCCGCGGCCGACGCAACCCAAGCGGCGCATCGACACGGGCGAGCGGGCGCCGCACAACCCGCCCGCGCCGCCGGCATCGCAGGCGCATCGCAAGGCCCCGGGCCAAGCCGGCCCCGACGCCCCCGGCGAGCGCGATCGATCGGCGAGCCGAGCGGGCCCGCCGGATGAAGCGAGCGGCGATGCCGGCGGGGCCGCCCTCGCATCGTCGAGCGGATCGAGCCCCGAGCCGTCGGGGCTTCGCGCCTGGTTGGGGGTGCTCGTCATCGTCATGGCCGCGGCCGCGGCGCTGTCGCTGGTCATCGCCCGCATGGCGGACGCCTGAACGCGGCCGTCCAAATCAGCCGGAGCCGTCATGGCCGTGGCGCACGCGCCGGACATCCGCGAGGGCGTTCCATCCGCCCAGGCGCTGGTCGAGACCGATATCCCGGGGCGCCTGGATCGTCTCCCCTGGGGACGCTTCCACACGCTGGTCGTGGCGGCGCTCGGCATCACGTGGATCTTCGACGGCCTCGAGGTGACGCTCACCGGCGCGCTGGCCGGCGCGCTCAAGGCGAGCCCGGTCCTGCGTTTCACCAATACCGAAGTCGGGCTTGCGGCGGGCGCCTATCTCGCCGGGGCGGTTCTCGGCGCCATGTTCTTCGGCTGGCTGACCGACCGGCTGGGGCGCAAGAAGCTGTTCTTCGTCACCTTGACGGTTTATCTCACCGCCACCGCGGCGACCGCCTGCGCGTGGGACCTGTGGAGCTTCGCCCTATTCCGATTTCTCACCGGCGCCGGCATCGGCGGCGAGTATACGGCGATCAATTCGGCCATCCAGGAGCTGACCCCGGCGCGATTCCGCGGTCGAGTCGATCTTCTCATCAACGGCAGCTTCTGGATCGGCGCGGCGCTCGGCGCGGGCGGCTCGCTCGTGCTGCTCGACCCCGCAATCATCGATCCGGAGATCGGCTGGCGCGTCGCGTTCCTGACCGGAGCCGGCGTGGCGCTGGTCGTCTTCTTCATGCGCCTGTGGATTCCGGAGAGCCCGCGCTGGCTGATGACGCACGGCCGCGCCGCCGAGGCGGAGGCGATCGTGCGCGGCATCGAGGACGCCCTGCACCGCCGCGGCCACCCGATTGCGCCCGCTGCCCTGGCGCGCGTGCGGCTGCGCAGCCGTCGTTTCACGCCGCTTGCCGAAGTGATCCGCACGCTGTTTCGCGTGCACCGCCGGCGCGCGCTGGTCGGCCTGAGCCTGATGGCCGCCCAGGCCTTCTTCTATAACGCGATCTTCTTCACCTATGCGCTCATCCTCACCGATTTCTTCGGCATCCCGGCCGGCCACGTCGGCTGGTACCTTCTGCCCTTCGCGGCCGGCAACTTCCTCGGCCCCGCGCTGCTCGGCCCCCTGTTCGACACGATCGGGCGCAAGCCGATGATCGCGTTCACCTATGCGATCTCCGGGCTGCTGCTCGCCGGCAGCGGCTATCTGTTCATGATCGGCGCCGCCACCGCCGTCACTCAGACGATTGCCTGGATGGTGATCTTCTTCTTCGCCTCGGCGGCGGCGAGCTCCGCCTATCTCACCGTGAGCGAAAGCTTCCCGCTCGAGATCCGGGCGTTGGCGATCGCGTTCTTCTTTGCGGTCGGCACCGGGGTCGGCGGCATCGTCGGCCCGGTGCTGTTCGGCATGCTGATCGACACCGGCTCGCGCGCCAGCGTGTTCGCCGGCTACCTGCTCGGCGCCCTGCTGATGATCGCCGCCGGGGCGATCGAGCTCGCCTTCGGCGTGGCGGCCGAACGGCGGCCGCTGGAGGACGTGGCCCGCCCCCTCGCCTTCGTGGACTAGCGTCCGTCCTCCGGCGCGCGGCCCGGGGTTGACCGGCAACGAAATACCCGCTGGCACGTTGTCTTCCTTCGGACCTGTCGGCGCACCCGGTTCACCTCAATGGCAAACCCGGCGATATCGCGCATCACCTTCGAACGGCCGGCCCGCGAGGGCGATGACTACGTGTTGCATGCCAGGATTGACGATCGCGCGGTGCGATGCATCGCCACACACAGAGTGCTCGCCGACTGCCTCGGCGCGGCGATCTCGGCGCCCGGCGTCGACCTCGTCCAGGCCGCCGCCTGCCGGCCGACGCTCGAATATGCCTTTCGCAACAAGCTATTGGCCGGGCGGTTCGACGACCCCGGCGAGCGCGGCCGCGAGCCCGTCGTGGTGCTGTCGCACGACACGTTCCTTCACTGGGCGAACTGCAGCGGCGTCGACCCCCCGCGCCGATAGGCGCAAGACGACACGCGGCCGGCAATCACCGCAATTTGCCCTACTCGTGTCGCGGTCATCGTCGTAGGTTCCGCCCGCCGATTCTGCGGCCGCCGCACCGAGTTCCAGACATGGTCGATGTCCCCTTGCCTGCGATGAACCTGCGCGAGCTTGCCGTCCTGCTCGACATCGACGGGACGATCCTCGACATCGCCCCGACCCCGGGCGAGGTCTACGTGCCGGCGACGCTGCGCCAGACGCTGGCGCGCCTCTCGCGCGACACCGGCGGCGCCTTGGCGCTTGTCAGCGGCCGTTCGCTCGGCGATATCGATCGCCTGTTCGCGCCTTTGCGGCTGCCGGCGGTCGGCGGCCATGGGGCGGAATTGCGCCCTCGCGCCGATGGCGACGGGTCAGCGCCACGCGCCGCCCCGCTCGACCGCAAGCTCAGGCGCCAGCTTGCGGCCGTGGCGCAGGGTACGCCGGGCGTTCTGGTCGAGGACAAAGGCTATGCGTTCGCCATGCACTATCGGCTCGCACCGGAGCAGGAGGGCGCGGTGAAGACCGCCGTCGCGGCGATCCAGGCCGAATGGCCGGAGGATTCGCTCGAGGTGCTGCCCGGCAAGGCGGTGCTGGAAATCAAGTCCACCGGGTTCAACAAGGGAGCGGCCATCCGGGCGCTGATGCAGGATGCGCCGTTCGCCGGCCGGCGTCCCATCTTCATCGGCGACGACACGACCGACGAATCCGCGTTCGCCGTGCTGCCGGCGTTCGACGGTCTCGGCTTCTCGGTCGGACGCGTGGTGCCCGGCACGAGCCATTGCTTTGCCGCGCCGGGCGACGTGCGCCAATGGCTGGAGCGCCTGTCGCAAGCGCGCGGAACCGCCGAACCATGACCGATCACGGACTTGACCTCGCCGTCATCGGCAACGGGCGGACGGCGGCCCTGGTCGACCCGACCGCGCGCCTCGTGTGGTGGTGCTTTCCCCGCTTCGACGGCGATCCGATCTTCTGCCGGCTGCTGTCGGGCGACGAGGAAAAGGGCTTCGCCGACGTGGTCCTCGACCAGATGGCCGAGTACCAGTCGGAGTACCTGCGCAACACGGCCATCGTGTCGACCGTGCTCACCGACCGCCACGGCGGCGTCGTGCGCATCACGGATTTCGCCCCGCGCTATCGCCAGTTCGGCCGCGTTTTTCGGCCGCCGCAGCTGGTGCGGATCATCGAGCCGGTCGCCGGGCTGCCGCGCATCACCATCCGGTTTCGCCCCACGCACGACTACGGCCGGGCGAACGAGCACTACTCGATCGGCAGCAACCACATCCGCTATCACGACGGGCGGACCGTCATCCGGCTGACCACCGACGCCCCGCTCTCCTACATCGAGCGCGAGGCGCCGTTCGTTCTCAATCGGCCGCTCCATCTCGTGTTCGGCCCCGACGAGCAGTTCCAGGGGGATCTGGTCGCGACCTGCCGGGACTTCGCCGACCGCACGCGCGACTACTGGATGGATTGGGTGCGCGGTCTGTCGATCTCCTACGACTGGCAGGATGCGATCATCCGCGCGGCCATCACCCTGAGCCTGAGCAATTTCGAGGAGACCGGCGGCATCGTGGCGGCGCACACCACCTCGATTCCCGAGGCGCCCGGCTCGAACCGCACCTGGGACTACCGGTTCTGCTGGCTGCGCGACGCCTATTTCGTGGTGAAGGCGCTCAACCGCATCGGCGCCACCCAGATCATGGAGGACTTCATCTCTTTCATCCTCGGCATCGCCGCCAATACCGAGGAGATGCTGCGCCCGGTCTACAGCGTGGTGCCGACCGACCCGATGGACGAGTGCCTGGCTCCCAATCTCGTCGGCTATCGCGGCGACGGACCGGTACGCATCGGCAATGCGGCCGCCGCCCAGGCGCAGCACGACACCTATGGCAGCATCATCCTCGCCGCCATGCCGATGTTCTTCGACCGCCGCCTGCCGCGGCCCGGCGACGAGTCGCTGTTCCGTTTGCTGGAGACGCTCGGCCACAAGGCCGCGCACCTCGCGCTCGAGCCCGATGCCGGCATCTGGGAATATCGCGGCCGCCGCCGCGTCCACACCCATTCGGCCGCCATGTGCTGGGCCGGCTGCCATCGCCTGGCGGCGATCGCCCACAATCTCAACTTCACCGACCGCGCCAATTACTGGACCGCGGTGGCGGAGCCGATCCACGAAACGCTGGTGAGCCGGGCCTGGCATCAGGAGCGCGGCGCCTTCACCGCCGCGTTCGGGGCGGACGATCTCGACGCCAGCGTGCTGCTGCTGCCCGAGCTCGGCGTGGTGGAGCCGGACGATCCGCGCTTCGTGAGCACGGTCAAGGCCATGGAGCGCGAGCTGCTGCGCGAGAAGCACGTCATGCGCTACTCCAGCGCCGACGATTTCGGCCTGCCGGTGACCGCGTTTCTCATCTGCCGGTTCTGGCTGATCGATGCCTGGTGGTCGCTCGGCCGCCGCGAGGAGGCGCGCGACCTGTTCCTCGACGCGCTGCGCCACCGCAACCGCTACGGCCTGCTGTCGGAGGACGTCGATCCGCAGACCGGCGTGCTGTGGGGCAATTTCCCCCAGACCTATTCGATGGCCGGGCTGATCCTCACCGCCATGCGCCTCTCGCGCAGCTGGGAGGATCGCTACTGGCGGGGATGATACGAAATCCGTTTGATGACGTCGGGATGTGACGCGCGACGGCGACGCCGCGTCCCTTCTCCCGTTGCGGGAGAAGGTGGCAGAGGCGAGCGATAGCGAAGCCGAGCCGGATGAGGGCTCGTTCACCCTCACCGCTTTGCGCCTTTGACCCCTCACCCGACAATCCGCGAGCCCGCTCGCGGATTGTCGACCTCTCCCGCAAGGGGAGAGGTGAAGCGCGCCGAGGCCGCGCGCGCGACCCGCAACCGTTTTGCTGCCGCCCTATTCTTTTTCGCTGGGGGGCGTCGACCCGCCGTTCCGCGAGGCGACGTGCTTGGCGAGCTTCATCCACGACTGCGCGATTTCAAGCAGGGCAAGCCGTTCCCCCGGGTCCGAGACCTTGTCGGCGGCCTCCAGGCACTGCAACGCCCTGTCCCGATAGTCTTCGTAGGAACCCACGACCCCCCTCGCGACCGACTCCAGCACTCCGGCGCAAACTCCCGAACGGTCGATTGGTTCCGTCACGCATTGGCGGAGAGGTCCACTGGTCCTCTCGCCGCTGATTGCAACCTTGGCTCATTTCCTCCTCCTCATACGCTCCAGCCTGTCCTCGATCTCGGCCAGATCGTTGAGGCCGGCTTGGATCTTTTCCAAAAGCGCCCGCTCTTGTTCCGTCTTGGCCTCGCTTGCGCGCTTGCCGGCTTCCTCCGAACGTTTTCGTAATTCCTCTGCACGTGACATCGCGACTCCTCCTCGATCCGGCTGAGGAGCACACGGTCCTCGATCGGAATAACCGATGGGGGATCGGTTGCGTTCCTGATCAAAAGTCGGCGATGAGGTTCGGCGCGATGGAACTAATGGTGCCGTGAAACAAAGCAGGACAAAGGCGATGTTGAGCATATCCGCGTGCGACCGCGAAACAGGGCGCTTTTTCAACTTGCTATTTTGCGTCACCCGACAACGCGTGAAGTCGGTCGTCGGGACATCGGGTCCAAGATTTTTTGAACGGCGGAGATGCTCACGAGCGTGAGAGGCAGAAAACCGATGGAAACGCATCGGCTCATCGGCGAAACCATCGAGCGGGCGAGGACGACCGCGACGGCCTGGCGAGACGTCGCGTTCAAGTCTCCGGCATTCCCTTTCTTTCGAGATAGCGCGATCGGAGTTCCGCGCGATCTGCCCCTTTCGCGGGGCCGCGCTTGCTATATCATTCGCCGGCGAGCGACGGACCGCTCCTCATGAGTGCGACCGTAAAGATAGCCACCGCACCCCCCGCGGACACGGCGCGCGCCTGGGCGCCGGCGGCGCTCGCGTGCATGGGCGTGGTGTTCGGCGACATCGGCACGAGCCCGCTCTACACGCTCAGCGTCGCCGCAAAGGCCGCGAGCCCGGACGGAACGGCGGCGCCGGAGGCGGTGCTCGGCATCGTGTCGCTGATCCTCTGGTCGCTGATCGTCGTCATTTCCATCAAGTACGCGATGCTGATCATGCGCGCCGACAACCACGGCGAGGGCGGCATCCTCGCCCTCCTCGCGTTGATCAGTCCGCGCCGCGCCAGGCAGAGCAGGCGGCGCGCCGTCATGGTCGTCGTCGGCCTGCTCGGAGCGACGCTGCTCTATGGCGACGGCGCGATCACGCCGGCCATCTCCGTTCTGAGCGCCATCGAAGGCATCAAGGTCTATGCGCCGCAACTCGAGCACGCCGTCGTTCCGTTGACCGTCGTGATCCTCGTGTTCCTGTTCGCCATCCAGAGCAAGGGCACGTCCTGGATCGGCGGCATATTTGGCCCGATCATGCTGGCATGGTTCGTGGTGATCGGGCTGCTCGGCCTTGTCGGCATTGCACGTGCGCCGGCGGTGCTCGCCGCGTTGAGCCCGCTGCCGGCGATCGCCTATCTGTGGCACGGCGGGCCGCTGGCCTTCACGGTGATCGGCGCGGCCTTTCTCGCCGTCACCGGCGGCGAGGCATTGTACGCCGACATGGGTCACTTCGGCCGGTTTCCGATCCGCGCCGCCTGGTTCGGCGTGGCGCTGCCGGCGCTCACCCTCAACTATTTCGGTCAAGGCGGGCTGCTGCTGGCGCAGCCGGCAGCCCTCGACAATCTGTTCTACCAACTCGCGCCGGAATGGTCGCACTACGGGCTCGTCGCCCTCGCGACCCTTGCAACCATCATCGCCTCGCAGGCGATCGTCACCGGCGCGTTCTCGCTGACGCAACAGGCCATGCAGCTCGGCTTCCTGCCGCGCATGACCATCGTGCACACCGCCGGTCACGAGCGGGGCCAAATCTACATTCCGTTCGTGAACTGGGCGCTGGCGGCCGCCACCCTTGCGGCCGTCATCGGCTTCGGGTCGTCGGACGCGCTGGCCGGCGCCTACGGCATCGCGGTCTCATTGCTGATGGCGATCACGACGCTGATGGCGACGTTCGTCGCGCTGCACTGGAAGCACAACCGCTTCCTCGTCTATGCGGTGAACGGCAGCCTGCTCATGCTCGATCTGGTGTTTTTTGCCTCGACCTCGACGAAATTCCTCGACGGCGGCTGGTTCCCGCTGCTGCTCGCCCTCGTCATCGCGTTCCTGATGCTCACCTGGCGCAAGGGCGAGGAGATCATGGACGCGGCCCGCCTAGAGGTCCGCCTGCGCGCGAAGGACGTCGTCGAACGGGTGAAGGCAGAGCCGCCGTTTCGCGTTCCCGGGACGGCGGTCGTGCTCGGCCGCATGACCAGGGGCGTGCCCTTGGCGCTCACCCACAACCTCAAGCACAATCGCATCCTGCACGAGAAGGTGTTGTTGGTCGCCGTGACGATCACGGAAACGCCGCGCGTCGCGGACGAAGATCGGGTCGTGGTGACGCCGATCTCCGAGGAGGTGACCCGCGTCGAGCTGCTCTTCGGCTTCATGGAGCAGCCGGACGTGCCCAAGGGGCTCGAGCTGGCGGCGGCCCGCGGACAGATCGCAAGATGCGACCTGCGGAAGGTGACCTACTACACGGGGCACGAGACGATCATTCCTTCCGGCCGCCGGCCGGGCATGGCGCGCTGGCGCGAAGAGATTTTCGCGTTCATGCATCACAACGCCCAGCGCCCGGGCGCCTATTTCAAGATCCCCAGCGCGCAGGTCATGGAGATCGGCCTCGAATTCGAGATCTGATCTCGCGTGCGAACGGCAACGGGTTTCGCCGGTCGGACAGGAAAGTTCCCCTCAATGGCCGGAGGTCTGACCCTCCGGCTTCGGAAAGGAAACCGTCATGAACGAGGACATGCTCAACACCAGCGTGCGAAAGTTCCTGAAGAAGGTCGGAGTGACCTCGCAGCGCGAGATCGAGAAGGCGGTGCGCGACGGCGTGGCGGATGGGCGGCTCACGGGCAGCGAGAAGCTGCCCGCCAGCATGACGCTGAAGGTCGGCAAGCTCGATCTGACCCTGCAGATCGACGGCGACATCGAGCTGGAGTGAGCGCCGCGTACGCTCTTGCCTTGGACAGCGCGCGGCCTACGCCGCCCTCGCGAGGCGGGCGTCGCGCACGGTCCACACGTGCTCGGCCCCGCAATGGGGGCAGCGCGCGCGGACCGGCGCCGCGCGGATCCGCAACAGGGTTCGCAGCTCGGTCTCGATCCCGACATCGATCTCGCGGCCGGTCTGCGGGCAGATGAAATACAGGCGTTCCATGGGTGCTGTTCCCGTTCGCCGCCTAGCGTAAGCACCGGCGTGCCCTCAATGAGGCGAACCGCACGACATGATGTCGCATCTTTAGAGCATGATCCCGAAAAAGCCTGCCCCGGACTTGATCCGGGGTGGATACCGGTTTTCGGAAAAGATCATGCTCCAGCAATAAGCTGGAGTGGGATGACGATTCGAAGAAAAGTCATCCCGCTCTAGGACCGACGCGAGCGTTCGGCCGCAAGCTCGGCGATGCCGCCGCGCGGGCCTGGCTGCAGCTCGGCGCGCGCCGCATCGGTGAGCGTCACCTCCGTGCGCCGCCTGGGCAGCGCCCGCGGGAATTCCTGCTGCAGGAACGCGATCAGCTTTTCGCGCACCTCGCAGCGCAGATCCCACGCGGCCGGCGCGGACGCCGCGCTCACCAGGGCGCGCAGCTCGATCGTGCCTTCCTTGGCGTCGGTCACCTGCAGATTGACCACCTGGCAATCCCACAGCTTGGATTGCGAGACGATCTCGCTGAGCTTCTCGCGCACCCGCCCGACCGGAACGGTGTAATCGACGTGGATGAGCACGCTGCCGATCAGCGACGCCGTCTGGCGGGTCCAGTTCTGGAACGGCTTTTCGATGAAATAGGACAACGGCACCACCATCCGGCGCCAGTCCCATAGTCGGATCACCACATAGGTCGAGGTGATCTCCTCGATCCATCCATATTCATTTTCGACGATGACCGCGTCCTCCAGCCGGATCGGCTGGGTCATCGCGATCTGCACGCCGGCGATCAGGTTGCTCAGCACCGGGCGGGCGGCGAGGCCGGCGACGAGCCCGGCGACGCCGGCGGAGGCGAACAGGCTGACCCCATACTGGCGAACCGACTCGAAGGTGGTGAGCGCGAACGCCGCGGTGAGAACCACGATCAGAATTATGACTGCGCGCGAGAGGATGCCCACCTGGGTGAGGTGCTTGCGCGCGAGCAGGTTGTCCTCGACGTCGACATGGAAGCGCAGCAGATAAATCCGGCTGAAGACGTTGACCGCAATGATGGCGAACCATCCCACCAGCACGATGAAGCCGATCAGCAGGGCGTGGCGCACGTCGTCAGCGGCGGCCGCGTCGAGCCGGGCGGCCGGCAAGGCGGCGGCAAGCGCGAGGATGATCAGCGCGAGCCGGGTCGGGTCCCGCGTCTGCGCCAGCAGCGATTGGAGAAAGACGTGCCGCGGGCCGAGCGCCGCCCGGACGAGACGCAACAGAATGGCGTGCGCGACAAGCGCGACGGCGACCGTGAGCACGAGCACCACCATCCCCGCGCCCCATGCGGGAAGCCACGCAAACACCTCGCCGATGCGCGACCATGTCGCCTGGATGCCGTCCATCGGGCTATTCCTGCTTGGGACGTTCTCGGGCCGCGCGGACCGCGGCGCTGCTTGCGTCGGCGCGATTGGGGCCGCTCAATCGCACGCTTCCCACCGGCCGTAGCCGAGATCGGTGACGCACCGGCTCGCGGCGAGAAACGCATAGGCCCCGCGGCCGACCACTTCGCCGTAGAGCGACGATGCTGCGAACCCGCGCTGCGGCTTGGGATGGGAAGGCGGGGCGGCGGATTGCGCCGCAATCACGTAACTTGCCGGCATCGCGAAGGTGATCTCCGGGGTCGCGTAGACCGCCGGCGGGGCCGCATAGACCGGCCTCGGGGTTTCGTAGATCGCATCGAGAGTGACGGAGACCGTCTGCGCCGCCGCCGCGCCCGCGGTGGCGGCCGTGAATGCAACGCCCAGCATCGCCGCTCGCCACCATGCCATTTGGCCGAGCCTCCTCGCCTTTTGCGCCAAGCCAACCGCAGCGCCCGCCTCTTGGTTCCGCCCTTGGAGGTACTATGGTATGTAAAACACATCCACCGGCTTGGATTGCACCAGGATTTCCCCACTTCCGCCCACTTCAGGCCATCGTTCGGGACGCCAATTGAGCCCGGATTCCTCAAGGGGGAGGGTCTTAATGCGCCTTCGCATGATCGCGGTCGGGGCCGCGTTGAGCGTGCTGAGCCTCGCGGTCGTCCCGGCCCAGGCCTGCGATGACCGCTACGCGAAGGATTGCGAGCCGCGCGTCCAGGCGGACGCTGCCGATGCCGGGCCGGCCGTCAACATCAAGCCGACGCCGCGCGTGCGCGCAACGCGCACGGCGCGGGTGGACCAGCGCAAGAAATCGCGCATCGCGCTGACGCGCCATCGGCACCGGCCCGCGGCGGACCAGGGCGAGCCCCCGGCCCGGGGACCCGTCGCGCAGGCGCGTCAGGAAAGCGCGGCGATGCGGCGCTTCCGCGATTTCATCAGCCCGCAATCGTTCGTCCTCAACGCGGTCGACGAGCTGCGCAAGCCGCGCCCGACTGCCTCGCACCTTGCCGGCGACGTCGCCGATCCGCGCATCGTCCCGGTCGCCTGGACCGGCGCGAGCGAACCCGATGCGGGCGCACGCGCGCCGGTCGTCGCGCACGATGAAGCGAATGGCGACGACGGCGTCGCGCCAACCTCCGTCATGGCGCAGGGCGAAACCGCCGAGGTCCGCCGCGCCGCGGCCGACAGCGATCCGCCGCGCATGTCGTTCCTGAGCTGGTTCTTCGTCGCCTGGGGCGGCGTGCTCACCGTCGCGTCGGCCCTGCGCATGGTCGTCGGGTAACCGAGCCGCGCCGCCAGAAAATCCACCGCCGGCAAACAGCAAATAAATTAAAGTACAGCCGCTCGCAGCGGCGACGCGGCGAAGGCAATTCCGTGACAATTCTGCTGTAACTGCATTGCGCTTTGGAATCACGTGGCTGGCGACGACGCGGGGAACGTCGTTCTCGTCGTGCCCGGCGCAGGAACCCGGCCGCGCTCGCCGCGTTGTCTTGCGGCCCACGAACCAGCCTCCATCCAACATGGCGCCCAAGCCGAACCGGCCTGCCGCTTCGTCGTCGCGGTGGATGCCGTGGGCGCGCCTTGCCGGCTGCGGCGCCGGCGCGTTCGTCATCGCGACATCGCAGGCATGGGCGGCGCAAGCGCCGGCGGTCATCGGCCAGCTCATTGCCGGCGTTCTGCTCGGCCCCTCGATTTTCGGCGCCCTCTGGCCGGACGCGCAACACGCGGTCTTTCCGCTCAAGGGCGAGCAGCGAAGCATGATCGACGCGGTGGGGCAGCTCGGCATCCTCATGCTGCTGCTGCTCACCGGAATGGAAACCGATCTGCGCCTGGTGCGAAAAATCGGCCGCGCCGCGGCGAGCATCTCGGTTGCCGGCATCGCGGTGCCGTTCGTGTGCGGATTTACCGTCGGCGAGTTCCTGCCCGACTACCTGCTGCCAAATCCCGATCAGCGCGTGATCACGTCGCTTTTCCTCGGCACCGCCTTGTCGATCTCCTCGGTCAAGATCGTCGCCATCATCGTGCGCGAGATGGACTTCATGCGCCGCAACGTCGGGCAGATCATCATCGCGGCGGCCGTCATCGACGACTCGATCGGATGGATCATCATCGCGATCACCTTCGGGCTCGCTTCGCAGGGCACCATCGAGGCGACGACGCTGGCGCGCAGCGTGCTCGGGACCGCATTGTTCCTCGCGCTCAGCCTGACGATCGGCCGCCGCATCGTCTTCACCCTGATCCGCTGGACCAACGACAATTTCGTCAGCGAGGTCCCCGTCATCACGATGATCCTCGTCATCATGGGCGCGATGGCGCTGATCACGCACCTGATCGGCGTGCACACCGTGTTGGGGGCGTTCGTCGCCGGCATCCTGGTGGGCGAATCCCCGATCCTCACCCGCCACATCGATGCGCAGCTGCGCGGGTTGATCACGGCGTTGTTTGCGCCGGTATTCTTCGGCTTGGCCGGCCTCGGCACCGATCTTTCGGTGTTCAAGGATCCCTCGCTGGTCTGGCTGATGCTGGCGGTGATCGCCATCGCCAGCCTGGGAAAATTCGGCGGCGCCTTCATCGGCGGCCGGCTCGGCGGCCTGAGCTTGCGCGAATCGCTGGCGCTGGCGTGCGGGATGAACGCGCGCGGGTCGACCGAAGTCGTCGTCGCGACGATCGGCCTCTCCATGGGGATGCTGACCCAGAACCTCTACACGGTGATTGTCGCCATGGCGGTGGTCACCACCATGGCGATGCCGCCGACGCTGCGCTGGGCGCTGGCGCGTCTGCCGCTGCGGGCGGAGGAGAAGCGGCGTCTCGAGCGCGAGGAGTTCGAGGCAAGAGGCTTCGTCAGCAACATGGAGCGCCTGCTGATCGCCGTCGACGAGAGCCCGAACGGCAGGTTCGCTTCGCGGCTCGCCGGCCTGATCGCCGGCTCGAGGGCCATGCCGATGACGCTCATTCGGACCCAAGGCGCCGACCCACGCGACGCCGAGCGCCCCGGCAAGGCCGCGGAGAGCAAACAGGCGGTCGAGGCCGGCGCGCGCAAGACGCCGGGCGCCGGCGACTTGGCAAACGTCCATGTCATCGCGCCGGCGGCGGAAAGCTCCGCCGAGGAGAGCGTCGCAAGCGAGGCGACGAAGGGCTACGATCTGCTGGTCATCGGCATCGCGGACACGGCCGAAGGCGCCGAGTTCCACGACGAGGTCAATCGGATCGCGGCGCAATTCGAGGGACCGCTCGCCATCGTCGACGGCCGCGGCCCGCACCTGGAAGACCCGGTCAAGAGCCCGCTCCACGTGCTCGTCCCGATCACCGGCACGCAGGTGTCGCGCGAAGCGGCCGAGGTCGGCATCGTCATCGCCCGGGCGATCGACGCGCCGATTACCGCGCTGCACGTCGCGGCCGGCAGATCGAGCCGCATCGCGCGGGGGCTTCGCAGCGCGGTGCCATCGCGCGGCCAGCAGGAGGCGATTCTGCGCGATGCGGTCGAGATGGCGGACCGCTGCGGCGTCGAGATGCGGACCGCGGTGCGCACCGACGTAGCGCCCGCGCAGGCGATCCTCCGCCACGCCGGCGCCAGCCGCCACACACTGATCGTGATGGGGGTCAACCGCCGCCCGGGCAAGAAGCTGTTCTTCGGCGACGTGGCGGCGGCGGTGCTGGCGCGCTCGCCCCGTTCGATCCTGTTCGTGTCGAGCCCGGCCGCCACCGGCACCACGCAAGGGGCGGCCGCCGGCAAGACATGAGCCGCGGCGATCTGCGCGCCGCGCCGGTCAGCCCCGCGCCCCCGCGCCGCCCTTCGGCTTGGAACCATGTCGCCCTTGCCCGGTTGATAGCAGGCGACCTCCCCGTCGGTCGCACGGACGCCGGGCGGCTTTCCCCCTCCCCCATCCCTCGACCAAGCCGCCCGGCGAACCCGTGGCCGTGTCCGCCGCGGCGCCCGCTGCATTTCCCATGAACCTCACGAACCCAGGCGCATCCGGGAACCTTGTACCGCGGAGCACGTTCCCGTGGGCTTGACCGGCAGGATTTTGGCCATGACCGAATCCTACAGAATCGGCATCGAGGAGGAGTATTTTGTGGTCGACGCCCGCACCAAGGCGGCGGCACGGGCCATGTCGGAGGCGTTTCTCGCGGAGGCCAAAACGGCCGCGCCCGGGCGGGTCACCAGCGAGTTTTTGCAGTCGCAGATCGAAGTCACCACCATGCCGCACGCCGACATGGCCGAGGCCGGCGCCGAGCTGCGGCGGCTGCGCCGCACGGTGGCGGCCATCGCCGCCAAGCACGGCCTCGCAATTCTCGCCGCCGGCACGCATCCGACCGCCGCCTGGGTCGTGCAGCGCCAGACCGAGGCCGAGCGCTATGACATCGTCATGGACGAGCTGCAGATGATCGGGCAGCGCGACCTCTTGTGCGGCCTGCACGTGCATGTCGAGTTGCCCGCGACGGCGGACCGGGTCGACGTGATGACCCGCATGCTGCCGTTTGTGCCGCTA
>WNGG01002550.1_pt1 | contig 24688 bp, 24 predicted proteins | sample 5400661 | NCBI WGS metagenome assembly WNGG01 (sample SAMN13153372, study PRJNA577476) | soil metagenome | isolation source: 100 cm soil or saprolite under Garry oak tree replicate 1 | place: USA:California | collected 2016-06-15
TGCGCCTTTTGAGCTTCGGCATCCGGAAGAAGGCCAAGCACCACGGCGTTAGCTACTCGTTTGTTTTCATGCGAGCGAACGGCGAGCAGTTGAGCAAGATCACATCCCTCATTGAATCTGGCATCATCCGGCAGGTCATCGATCGGATCTTCCCGTTCGAAGCCACCAAAGAGGCTTGGGCTTACCTCGAAACGGGGCGTGCAAAAGGCAAGGTCGTCATCAAGGTGAGTTAGGATCGCGGGCTGCCTCAAGCGCAACTCTGCTTGGCTTACACAATAGTACGGAGCCCCGGCGGCGTTCGTCCTGATTTTGGCGGGACGCACGTGTGTCACGATGCGCAAGGAGACAAGAATGGGCGTACCACAGGAGCCGCAAAATGGTTTGATCGGCGCATACAAGGATGTCCCGCCGACAAGCGGCTGCTGGCGGGGGAAGGTTTTTATGAAAGCATCGGGAGCGCGCTAGCGGCGGTTAACGTGCCACGCAGAGCACGGTCAAGTAAGACAGTCTTTAGGATTACTTGCCTTGCTGTTGATATCAACTTGAAGTGCAACGCTGAGCGTCACGGGACATAGCGTTCCTCCGCGGTCTGATAGCCGAGTCGCTTCCGCAGCCCCGGACTTCGTCCGGCGCCGGTTGCGCTGGTGGGTCGGTCGCCCGCAGCTTAAAGCACGATCCGGTTAGGCGGACGCGGTTAGACCTATGGATTTCGATCTGAACCTAGCGATAGACGTGCTGCGACGTTCGCCCGCCGCGCTCCGGGCGCTGCTCGATGGCCTCGGCGAGCCTTGGGTCCGGCGCAACGAAGGTCCGGAAACGTTCAGTCCGTTCGATGTGGTCGGGCACCTCATCGACGGTGAGGAAACCGATTGGATCCCGCGAGCTCGCATCATTCTCGCCAAGGGGCCCAATCTCCGCTTCGAGCCCTATGATCGATTTCGCCACCGGGCGCGCAACCTGGGTCGCTCCTCGGAGTCACTCCTCGCCGAATTTGCACGAGTGCGGACTGCGAACTTACAGCAGCTCGAGTCCTGGAAGCTTACTGCAGCGGAACTCGATCTCCCCGGTGAACACCCGAGTTTGGGCCGTGTGACGCTCCGTCAGTTATTGGCGGCATGGGTTGTCCACGACCTCGGGCATGTGGCTCAGGTAGCAAGGGTGATGGCGAAGCAATACCGAGACGAGGTCGGGTCGTGGACACCGTTTCTGCCGGTGCTCACCGACCATCCCGTACCGCGCTCCTAGGACGTCGCGCGGGCATCGCTCCTCGGGGAAAACCGCAGCGCGACGGTTGGAATCTGTTCCTGATATGGGACTTCGGCCCATCGGCCGTGGTGTCATCTCTACGGAGCTCGTCGGCGTGATTCTGGCAGAACGCGGCTTCGGTTTCGAACTCGCACCTTCGAGCGATGAACTCTAGAACCTGTGCGCCGCTAACAAGCGCTCGAACTGGCGGGCTCGGCCAAATAGCGTAGAGTTCCACTCGTGCGACCGACGAGCCAGCGACATGATTTCGAGTGACCTGCTGATCCGCCTCAAGAAGAAAACCGACGGGTCCGCCGCGCTGAGCTGCCAGCGGGTTGACGGCTCGGTCACGTGGCAGCGCCAGGACGGACAACAGGGGCGCTTCTTCCCCCGGCACGATCTGACTCACTACGCCGTCGAGACCGTGCTGGGGCATCCCCGGGGCTTCTACGGCCTCGTCGCCGAGGGGTGGAACCTGACCGACTTCGGCAAGCCGTGGCCGAAAGGCCCTCTCCCTGTGGAGGCGCTTGTATCCGAGCTGATCGTCGGCTTCCTCGATCGCGAGCGGGCGGCCGGAGTGGAATGGTCGGCGTCTGACTTCAATGCGAGCGCCGAGACATTCTGCGCTCAACGCGGTCTGCCGAGCGCCTGCATCGTCACGGACGACGAGCTGCGGCGCATCCGCGACAAGCGGCGCGAGCTGTTCGCGCAGTGGGCCGCGCTGCCGGCGGGCGCGATCCTCGAGTTGCGATTCGCGCAGCCGTGATCGCGCGGGCCTCTGCCGTCGCGAGCATGTTGCTTGCGGCCTTCGCCTGCCACACCGCGCCGCCCGGCGGCACGACGCCCGCGGCGACCGGGTTCATCGCGCGGACGACGACCGTGGACGGCACCGTGTACCGCTACCAGGTGTTTGTGCCGCGCGGCAGCGACCGAGGTGCGCGCCCGCCCGTCATCCTCTCCCTGCACGGGGCCGGGGAGCGCGGCACCGACGGTCAGCTGCAGACGATGGTCGGCCTCGGGCCCGTGGTTAGGGGCCGGGCCGAGTCGTTCCCCGCTGTGGTCGTGATGCCCCAGGCGCCTCCGGACAGCGTCTGGAGCGGCGCACCCGCGCGCGCGGCGATGCAGGCCCTGGATGCGGCGCTGCTCGAGTTCCACGGCGATTCCGCGCGCGTGTATCTCACTGGTCTCTCGATGGGCGGCTACGGCACGTGGCCGCTTGCGCTCGAGTACCCCGGCCGGTTCGCCGCGCTGGTGCCGGTGTGTGGTGGCATCCGCCCGCCCGGCGGTTTCTCGAGCATCCGTGTGGGCCCCGTTCCCTCCGATGCCCCGGATCCCTACGCATACGTCGCTGCCCGGCTCGCCTCCACGCCTGTGTGGGTGTTTCACGGTGGGGAGGACCGGGCGGTGCCCGTCACGGAATCGCGCAACATGGCCGAGGCGCTGCGCCGGGCGGGCGCTCCGGTGCGTTATACCGAGTACGCCGGAGTAGGGCACAACTCCTGGGAATCTGCGTACAACGAACCCGAGCTGTGGCGCTGGCTGTTCGCGCAGCACCGCGGCGGCCGGTCGTCGGCTCCGTGAATCCGTGCGTCTAGGGAGGGGCATGTGACGCTATCAAGTCCGGTTCCGGCCGCTTGGGCCGCTCGCCTGCGGAGCGTCCTACGTATCGTGGCGGCTTTTCTCTTCGTCGCGCACGGTACGCAGAAGCTGTTCGGCTTCCCCGCCGCCGGGCCGAATGCCCCGGTGCCGCTGATCTCGCTCCTGGGCGTCGCGGGCACGCTCGAGACCGGCGGCGGCACGCTGCTGCTGTTGGGTCTGTTCACCCGACCGGTCGCCTTCCTGCTCGCCGGTGAAATGGCGGTGGCCTACTTCCTCCGGCACGCTCCCCACGGCTTCTGGCCGCTGCTGAACCGGGGCGAGCTGCCGGTACTATTCTGCTTTCTGTACCTGTATCTGGCCGCCGCCGGGGGCGGTCCCTGGAGCCTCGAAGCGCTCCAGGGGCGGATCGGGCCGTCGCCGCCGTCGCCGTCACAGAAGTGACAACCCAGGCAGCCGTCGGGTTCCGGGTCAAGTCTGGCTGGGCCACGGCGGTCCTGCTGGCGGGTCCCGCGCGCGCGCCGCACGTGGTCGACCGGCGCGTGATCGCGTTGAGCGACCCGGCGGTTCCCACCTCCCGCCAGCCGTACCATGCCGTGATGGGGGCAGCGCGAGCGAACCGGGCGAAGATCGAGAGGCGCCTCCGCAGCGTAGTGGCGAAAATCACGCGGCAGTCGGTGCGGCAGCTGCTGCAGGAGTACCGGAAGACGGGTCACCCGGTACGTCGCGTGGCGCTGGTCGTCGGCAGTAACATCGATCCCGCGCGAATCGCCAACGACCACATCCGCGCGCATGCGCTCGAGGGCCGGCTGTTCAGAACGGTGCTCGAGCAGGCCTGCCGGTCGCTCGGCCTCAAGTCTTCCGTCCTGATCGAGCGCAACGCCTATCCGGCAGGGGCGACGGTATTCCGCCGTTCCGAAGCACGGCTGAAACACGCGGTGACGGAGCTCGGCCGGGCGATCGAAGGGCCCTGGCGCGCGGATGAGAAGACGGCCGCGCTGGCGGCGTGGATGACGCTGCGGTGAGGTGGGGGAAGCACGACGCCACGGCGCGCGGTGCTACCTTCGCGTCGTGGCGTCGTGCAGCTTTTACTGACCCACTGTAAAATCGATTCTCTTCAGTACGGTCCCGGCCGCGTCCCGCACTTCGACGTGCCAGGCCCCCGTCCAATCCGCAGGGACGGTCTTCTTGCTCCACGTGCGCCACGGCGACCCGCCGACGTGCAGCTCGACGTCGCCTACCTGGGTGTCGCCATGGAACCACACGTGGTGGATCGCCGTCTCTCCGCCCGGCGTGGCGCCGCTCACCTTGGTCCAGAACACGAGCTGGCCAACATCCACGGGGAACACGGAGCCGGTGTCTTGCGGTACTCGATCCACCACACCCTTGGCGACGACTGATTCATCGACGCTGACACTGGGGCTGGCCGCGGGAGCGGGGGCGGGGGCTTCCAGCCACGTGCCCAGGGTGGCCGCGAGCACCGTGCCGAAACCCGCCCCAGCGAGCTGGAACCTCGCCTGGTACTCGCGCTGCCGCCCGGCGCACTTGGCCGCGAACAACGCGCCGACCATGGCGCCGCAGGAGCCTTGGATCGTCGTGAAGCCATAGCCCGCGCCGGCTGCGAACAGGATTGGCAGCGCGCAGAGCACCAGATGCCGGAAGAAGATCTTCATGGTGAGCATCACTCAAGGGGAGTCACAAGGAAGAGAAGCGAGCGCTGGCCGCGCGCTCGATGACGACGCTCACACTGGTGATGGTCACACGTCCCCAAGCGCCTACCTCCCCCGCTCGATCTTCCAACGGTCCACGACGTGTCCGTCGCGCACCACATGGTACTCATCGAAGTGCGCCACGGTGAGGCAGGAATGATTGGGGACGATCTCGAGCCGCTCGCCCACCTTGAAACGGCCTTCCAGGAGGCCGGGCGACTCCGCCCGGATCAGCCCGTGCTCCTGTGACAGCGTCGCGACCGTCAGCTCCGGGGCTTCGCGCACCGCGCCCATGGCGGCCGGACCCACGTGCGTGGGCCCGGCGTCCTTCGACAGCTCGAGCGCACCGGCGTCCACGATGAAGTGCGCCGCGCCGGGTTGATGGGATACCACTGAAGCGAGCACCGTCACCCCCACGTCTTTCGGCTCGCAACAGCCGATCAGCACCATGGTGCGATCGTAGAACACGTAGTTGCCGGGCCGCGCCTCCGTGACACCGTCGAGCGTCTGGGCCGCGGCCATGGCCGGGGTCGATCCCACGCTGATCTCGCGCACGGGAATCCCCTCCCGCCCCAGCCGCTCGGCGAACCCCACCATCACACCGCGCTCTGCTTCGGCCACTGTCGCCGCCTCCCGCTTGTTCTTCGTGCGGTACGCGTGCCCGGAGTGGCTCAGGATCCCGTCGAAGACGAGCCCCTGCTCGCGGCCCAGCTCCCGCGCGACCTCGAGTGCGTACGGCGCGGACGGGTCGACGCCGGCGCGGTGATAACCGCAGTCCACCTTGAGCCACGCATGCAGCCCCGACCCCGCCAGCGCCCGTGCCGTGGCAAGGTCATCCACGACGACGCGCAGCGTGGCGCCGGTCTGCTGCGCGAGGCGGCGCACCCGCGCGATGTGGCCGGGGTCGAGTGGGAAGGCCCACGTGACGTCGTTCACGCCGGCGCGGGCGAACACTTCCGCCTCGACGGTCGTTGCGACCGTGAGCCCGCGAGCGCCGTGCTCGAGCTGGAGCCGGCCGAGCTGCACACATTTGTGAGTCTTGGCATGCGGTCGGAGCTTCACTCCCAGCCGCTTCGCCCGCTCGGCCATGTGCTTCACGTTTCGCACCACCACGTCTAGGTGGAGCAGCAACGCGGGCGTCTCCAGCTCGTACATCTCCCCTCTCCCTTGCTACCGCACCACGTGAAACTCGGTCTGACGACGCAAAATCCAGCGCATCTGCCCGTCCGCACCCAGCTCGGCGTCCTCTTCCTGAGCCGAGCGGACCGGCTGCTCGTGCCATTCGGGAACCGGCGTCGTGGCCTGGAGCTCGATGGAGAACCAGCTGTTGGGCACGAGTTGCACGTCGCCCCGCCCTGGGACGCCTTCCTGGTGGTCCCACAGCCCGATCAGCGGCCCGGCGCCGTGACCCCGGTCCCCGATCGGATGCGTGTAGATCGTGCCGTTCAAGCCAGCCGCGCGCATCTGGGCCAGCGCTGCCGCGAGCACGGCATTGCCGGTCCGCCCCGGCTGCATCTCCGCAAGCAGCAGATCCTGCAGCCGGTTCGAGTTCCGCAGGGCCCGTTGCAGGCCCTCGGGCACGCTCCGCTCGCCGCGGCGCAGCACGTACCCCATGTGCTGGGTGTCGGTATTCAAGCCCAACGCCGTGAGACCGAAGTCGCAGTGCAGCACGTCGCCCCGTTGGATCACAACGCCGGAGGAATCCGAGAGATCGATCCCCGGCCGCTGCACGTCTACGTCGGTATGAAACCAGGTGCCGAAGCCGAGGTCGTTGACGCGCTGGCGCATCCACCAGGCCACGTCGTCGGTCGAGGTCTTTCCCGGGGTGATGACCCGGTTCGAGAACGCCGTATCGATGATCCCCCACACGATTTCCATCATCCGGCGATACACGGGCAGCATGCCTGGGGCGCGGATCTCCTGATACTCGAGCGCCAGATCCTCCGCCCGAACGACGCGCGGGCGGTGCCGCTCGGGCAGCGCGGCCTGGAGCTGTTCCCATTCGCCGGCGGACAGCCCGTCCGAGAAAGCGTGTGTGTGCGAGATGTCGACGGCGATCGTCGGAGGGTCGCGCTCCTCGATCACCCGACGCATCAAGTCCCACTGTGCCTGGCCCACGAGCTCGGGCCGCCGGCCGATCGACGGGTCGATCGTTTCGCGTGCGTGGTAGGCCTCGTACACGCCGCCCTGTGAGGTGCCGCCCAGCGCCAGCCGCTCAACACCCCGGTCGGCACCGCGATCGGAAAAGACGTAGATGGTGCGGCGGCGCGCGAAGAACGTGGTCGGTGAGACGAGGGCCCAGAACACCGGGTCCTCGTTGTACTCCCGCATCGGAATCACCCACATCGAGACGCCGTGTTTTCGCATCAGTCCGGGGAGCACCGAGTCGAGTCGATAGCGCAGCCATTGCTGCTGGATCGCGGCCTGCTCGCGCAGCGTGCCGAGCGGGCGCGTGGGCGTGGCCGTGAGCTTGCCGGCAGGTAGCTGCACCAGCAGCGATGCGAGAAGGCAGGCAGCCAGGGTCATGTCGGTTGCAGTGTCCGTTGAGGTTGGGTGACACGATACGCCACGAGCGCGGCGACGAGCAGCAGGCCGCCCCACGTGTAGTTCGCCTCGCGGATGAACCATAAGAATTGCGGATAGAGCCCGAACGTCAACAGTCCCGACGTCAGGGCGGCGGCGACGAGCAGCACCGCTCTGAGCCGTGGGGGGAGGGGCGCGGGGCGCGCCAGCACGGCCACCCAGGCCGGAAACGCCAGCGTGTAGTAGTAGAGCCACGCGACGGGTGACACGAGCACGGCGATCACGGCGGCCAGCCCGACTTCGTAGACTGCGTCCCGCTCAGGGTCGCTCCGCCGCAGGGCCACCACCGCCGCGGCGACGCACGCGAGCTCGAGTGCCACGACGGTAACCGGGGGCCAGCCGAGGAAGAACCTGAACCCGGGCAGCGACTGGGTGCCCAACTGCCCGATGGACGTGGCGGCGCTCGAGAGTCGCAGCCAGTCGAACACGGCGCGCACTGCGCTCACTGGACCGTACGGCAGCATGGCGCCCAGGGTGAGGGCCCCGCCCACTGCCATTCCGGCTGCGACCCCGCGCCAGCGCCGCCGGTACGCGAGGTACACGAGCAGTAGCGCGGGGAATCCCTTGATCGCGCCGGCGAGGCCGATCCACGCTCCTGCACGCCCGTCGCGCCGTCCCGCGAGATCGGCCGCGGCGGCGACGACCAGCGCGAGCAGCATCGGGGTGAGATTCAGGTGCTCGAAGTTGCTCTGGAGCGGTTTCCCCACCGCGGCGACGGCCAGCACCAGGGGCGTCCACCCCGCGGTCCAGCGTCGCGCGAGCGCCAGGCTCCAGCCGAGGCAGCCGACATTGAGGATCGCCCAACAGGCCTTCGCCAGCGCGAGGCTCCAGCGCGCCACCAGCGCGAACGGCGCGAGCCCGAGGGCCGTGAAAGGCGGCCACCAGATGCCCCCCTCCGGGTTCGCCGCGTAGAGCGGCAGGCCGCGCAACAGCCGCTCGCTCTGGCCCAGCTCCTGAGTGAAGTCGCCGCCTTTGCGAATGCCGATCGGGATCACGACCGCCGCGTAGAGGACGCCCAAGACCACGAGCGTCCGCCGCTCGCGCGGCGTCAACCGCGCGGCGGCGACGGGACGGTCCATCAGTCGAGTCGGCGCCCCGTCACTTCGATGCGGCGGATGTGCTCGATGCGACCCGAGCTGCCGACGAACGTGGACGCGAGCCAGCCGGTGAGCCCGACGACGATCGAGCCGAGCATCGCCGGCACGAGCCCCGCGACGTGGAACCCCGGAAGCGCCCAGGCCACCAGTGACAGCGAGATACCGTTCACCACCAGGATGAAAAGTCCGAGCGTAAGCACGGTGAGCGGCAGCGTGAGGATCAGGATGATCGGGCGGATCACGGCGTTGACGATCCCTAGGAGCAGCGCTCCGATGATCAGCGTGCGCCAGTCGTCGATCTGGACGCCGGGCACGATCGTCGCGGCGGCCCAGAGGCCGAGCGCCGTGATGACGAGGCGGAAGAAGAACCCTGTCATCGGCTCTTCCATTCGGAAAGGTTGCGCTCGATCTGGCGCGAGTGCTTCTCGAGGTGCTCGGCGTAGATGGCGAGCCAGTCCTCCGTTGCGTAGCGTCCGGATTCTGTGTGCCGGCCCGTCTTCTGCCAGTCCTTGTCCGTCATGCGCTTGAGGAGTGGGAGGGTGTTCGCCCGCACCGCCTCCACTGTCGCCAGCGCGGGCTCGAGCGGGTGGGCATGATAGTCGAAGGCCATGGCCCACCGGTCTTGGTCGTAGCCCACGATCACGGGCTCTGGCTCGGCGAGCAAATAGCGCAGGCGCATGTGTGCGTTGGTCTCGCTGTCCGCGCAATGGACCACGATCTCGTGCGCGGACCACTTTCCGGGAGCGGGCTTCCACTTGAGCGCGTCGGCGGGGACCTTGGCGAGCGCCCGCTTGAGTAGCGTCGGGCCGTGGGCGTAGCGCTCGATCATCGAGGCGCGCTCGGCGGTGGTGAAGGGCATCGGGATCTCCTGGCTTGCCGCCGTTCCCCCGCTCCGCGACGTGGCGAGGGGGGTCAGGGGGTGAGGTAAAAGATACTCAGCGCGCCCGGCCGGCGACGAAACGCGCCGTCACGCCGGGCGGCACTCGCACGCCGAGCCGCTCGTCGAACAGGATCGCCCCCGCGAGCGAGTCGCCCACCCGCACGGCGCCGATCCCGGCAAACGGGCCGAGCTCGGCCGGCCAGCCGTAGATGAGGGCCTGCTCCGGCTGGCCCAACCACGTCACCGCCAGCGTCTCGGCGCGCGGCGCCTGGAACAGGAGGGCACCTCTGAAGCGGCACGTCCGGTCCACCACGCTCCGGGCGGTGTCGAGCACCACGGCGGTCAGCTTGAACCGGTCGCCCATCTGGGGGAGGGTGAGGGTGTCCCCGTGCGCCACCACCCAGTGGCCGGCGTAGCGCTCCGCGTAGCGGCTGCGCAGGTGCATCTCGGAGGATCGGCAGGGATCCGACGGCCCGCAGGCGGAAACAAGGATTGGTAAACCCATCCCCAGCAGGGCTCGGAGTGGGGGGACGCGCCCTGAGAGGGCGCGCTCGGCCCGGGGGTACGCCCTATAAGGGCGCACTCTCGCCGAGCCCGGGCTCTCAGCCCGTGGATCAACGTAACTCACGGTGTGACGCTGTCGGCCGCGCGAATCCCCGCGCTCGTCGAGTCCGCGACACGCATCGCCTTGCCCACGGCGCGCGCGCCCGGAATCTTCGATTGGGCGAGGATGCTGTCGCGCTGGCGCTCGGTGAGCGAGTCGCCGACGGCGGTGCGGGACTTGCCGGATTGGCCGGCGCAGGCGGCGAGCAATGCGAGAGTGACGGGTACCAAGGTTTTCATGGGGTCATTCTAGCGTCCAGGCATACGGGTTGCCAACATATGAGTCCCCGTCCTGAAGGATGGGGCTCAGCGCGGCATTGTGCTTAAGCACAACGTCTCGCCGAGCCCACGCTTCAGCGTGTGGACACACGGAGCCACTTATGAGACCGGTCCCGCCTTTCCTATTGACTCTCCTGCTCGCCGCCTGCGCGCGCCCCTCCCTCACTGACCAGCTGGCGCATGCCAGCTGGATCGATCTCACCTACGCCTTCGACTCGACCACGATCTACTGGCCCACGGCGCAGTCGTTCCGGCTCGAGGTAGTGTCGGCGCAACGCACTCCTGCGGGGTATTACTACGCCGCCAACAACTTCGCGGCGGCCGAGCACGGCGGCACCCACCTCGACTCGCCCGTCCATTTCGCCGAAGGGAAGCACACCACCGATCAGATTCCCGTCGCCCAGCTCGTCGGCCCCGCGTATGTGATCGACGTCAGCCGGCAAGCCGACGCGGATCGCGACTACCGCATTGCCCCCGGCGATCTGGAAGGGTGGGAGCAGGCGCACGGCCGGATTCCGGAAGGAGCGATCGTGCTGTTTCGCACGGGGTGGGGGAGTCGCTGGCCCGACCGGGCGCGCTACCTCGGCACCACGAAGGCGGGCGCGGCGGCGGTGCCGGAGCTTCACTTCCCGGGCATCCATCCCGATGCGGCCCGCTGGCTCGTGGGACGCAGGGTCCGGGCGGTCGGCATCGACACGCCGAGCATCGACTACGGGCAGTCGACCACGTTCGACACGCACCGGGCGCTGTTCGCGGCGGACATCCCGGCGTTCGAGAACGTGGCGCACCTCTCGGCCGTGCCCGCGACGGGGGCGTTCGTGATCGGGCTGCCAATGAAGATCAGAGGGGGGAGTGGCGGGCCGCTTCGGATAGTGGCGGTGCTGCCGCAGGGGGTTGGTCCGACGATGTAGGGGCGCAGCATGCTGCGCCCCTACACTCACGCGGGAAGTCCCTTCCGGAGGACCTCCTCCATGACATCCCCGAACCGGTCGATCTCCGCGAGCGTCGTGTACACGTTCGGCGTCACCCGCACGCAGTTGAACTCCTTGTGCACGATCGGCGTGACGAGGATGCGGTGCGTGTCCCACAAATGCGCCACGAGCTTGTTCGGGTCCATCCCCTCGATCGCCACGCTTGCGAGGCCGCACGACTGCGCCGGATCGTAGGGCGTCAGGATCTTGATCCGCGGCAGCTTGTCGAGCCGCTTCGCCCAGCGCTGAAACAGGAAGCGCAGCCGGCTGGCCTTGCGCTCGGCGCCGATCCCTTCGTGGAAGCTCAACGCCTCGGCGATGGCGTTGTGGTTCGCGGCCGGGTGCGTCCCGATCTCCTCGAACTTGCGGACGTTGCCGTTCATCTCGGGCGGCGCGGCCATGAGCGGCCAGATCTTGTCGATCTTTGATTTGCGCACGTACAGAAAGCCCGTGCCGTGGGGGGCGAGCAGCCACTTGTGCAGGCTCGTCCCGTAATAGTCGCAGTCGAGCTCGTCGCGCGTGAACGGGAAATGCGCGTACGCATGCGCGCCGTCCACGATGACGTCAATCCTTCGAGCGCGGGCGAGCTGGACGATCTTCCGGATCGGGAAGATCTGGCCGGTGAGGTTGGTGATGTGACAGATGTGGATGACCTTCGTCTTCGCTGTGATGGCGCGCTCCACCCGCTCGGCGAGGTCGTCCTGGGAGGGTGGTGGGACCGGGAAGCTGATTTCTTTGAGAACGATCCCGTCGCGCCGCTCCCGCTGGTGCCACGTCGTGAGCATGCGCGGGTAGTCCTGGGTCGTCGTGAGCACCTCGTCACCACGCTCCAGCGGGATGCCGAGCTGCACGATTTCGAGCGCTTCGCTCGCGTTGCGGGTGATGGCCATCTCCTCGGGGTCGCAGCCAAAGCTCGCCGCGAGGCGGCGCCGCACCGACTCGATCTCGGGCTCGAGGATCTGCCACATCGTGTACGCCGGCGCCGTATTGGAATAGTCGAGATAGCGCCGCATCGCTTCCTGCACGACGCGCGGGCTCGGGCTTACTCCGCCGTTGTTCAGGTTGATGATCGTGCGGTCGAGCGTGAACGCCTGTTGGACCTCGCGCCAGAAATCCTCGTCTTGCGCGACGGCGGCGGGCGGGCGGCCGTCCACGCGCCGCGCCAGACGGCGCAGCTGGTCGAGGCCGTCGTTCCTGAGGACGGGGATGGCGGTCCCTGCGGTGACCATCGATTCTAGAAAGTGCCGGCGCGTCTGCATCGGGTCACCCTCCCCGGAATGCGCGGCGCAGCAGCACTCCGTAGGCAATCAGGTTCACGACCACCACCAACGTTCCCAGCACCACCTGCGTCGGGCGCGTCAGTCCGGCGGGATACAACGCCGGCAGGACGTAGTATTCGACGAACCCCCCGGGATACCCCTCGAGGCCGGCCCGCCGTCGCAAGTCGTTCTCGAGCGGGGTGAGCGGGCAGACCCACCCCTGGTATTCGATCACCGCGCCCCACACGGCGCACGGCACATGCGGCCACGCTACCCAGCTCCAGCGCCAGGCGAGGAACCCGCCCAGCACGACGAAGCCCACGAATGCCGCGTGCGTCAACACGACCGCGTCGGCGAGGAGGCGGTAGCCCATCTTCAAGCCTCCCTTATACAGCCGAATCCCCCGCCGGGCCAGAGCCCGACGGGGGAGCGGTGTAACCTGGGAGCGCGGCTCAGGCGCCCAGGAAATGCTCGGCTGGGTGGAACAGGTGCTGGATCGCTTCCTCGAGCCGGTCCGGCAGCTCGAACAGCTGCGCCAGCGCCTGCTGCTCGGCCTGCGAGAGCTGGCTCCCGTCCACGTGACGGATCGTGATCCCGTTGTGCGTGGCGTCGTTCGTGCCGCTGACGTGCGCGAACGACTGGCCGTTGATGGACACCGTCAGATCGGCGGTCACCGACGGGGGCAAGCCCACAACCGCGATGGTGCCCGAGAACGACACGGTCTCCGCGCCCCGCGTGACGCTGAAATCGATCGACAGGTTCGCGTGGTTCGCATCCGGCGTGGCGAGCGTCTCGTGTAAGTCGACCGTCACCGCTGGACTGTTGAGCGCCCAGTGCACGTCGACCTGGGCATCCGGATTGTCGGTCGTCAGGTTTGTCGCCGAGAACGTGGCGTTGAAGTCGAGCCGGCGCGTGCCGTCGCTCACGTACCCGACCGCTGTCCCGCTGAAGGCCGAGGCTGGGCTGCCGATCACGGTGGCGCTGATGGTGTAGTCGACGTAGGTGGTGCCGGGGCTCGCCGGCGTCCCACCCTTCGCGATGACGTGCAGCTGGTTGGTGTTCCCGGCGCTTTCGTCGAGCAGGTCGAGGAATCCGACGGCCACGGCGGGCTCGACCACGTGTCGGGTGAACGGGTCGATGGCGTAGAGAATGACCCGGACCCCGTGCCGGCTGGCGTCGAACTGGCTCGCATCCTCGACATACTGGTGGGTGCTCGCGTCCCACACGTAGGTCTTGCCCCACACGGCGGATGGGATGACCTGCGCCGACAACGGCGAACCGAGCGCGAACGCTGCCGTCCGCAGCGCCTGCAGGCGCGCCGGGGCGTCGGCGTACGGCTGCGACGGCGTCTGCGGGGCCGCGACGCGCGTCGCGCTCAACAACGCGCCGGCGGGGGCCGACGCGGTGAGCGGCGAGCCTGCCGCGCTATCCAGCGCGCCGAAGCTCTGGAACGCCGGGGAATCGAAGACGCTCGAGACGGTCTGCAGGTCGGAGCCGAGCTGCTGAGGATTGGAGAGCTGCGGGGCGGTGCTGTCCTTGCACGCGTTGACGACGAGCGCGGCGGCGGCGACGGCCCACCAGGTCCCACGATATGGCGACATGCTGCGTCCTCCGGGTGTTGCGGGGAAGTCACTGGGACGCACAAAGTACCCGGCGGGCGACTGGTCGGACTGTGACCCGGCGCACCCGCCGCGCCTTCCGGGGGATGCTCTTGCGGAGACGAGGGTTAGGTGATCACGCCGCCGCCGAGCAGGCGCTCGGCAGCGTCGTACAGCGCGCCTGACTGACCGGGGGTGATGGCGCGCACCGGCTGGGCGAGATCGAGCACCAAAGTGCCCGCGACGCTATCGCGCACGCGTGCCGGGACGGCCCCGGCGCGATAGCGGCACTGCACGAGGACCGCGTCGCCGGGCGCCGGAGGATCGACCAGCCAGTTCAACTCCTCCAGGGTGACGCCGTGGCCGAACAGCTCGTCCCCCCGGCCGATCACGACCTCGCGGGTCTCGGGCCGGATGGCGAGCACGTACATCGGCTCGCCAAAGCCGCCCGGGAGGCCGCGCCGCTGACCGATGGTATAGCGGGCGAACCCGGCGTGCTCGCCCACCACCTCTCCCCCCACTGTGACGAGCGGGCCAGGAGAGAGCGCGGGGGCGTCCGCAGGGAGCCGCCGCTCGAGCACGCCGACATAGTCATCGTCCGGGACGAAGCAGATCTCGACCGACTCGGGCTTTTCGGCGGTGACCAGGCCGAGCCGACGCGCCACGGCGCGCGTCTCGGGCTTGGTCAGCTCGCCCACGGGCGTGAGCATGCGCGCCACGACCGAGCGATCGATTCCCCACAGGAAGTAGGACTGGTCCTTCTGCGGGTCGCGCCCGCGGTACAAGGCGCCGCCGCGGGCGATCGCATAATGTCCCGTCGCGATGTAGGCGCAGTCCAGCGCGTCGGCGTGGTGCAGGAAGTCGCGGAACTTGGTGAAGGAATTGCAGCGCACGCAGGGGATCGGCGTCCTGCCGCGGGCGTACTCCGCCACGAAGTTCTCGATCACGTCGCGGCCGAACCGGTGTTCCAGGTTCAGCACGTAGTGCGGGATGCCGAGCTTGTGGGCGACCAGCCGCGCGTCGGTGATCGAGTCGAGGGAGCAACATGGGCGGTCGGGGACTTGGTCGCCGTAGCAGAACAGCTTCATCGTGGCGCCCACGACGTCGTACCCCGCCTCCACCAACACCGCGGCCGCCACGGAGCTGTCGACGCCACCGGACATGGCGACGAGGACGCGCTTGCTCACCGCGTCTCACCCCCCAATTGCGGATTGCGGATTGCGGATTGCGGATTCGACGGTGGTATTTCCAATCCGCAATCCGCAATCCACAATCCGCAATCGCTCCGCCTGTTCATCGGTGCAAGACGGCGGAGAGAGCTCGCACCTTCTCGACAATCCGTGGGAGCACCGCGACCACCGCGTCCACGTCCTCCGGGGCGTTGTCCCGCCCGAACGAGAACCGCAGCGCTGCCACGCCGAGCTCGCGCGGCACGCCCATCGCCGTGAGCACGTGCGAGGGCTCCACCGCCCCGGTCGAGCAGGCGGAGCCCGACGAGCAGGCGATGCCGTCGAGGTCGAAGTGCATGAGCAGGGCCTCGGAGTCGGTCCCCGGAATCGAGACGTTCGTCACGTGCGGCGCGCGCTCCATTTGCGAGCCGTGGATCACGGCGTCGGGCACGAGCTCGAGGAGCCGCCGCTCCAGGTCGTCCCGCAACGCGCGCACCCTACGGGCCAGCTCCGCCTGCTCCTGCGCGGCGAGCTCCACGGCCTTCCCGAGGGCGATGATGCCCGGCACGTTCTCCGTACCAGGCCGTAGGCCGAACTGCTGACCACCCCCATGGATGATCGCCTCGACGGCGTGACGGTCGCGCACGATCAGGGCGCCGATCCCCTTCGGGGCGCCGATCTTATGACCGGAGATGGTGACGAGGGTGCAGCCGACGTCCGTGAGCGATAGGGGGACCTTGCCGAACGCCTGGACGGCGTCCGAATGGAAACAGACGCGCGCCGCGCGACATCGCTCGGCCAGCGCCGCCACCGGCTGGATCGTGCCGACCTCGTTGTTCACCCACATCACGCTCACCACGGCCACGCCGCGCGCCACCGCGGCTTCGACCGCCGCTTCCTCTACCACGCCGGTCGCGCTGACGGGCAGGATGATCTCCTCACCGCCCAGGTGCCGCACCGCGTGCGCGGCGGCGAGCACTGCCTTGTGCTCGGTGGCGGTCACCGCCACGCGGAACGGCCCGCCGCGGTCGCGCGCCGCGAGCGCGGACCCGATGACCGCCAGGTTGTCCGCCTCCGTGCCGCCCGAGGTGAAGATCACCTGGCCGGGCTCGACCCCTCCCCCCAACGCCGCAGCGACCGAGCGCTTCGCCTCCTCGACGCCGGCCCGGGCCGTCCGCCCGAACCGATGGGCCGATGACGGGTTGCCGAAGGCGGCCTTCCCGAGGTAGGGGAGCATCGCCTCCAGCACTTCGGGCCGCACCGGCGTGGTGGCGGCGTTGTCGAGATACACCAGGCGCTTGGCCATGTCCCGAAAATCTACAGGCTACAGGGACCGCACGCCAAGCTGCAGCACATCCTGCACTTCCAGCGTCTCGTGGCAGAAGAACGGCTCGCCGTAGGGCCGCCGAATGAGCGAGCCGTAGTGGGCCGACTGCACCCGGATCAGCTCGTACAGGTCCTGCCCGGTCGGGAAGATCTCTCCCGCCGCCTTCGCCCCGTCGAACTGCGACGCGTAGCAGCGGATCGCCTGCAGCTTCGCATCGAAGCTGTCCGAGATGTCCACCACGAACGTCGGCTTCACCGGATCTTCGCGGTACGCGAGAGCGTGCAGGATCTTGAACGGCCGGTGGGGGGCGCCCGCGCCGCCGTACTTGGCGAGTCCGGCGAGGTAGCACGCGTCGCGGCCCAGCTCGGAGGCGATCCGATGGTCCGGATGGCGGCCGACGGGGAAGGGGAGAATCACCACGCGCGGACGCGTCGCCCGCACCAGCTCCACGAGCCGGGCGCGGGACGGCTCGTCGTTTTGCAGGTGCGCATCGGGCAGCCCCGCGTTGAGCCGCACGTGCACGCCCAGCGCCTTCGCCGCCCGCTCGGCCTCGGCGGCACGCGTAGCGGCATCTCCCCGCGTGCCGGTTTCGCCCTGTGTCAGATCGAGGATGCCGACGCGGTGGCCGGCGCGCACGGCTTTCGCGAGCGTGCCGCCACACGTCAACTCCACGTCGTCGCGATGGGCGGCGATGGCGAGAAGGTCGACATGTTGCGTCATTGCTATCCTCGGCGCCTCGACAGTGCGGAGTGCGGAATGCGGAATGCGGAATGGAAGTGGCGAGTTCGATCCACAATGCTAGCAGTCGGGGTCGACGGTCGCTCGCGCCATTCCGCATTCCGCACTCCGCATTCCGCACTCTTGTTCATTCGTATCTCAACGCCTCCACCGGATCCAGCCGCGCTGCCCGGTTGGCGGGCACGATGCCGAAGATCACCCCGACCATGATCGAGACGAGGGTCGCCACGGCGGCGCTCCACAGCGGGACGGTGGTCGAGAAGCGCAGCAGGAACTTGAGGAATTCGCCCGCGGCGAGACCGAGCACGATGCCGATGACGCCGCCCATGAGCGTGAGCGTGGCCGCCTCGACGAGAAACTGCCACAGGATTTCCCGGCGCGTCGCCCCCACCGCTTTGCGGAGTCCGATCTCGCGCGTCCGGTCGGTGACGGACACCATCATGATCGCCATGACGCCGATGCCGCCCACCATCAGGGCGATGCTCGAGAGCACGAGCATGACGAGGAAGAACGCGGCGGTGAGGCCGTCGAAGACGCTCAGCACCTGGTCCGACGTGAGCATATCGAAGCTGTTGGGCTCGCCCACGCGGATGCCCCGCATGCGGCGCAGCTGCAGCGTGACCGCGTCCATCGCCCGCGGTACTCCGACGCCGTCCACCGGCTTGACGAGGATGATCAGCCCGTTCACCTCGTCGAACTTGAAGTTGCGTCGCGCCGTCTCGAACGGCACCACGCCCGCGATCTCCGGCGTGCCCGGGAGCTCGAAAATGTTGGTGGGGCGCTGGTACACGCCGATCACTCTGAAGGGGCGGCCACCGACCTTGATCAGCCGGCTCACGGGGTCGATCGGCCCGAACAGGCGGTCCACCGTGCGCTGCTCCACTATGATCACGGGTGCCCCGGTGCGGCGCTCGGCCGGGGTGAACACGCGTCCGCGGGAGATGCCCCCGCCCAGGATCTCCATGAAGCGGTCGTCTGCGCCGAACAGGGCGAGCGTCTGGGTACGGATACCCCCGTACTCGAAGCGATGGAACAGCTGTGTCCAGATTGCGGCGTAGTGGATCTCCGGCAGCCGCGCGATCGCTTCGGCCTCTTGTGGTTTGAGCACCGGTCGCAGCCGGATCTCCCGAGGAAGGGCATCGGGATTGACGGGGGTTTGTGTGAAGTACCGCAGCACGCGGAACGTCGTCGGGCCGACGACCTCCAGGGTCTGCACGATCTGCTGGCGGAACCCCGTCACGATCGAGGCCATGGCCATGACGGTCGCGATCCCGATCACGACGCCCAACACCGTGAGCGCCGAGCGGGCCTTGTTGGCCCGTACCTGCTCGAGGGCGATGAGCCAGCCCTCGCTGACGGAGTGCAGTCTCATTCGGCCCGCAGCGCGGCAATGGGGTCGAGTCGCGCCGCTCGGGTCGCGGGATACACGCCGAACAGCACCCCCACGGTGAGCCCCAGCGCCAGGGCGACGCCCACCGACCACAGGGTCACCCGTGCGGGCAACGGGGAGAGCGTCCCCACCAGCCCGGCGAGGGCCGTGCCCGCGGCGAGGCCCAGCAGTCCCCCCGCCAGAGAGAGGGTGACGGATTCGGCCAAGAACTGGCGGCGGATCGCGCGCCGCGTGGCGCCGAGCGACTTGCGAATCCCGATCTCCCGGGTGCGCTCGTTCACGCTCATGAGCATGATGTTCATGATCACGATACCCCCGACGACGATGCCGATGGCCACCACCGCCGGCACGACCGTGAAAATGACGCGCGTGAGGCTCTGCCAGAAGGCAATGAGCCCCTCGGCCGTGTCCACGGTGAAGTCGTCGTCTTGACCCGGACGTAGCCGGTGCGCGATACGCATCGCCTCCTCGGCCCGGAGCATCGCGTCGGACACCTGATCGGCCGCCGGCATCTTGACGGAGATCACCGTCGTCTGGCGGCGCCCATACAGGGCCTCGAAAGTCGTGAGCGGGAGCATCACGAACCCGTCCCACGACTGACCGAGCACCGTGCCCTTCTTCGCGATCACGCCCTTGATCGTGAACGCCCAGCCCCGCACGCGCACGCGCTTGCCGACGGCCCGCGCGACGTCGTCGAACAGCTTCTCGGCGACATCGAACCCGAGGACCGCCACGAGGCGGCGCTCGCGCACGTCCACGTCGGTGAGCGGATCGCCCGCCGCGATCTGGTAGTCCTGCACGATCTGATATGGGGCGGTGACACCGAACACGAACGCGTCGCCCACGGTCCGGTTACGCCACGCGACGTCGGCCGTGGGGGTGGGCCACCCCGACTGCAGAGCGATCGCTTGCGCCTCAGGGACGGCGCGCTCCACGTAGGGCACGTCTTCGGGCGCGATGATGGGCCGGCGCTGGATCCGCCTCCACTCTTCGTCGTCGATGAACCCTACCTGTATCGGGTCGCGCCGGATCTGGAACGCGTTCACGCCCACGATCGCTCCGGCGAGCCGCTCCCGCACGTACGCGTTCATGCCCTGAATCACCGCCACCACGGCGATGAGGAACGCCACCGACACGATGATCCCGAGCAGCGTGAAGAACGACCGCAGCTTGTGGCCCCACAGGGTCCGCAGCGCCTGGAGGATGGCTTCGGTGAGCTGCATCAGATTGCAAACTTAAGCGGGAAGTGCGGAATGCGGAGTGCGGAATGCGGAATGGATCGCGCAATCGTCGAGCCCTGGTGCGGGCATCGAGCATCGGACCTTCCCCTTCAATTCCGCATTCCGCATTCCGCACTCCGCACGATGTCTATTCGTATCTCAACGCTTCCACCGGATCGAGCCGGGCGGCCCGACTGGCGGGGTAGAGGCCGAAGCCCACCCCGGTCAGGGCCGAGACGCCGAGCGCGACGACGATCGACCACAGAGGCACATTGGCGGGAATCGGCGTGACACGGGAGATGGCGAACGCGAGGCAGCCGCCCACCAGCATCCCGGCCGCGCCGCCCACCAGCGTCAGGGTCGACGCCTCGACGAGGAACTGCCACAGGATGGCGCGCCGCGTCGCCCCGAGTGCCTTGCGGACCCCGATCTCGCGGGTGCGCTCGGTGACCGAGATCATCATGATCGCGACGACACCCACGCCTCCCACCATCAGCCCGATCGACGAGAGCACGAGCATCACGAGGAAGAACATTCCCGTGACCTGGTTCCAGGAATCGAGCAGCTTGTCCTGCGTTACGATCGAGAAGGTGTTCTCCTGGCCGGGCTTCATGCCGCGGAGCGAGCGCAGCGTCGCGACCACTTCGTCCATCGCCTGCTGCTGGCTGTAGCCGGGCGCCGGGGCGACCGCCAGCCGCATCCACCCTTTGAAGTAGGGCACGTGCTTGGCGAACGCGCCGTGCGGGATCCCGACGAAAGGCGGCGTGCTGCCGCTGAACAGGCTGGGGGGCGGCGTGTACACGCCGATCACGGTGAAGGGCGCGCCGGCGACGTGGATCGTCTGACCGATCGGGTCGCGGCCGCGGAACAGCTGGTCTTCCAGCTTGCGGTTGATGACCGCGACGGGGCTGTTGGCGAGGTCCTCGAGCCGCGTGAAGGTGCGCCCTGGGTAGACGTCGCCGCCGTTCACCTCCACCCACTGGGCGGACAACCCCGACACGTTGACCGACTCGAGCCGCAGGTCGGCGAACTCCACGGTCGCGGAGCTCTCGTCTCGGCGAGTCACGTAGCGCACCGATGGAAGCAGGGCGATGCGGTCGGCCTCGATCTCGTTGATCGGCGGGTTGCGGCGCCAGGGGCTCGATTCGTCGGAGCCGTCCGAGACGTTGACCCCGGCCCGGAAGAAGCGCCACACGAGGAACGTGCGCGGCGCGATCGACTCGAAGATGCCCGAGACGCTCTTGTTGATGCCGCTGATCATCGCGGCCATCACCATCACGACCATCACGCCGATCGCGACGCCGAGGATGGTCAGCGCGGCCCGTCCCTTGTTGCTGCGCAGCGAGTCCAGCGCGATGCCGACCCCTTCGAACAGGCTGGTCATGTCTCGTGCCGCAGGGCGGCGATCGGGTCGAGGCGCGCCGCGCGGCTCGCCGGGTACACGCCGGCGATGATGCCCACGCCGGCGCCGAGCACGACGCCGACCACGATCGACCAGGGCGCGACCGCGGCGGGGAGCGGCGTCGTGGCCGCCACGGCGCCGGCGAGCCCCAGTCCCAGCGCGACGCCGCCGGCGGCGCCCGCGGTGGCGAGCGTGGTGGCCTCGACCAGGAACTGTCGCAGGATGTCGCGCCGCCGGGCACCGAGCGACTTCCGGATCCCGATCTCGCGCGTGCGCTCGGCCACCGCCATCAACATGATGTTCATGATCACGATTCCGCCCACGACCAGCGAGATCGCGACGAGGCCCGGGAGCGCGACGAACAGCACGCGGCTGATCTTGCCCCAGAAATCGAGCACCTCGTCCGCGGTTTCCAGCGCGAAGTCGTCCGGCTCGCGCGGCCGCAAGTGGCGGCGGCTCCGCATCATCGCTTCGGCCTGCGCCATCGCTTCCCGCATCTCGGACTGCGAGTTGGCCTTCATCGCCAGCGCGTCCACCACGCGCGGCGGGTTGATGTAGCGCTTGAGCGGCGCGCTCGCCGGCGCCACCGCGAACTTGTCGAGCGACAGGCCGAACAGGTTACCCTGCTTCTCCACGACCCCGATCACCCGGTACGGAAGGTCGAAGAGCTTCACTTCCCGGCCGATGGGGTCCTGACCCTCGAACAGCTTGTCGGCCAGCTCGTGTCCCAGCACGAGGACCGGCACGCCGGCCTCCACCTCCTGAGCGGTAAAGGCGCGGCCCTGTTCGACCAGGAGTGAGCGGATGTCGAGATACAGCTCCGTTGCCGCCGTGACCTGCACATCCTTCGCCTGCTTCCGGCCGGCGGTGAGCGTCGCACGGGTGTTCGACTCCCACGCCGCGAGCACCGGGATCGTCACGCCGCGCACCACGGCCTGCGCGTCGTCGTAGGTCACCCGCGGGCGCCGGCGCCACACCCGCCACGTCGAGTCGGTGACGTTGCCGAGCTGCACGTCGGGGAATTGCCGGAGCCGAAACGTGTTCACGCCGAGGATCGTGCCGGCGAACTTGTCCGTCATGTAGCGGTTCATCCCCTGCACGACGGACACGACGGCGATGAGAAACATCACGCCGATGAACACGCCGATGATGGAGAAGGCGCTCTTCAGTTTCTGCGCCCGGATGGTCTGTAAAGCGAGGCGGACGGCCTCGAAGAAGGGCACCTATTCGTATCGCAGCGCCTCGACCGGATCGAGCCGGGAGGCCTTGCTCGCGGGGTAGATGCCGAACAGCAGCCCGGTGACCGCGGCCGCGGCCAGCGCGAGGACGACGGAGCCGAGCGGCACGTAGGCGGGGACCGGTGTGGCGCCGGCGAGGATCAGCGACACGAGCCAGCCGACGACCATGCCGACGATCCCGCCCACGAGCGTCAGGGTCGCCGCCTCGACCAGGAACTGCCACAGGATTTCCCGCCGGGTGGCGCCGAGCGCCTTGCGCACGCCGATCTCCCGGGTACGCTCCGTGACCGAAATCATCATGATCGCGACGACGCCGATGCCCCCGACGAGCAGGCCCACCATCGAGAGCGCGATCATCAGGACCCGGGCCACCAGAGTGAAGCTGTTGATGGCCTTCACGTAGACTTCCTGCGTGACCGCATCGAAGTTGTTCCGCTGCCCCGGCCGGAGCGCGCGCATCGTGCGCAGGGCCATGGTGACGTCGTCCATCGCTCGCTCGAGGGACACCGAGTCTTGGGGAACGACGAACATGTCCATCCAGCCGCGCCAATACTGCAGGTCCTTCATGAAGGTCCCGTGCGGGATCATGGCTTGGGGCCGGTCGTCCCCGCCGAACAGGCGGGGCGGGGGGTCGTACACACCGATCACGTCGTACGGCACGCCGCTGATCTTGATGCGCCGCGCCATCGGGTCCCGTTGGCCGAACAGGTTCTCCGCGAGCTTCGTGTTGACCACCGCGACGTGGCTATTGGCGGCGTCTTCGACGCGGGTAAAGGAGCGGCCAGGGTGGATGATCCCGCCCTCGATCTTCGGCCAGTCGGCGTTGCGGCCCCGGATGTTGATGGCCGACATGCGGTGGCCTTCGAAGTCGATGTCCGCCGAGGTGTTCTCGTCGACGACTACGAAGGCGATGGAGGGCAGCTGCTCGAGGCGGGTGGCCTCCGTCATCGTGAGCGGCGGGCGCCGTCGCCACGGATCCGGGTCTTCCGGATCCACGTCGCCCTGCCCACCCCAATAACGCCCTACCCAGAACGTCTTCGGGCCGAGCGACGCGAGCATGTCGGAGATGCCCTTGTTGAACCCGCTGATCAACGCGCCGATGACCATCACGACCGTGACGCCGATGGCGACGCCCAGGATCGTGAGGGCGGCGCGCATCTTGTGGGCGCGCAGCGACGCGAGGGCGATGCCGACGCCTTCGAACAGGGCCGTCACGGCTACTCCTGGCGCAGCGCGGCGATCGGATCGAGCCGCGCCGCGCGGCTGGCGGGATAGACGCCCGCGATCACGCCGACGCTCGCGCCCATGACGACGCCCAACAGGATCGACGCGGGCGACACACGGGCGGGGAGGGGAGAGGTCGCCGCGATGAGGAACGTGAGCCCGATGCCGGCGACGACGCCGAACGCCGCGCCGACGGTCGCGATCGCGGCCGATTCGGCGAGAAACTGCCGCAGCACGTCCCGACGCCGAGCGCCCAGCGACTTCCGGAGCCCGATCTCCCGAGTCCGCTCCGCCACCGACATGAGCATGATGTTCATGATCACGATGCCGCCGATCACCAGCGACACGACCACCACGCCCGGCAGGACCACGACGAGGATCCGGCTGATGCCCGCCCAGAAACGTTGCACGCCCTCGGACGTGTCCAGCGCGAAGTTATCGTCCTGGCGCGGCCGCAGATGGCGGCGGCTGCGCATGATCCCCTCGGCCTGGTCTATCGCCACCCGCATCTCGGGTTCGGTTTGCGCCTTCACGAGGAAGGCGTCGAGGATGCCGGGCGGGTTGACCAGATTCTGCGCGGGCGACAGGGCCGGCACGACGATGAAGCGGTCGAGCGGGAAGCCGAGGATGCTGCCCTGCCTCTCCACCACGCCGATCACGCGATAGGCGATGCCGCCGATGCGCACGCTGCGGTCGAGCGGCGAGCGATCCACGAACAAGCGCTGCGCCACCGCGTCGCCCAGCACGGCCACCGCCGCCCCGGCGCGGTTCTCCTGCGCGGTGAACGCCCGCCCCATGGCGAGGCGGAAGTTCTTGATGTCGAAATAGCGCTCGCTCGCCGCTGTCAGCTCGATGTCCCGCGCCTGCTTGTCGCGGTACGAGACCGTGACGTTGTCACTCGACTGCCAGGCGGTGATGACGGGCACGGTGAGGCCGGCGCTCAACGCTTCCGCGTCGCTGAAGCGGATGCGGGGGCGCCGCGCCCACGATCGCCACACCGAGTCGGGCACGTTGGGCGTGAACATCGGCCGGCGCCGCAGCTGGAACGTGTTCACGCCATACAGGGTCTGGGCGAACTTCTCGGTCATGTAGCGGTTCACGCCGTTCACGATCGACCACGCGCCGATCAGGGAGGCGACGCCGATGAACACGCCGAGCAG
>WNGG01002386.1_pt1 | contig 24672 bp, 19 predicted proteins | sample 5400661 | NCBI WGS metagenome assembly WNGG01 (sample SAMN13153372, study PRJNA577476) | soil metagenome | isolation source: 100 cm soil or saprolite under Garry oak tree replicate 1 | place: USA:California | collected 2016-06-15
GCCGTGCCGGCGCTGGAAAATAAGACCACAAGTTACAGGATCGAGCAGAGATTGACAGCGGCGACGGTGCACGAGTTTTTGGCGAAGACGCCCTATCGCGTGGTGTCCGACCCGGCTACGAGCGACGCGGTGCTGCGTGGGAAAGTGCTCAGTCTGGAGGCGGTCCCACTGCTGTTTGACACCACCACGGGGCGGGCCACGACGATGCTGGTGACGGTGAAGTGCGAGGTCAACTTGGAGGACCGCGAGACAGGAAGACTGCTCTATCACACGGACAACTTTCTGTTTCGCAACCAATACGAGATTTCGACCGATGTGAAAAGCTTCTTCGAAGAGCAGGATCCGGCTCTCGACCGGCTGGCGCAGGATTTTGCGATGCGGCTGGTGGCAGTGGTGACGGAGAACTACTAGAAAGGGCTAAAAAGCGGGCTCCAGCCTTTCGAATGATTTGCCCTGCCAGCACCGCTCCGGACGAGCGGAGAAAAGGGAAGCCTCGAGCCAACTTAAAGTATTACTTGAAGGAGCTCCAAGCGTTGATCGGTTGCGATTTGGCCGGAGAGGCAAGGCTAAATGACGCGCATTTCGGCGAATGAACTGCTGTCGCGGCTGGAGAAGGGGAAGGCCATCCCTGCCATTTTGCTGCTGGGAGAAGAGCCTTATTTGCGGGACCGTTGCCGGGCGCTGCTGATGGAGAGATACGTGCCGGATGCGGCGCGGCCCTGGGCCGTGTCGCGATATTCGGCGGACCGCAGAGAGACGCAAGCGGCGCTCGAACAGGCGCAAACCATGGCCATGCTTTCCCCGGTACAATTGGTTTTCCTCGAGGACGCCGAGGCCATCGAAAGCCTCGGCGAGAAAAGCCGCGATGATGCCGTCGAGCTTCTTGCCGCTTACCTGAATGATCCGGCGCCATTCACCGTGCTGGTGATCGAAGCCCTGCGATTGGATCAGAGAATGAAGTGGGGAAAGTTGCTGACAGAGAAAGCGCTGGTGGTAGAGTGCGGGCTGGGCGAAAACCTCGACGAGCGCCAGGCCGCCGCGGTGGCGCTGGCTGGCGCGATGGGTAAAGAGCAGGGCGTCGCCTTCGAACCTGGAGCGGCCGAAGACTTGGCGGAGTTCGTGGCCGCGGATTTAATGCGGCTCAGGACGGAAATCGGCAAGCTCGGAACGTTTGCGGCGGGGAGAAAACAGATTCGACGCGAAGACGTCCGCGCTCTGGTGGTTTCGGAAAAAACGACGACGGTTTGGGAACTGGCAGCCATGCTGGCCTCGCGCCAGGGAAAGAAAGCTCTCGAGTTTCTGGACCGTCTGTTGCGCGAAGGCGAAGAGCCGCTGCAGATGCTGGGCGCGATGACTTGGATGTACCGCAAGCTGATCGAAGCCAGCGAGCTACGCGGCGTCACGAACGGCTGGGGGGCGGCGCGAGCGCTCGCGATGCGCCCGGAGCAGGCGCAATTGGCGCTCGAGAGCGCAAGAAAAATTCCGAAAGCGCGTTTGCTCACGGGATTAGCCGCGTTGCAGCGAGCCGATGAACGGCTGAAAGGTGGCAGGGAAGACGCCCGCGCCGTGATGGAGTTTTTGATCGCGGAATTAACTGGCGGAGAAGCCTTGGCGGCACCCCGTTAGAGGATTTCCGCTGACCGGCGCATTCCGCCGGTTGGTGATACTAGGTGTGGTCCGAGAGTGTGATCTCGGAGTGGCGCACGCGGCGGTCGAAGTCAGTCAGCAGCGCGGCGGCTTCGGGAGCGACGACCGCGGCTTCCAGGTCAGGGCCGGCGAAGGCGCGGATGGCATCGAGCGAGCGCCAGCTGGTCTCGACGAAAATCTCCACTGCATTGCCCGTCTGACGAGTAGAAACAGTAGCTCCCAGAAAACCGGCGACGCGGCGTAGTTCCGGAAGCACGCTCTTCGAAAAATGCTCGAGATACTTCGGCAACTGCGCCTCCGTGGTGCGCGCCGACCAGTGGCGGAGGATGGCGCCGGATGCCCTGGCAGCGGGGGAGCGTTGTTCGTTGCCAACGACGACTTTCCAGGGGCGCACTTCCCACTTTTTGACCAGACCACTCACGACGTAAGGATCTTTCCGGGCGAATTCTTCAACCTTGCTCCGGTCATCGACTCGAAATACCAGCAAAGCACGGTCGACGGGATCATCGAACGCGCCCGCGAGCAGCAATTCCCCGCGCTCGCGGACTTCTCTGGCCATAAGCAAATGCATTTCGCGGAATTCCGCGCGCCGGGCCACATAGTCATCCACGGTGTCATAGAACAATGCGTAGTAGCTCATATCCGGCTCCGCTACAACGAGTGAACCAGCCAATTGTAAGGGCAATCCCTTGTGATTTGGTCTTTTCGAGAAAAATAGAAAGACGCGGCTGCTCGAGCTTCTCGACTCTGAGGAGGGAAGAGCGGTCTGAAAGCGGAGACGGAAAACCTGCAAACGGCCTTACTTCGCCGCCTTGGCCTTAACGGCGTTGTAAGCAAGGGTTAAACGCGACTTGTAGCGGTTGCCGGTATTTTCGTGCAGCACGCCCTTGGTAATGGCCTGGTCGATGGCAGACATGGTGGGGTGGAGCAGATTGCCCGCCGCGGTGGGGTCACCCGCGGTGAGAGCGGTGCGAAAGCGGCGCATCATGGTGCGGACGCGTGTGCGGTTGATGCGGTTGACTTGGGCCCGTTGACGAGCTTGCGCCGCGCGCTTCAAAACCGACTTTTTCTTCTTCTTGACTTTGGTAGGCTGTCCCTGGGCCATCTATTGCTCCTTGGGCGTATTGTCCAAGTTTCTAACGTTAAACGAGGCTTCTAGCTTTGTCAAACGCGGGAAAAGTCGGTCGCACAGCGGTCAAACCGGTGCTCATGGGAATCCTATCCGGCGTAGGCGGAGCCGTCGCGGGCTTCTCGCCATGCGTATTACTGGTCAGACTCGATTGGCTTGATGGCCCAGGGGGATGTTTGTTTTCCGGCTTGTCTTCGTGCCAGCGATGGCTTCGGGTCTCTACGGATACAGGTCGTCCTTAACCGGGATGCAAACCCGCGGCGAGGTGCAAAATTCAGACTAACCCACCACCCAAAGGTCCACTTGAAGCTACCACGGAGCAGCAGCCCATCAGGCCCGCCGCCGCGGCTGGCGGGATTGCTGCGGGAAGGACTGGTTCCAAGCCGCCCAAAAAGCACGACGAGTTGCGGCTGCTGATCAATTCGCAGCACCCGATCATTACTGTCGAGACGCCGGAAGAGGATCGCGTGGAAGCGCTGCTCCTGGACGTCGCCGCGGAGCTGGGTGTTCCGCTCTACGAATGGAGCGTCACGACCGGTCTGGCAAAGGCCCACGGCGCGCCCCTGTACAACACCGACAGTCCGGAGCAAGGGCTCGCGAACATCGCGCTGATTCAGGGCGACGGGATTTTCTTGTTGAAGGATTTTGCGCGCTACTGCGGCAACGACAAGATTTGCCGGAGGCTGCGCGACCTGGCCGAGAAGTTTCGAACCGGGCGGCGTTCGATTGTGCTGACGGCCGCGAAAATGGAGCTGCCTCCGGACCTGGAAGGCGATGCCATGCCTTTCCAGTTGGGCCTGCCGGAAGTGGAGGATTTGCTACCCGGAGTGAAGCAGGTGCTCGCGGAGCTAAGCCGTGATCGGCACATTGCTATCGCGCTCGATGTTCCCGCGATGACGCAACTGGCGCAGAATCTGGTTGGCCTGCCGGAGGAAGAGGCCCTGCGCGCGCTGCGGAAGAGCGTGCTCGAGCGAGGGAAGGCCGATGCGGGGTTGCTCGATGCGGTGCGGGAAGCGAAGCGCGAAGCACTCAAAACCGAGGGATTGCTCGAAACGGTGCGGCGAGACGCGTCATTTATGGACGTGGCGGGGTTGCGGCACCTCCGTGACTGGATTGCGAAGAGAAAGAATGCCTTGACTCCCGAAGGGCGGCGGTTCGGGCTGGTGCCGCCAAAGGGCGTGCTTATCACTGGGGTGCAGGGTTGCGGGAAGAGCCTGGCCGCCCGCGCGGTCGCGGGCGAGTGGGGATTCGAATTGGGGAGGCTGGACGCGGGCGCCCTCTACGACAAATACGTCGGCGAGAGCGAGCGGCGGCTGCACAAAGCGCTGGAATTGGCGCAGAAACTCGCTCCGCTGGTGTTGTGGATCGACGAAATTGAAAAGGCGTTTGCCTCGGCCGGCTCGAGCGGCGACGCCGACGCCGGTTTGTCGCAGCGGCTGCTTGCCACACTCCTGACCTGGATGCAAGACCGCGAGGGTGGTGTGTTCCTGGCGGCAACTTCGAACAACATCACCGTGCTGCCACCGGAGATGCTGCGCAAAGGGCGATTTGATGAGATTTTTTTCGTAGATTTGCCGAATAGGGAAGTGCGCGCGGCGTTGTTTGCCCTGCACTTGAAAAAGCGCGGCCGGGACGCGGCAGGATTCGATCTGGCGAAATTAGCCCTCGCGAGCGAAGGCTTCTCCGGCGCGGAAATCGAACAACTCATCGTTGCCGGACTGTACACGGCGTTCAACGCCAAGCAGCAATTGACCACCGACGTCCTGCTCGCAGAGATTCAGGGCACGCAGCCGCTCAGCGTGACACGCGCGTAAGAGGTGCAGTCCATCCGCGAATGGGCCAAGACCCGCGCCGTGCCCGCGGATTAAGCGTCCCTAGACAGGGTCCTGCGAAGAAACGTGTTGGCCTGTTCGAAGCGCCGTGCCATCCTGTCTCCATCGCACGCCCGTTCCAGAAACGTTTCCGCATCCCACTCGCTCCGTTGGACGCCGAAAAAGTCTCCGCCGTAGATGTGAATCGCGCCCGTCAGGCGCCCGATGGGGTTGGTCACGGAATGGATGATGTCTTCTCCCAGCTCGACCGTGTCTTTTTCACAAAGGGCCTTTGCTCCCGCGGCTTCAAGCCTCCGGCTGCTGTCGGCAGGCAAGCGTCGCCAGAAAATATTGTCTTCGCGGCCGGAGTAGATTCCAATCACGGCCCACATCTTGTGATTGTGCGGCAGCAAGGTCATCCAAGGCGCCCAGATCACGTTCAGGATGGTGAGATCGCTTCCCTGGTAGAGTTTCTGCATCTCCGCGCGCTTGGGCTCACCGAGCGCGGAAACCAGGGAAGCGCGATCGGAAAGCGACCGCGCTAAAATCTCGCTGATAGGCGCCTGGGGAGCATTTTCCCGGACTGCCTTTCGGCAGTCTGAGACGAGCTGATCGAGGTCAAACTTCATCGCCGGCCCCCGCGAAGCCAGGGTGAGATGCAAGGTATTGTACCCCCGTTTCTTACCGACCATTCCGCAGTACGCGCGTCTCCGGACCAATGGTCGTCACCCACGGTCAGGAAGTCAGGAAGTCAGGAAGTCAGGAACTCAGGAACTCGTAGCTTGACCCGAGCCCAGTGCTGCGCTAGGGTGTAAAGAGTTTCTCCTAGGCGGCGCCAAGCCCCCTATGTGTAGCGAGGAGGAATCCCACGAGCAAGCCGGTTCCGGTAAGCCGAGAACCTTCCAATTGGATGCGACGTACCGTTCACATTTCCGGACAAATTGAACCCTTCTTTGGCACGCTCGATGAAAACGTGCGCCTGCTTGAAGACTCGCTGCATGTGCGCACGCATCTGCACGACACGCGGCTGGCCATTGAAGGTGAGCAGGATAACGTGGACCGTGCGGTGACCATCGTCGAGGAATACAATCACCTGACCCGGCACGGGCACAAACTTTCGTCTTCGGAAGTGAAGTCGCTGGTCCGGGTGGCGACCGAAGAGCCGCACGAATCGCCGCGAGGCATGTTCGAGCACGGCCGCGCGCGCTCGTTTGGCAAAAAGCAGGTCACGCCGAAAGGCGCCAATCAGCGCCATTACATGGAGGCGATCGAGAAGCACGATATGGTTTTTGCCACCGGGCCCGGCGGCACGGGGAAAACGTACCTCGCGGTGGCCATGGCGGTGAGCGCGCTGCTGACCAAGCAGGTGAACCGCATCATCCTGGCGCGGCCGGCGGTCGAAGCCGGCGAGCGGCTGGGATTTTTGCCGGGAACATTGCAACAAAAAATCGATCCTTACATGCGGCCGCTGTACGACGCGCTGTATGACATGCTGGACGCGGACAAGCTCGAACGCTTCCTCGAAAAAGGCATCATTGAAGTGGCGCCGCTGGCGTTCATGCGCGGGCGCACGCTAAATGATTCGTTCGTGATTTTAGACGAAGCGCAAAACACAACGAGCGAGCAGATGAAAATGTTCCTGACGCGGTTGGGCTTCAACTCGAAAGCGGTAGTCACCGGGGACGTGACGCAGATTGACTTGCCGCAAGGAAAGAAGAGCGGGTTGGTCGAAGCGCTTGAAGTGTGCGGCAAGATCGAAGGAATCGGCTTGGTGCAATTCGGAGAAAGAGACGTGGTACGTCACAACCTGGTGCAGCAAATCATTCGCGCCTACGAAGACTATGAAACCGCCCATCCGCAGCGTGGCGGCGCGAACGGGAAAGCGGCCCCGGCCAGAGAGTCCGGGAAAGAATCCGAGCAAGAAATTCCGCAAGGATGATTCTAAATCAGCAGCACGAGGTGCGCCTGGCGCTGCGTCCTCTGGAATCGTTCTTGCGCCGCGTGCAGAGGGAACTCGGCTTGAAACCATCCGGCATGACCGTTTGTTTGGTGAGCGCCGCGGGAATGGCACGCTTGAACCAGAACTTTCGGAGGAAACAAGGACCGACCGACGTGCTCTCGTTTCCGACGGCCGCGAAGCAGAAACCGGTGCGTTTTCGGCATCGACTGCACGCGACGAACTCCGGCAGACACGAGTATTTGGGAGACATCGCGATTTCGCCGGCAACCGCACGGCGTTACGCGAAAAAACAAGAACGTCCCCTTGCAAGTGAGCTTCGCGTGCTGATTCTGCACGGCGTTTTACATTTGCTCGGTTACGACCATGAAACCGATCATGGCCAGATGGATAGAATCGAGCGGAAGCTGCGCAAGCGCTTCGGGTTGAGTTGATGTATCTAAGCTGGATTTACGCGCTCAGTGTCGTGCTGGTGGGCCTCACGCTGCCCATTTTCTCCTACCTGACACTGATTTACCGCGAGTTGGGGCGCATGACCACCGGCCGCGTTCACGAACATCTGGACATCTTCGAAGCGGAAATCGAACCAAAGCTGAAAATCAACCGGCGTAGCGGCGGCCGCACCTTCCGCATCCTCGGCCATTTCTGGCTGGCGTTTTTGGTGCTGGAAACGACGCGCGGGGTGGTGTACTTCGTTCCGAGCACTTGGGAATCGCTGATCGAGTTTTGCGTGTTTGTCATTCTCGAAGTGGTTTTCGCCATGCATTTTATCCCGGACATGTTGCTGTACCGCACCACGGGCCGCTGGCTGCTTCCGCTCCTGCCGCTCATTCGAAGCGCGATGTGGCTGGTCTGGCCGGTGCGCGTGTTTCTCGAAGGCGCGGAGTCGCTCGCGCGGATTTCCGAACAGGAAGCGGAAAAGACCGAGGAGCAGCGCACGGAAGAAGGGATAGAGGCGCTGGTGGAAGCCGCGGAGGAAGAGGGCATCATCGAGCCGGAGCAGGCGGATTTGATCGAGCAAGTGGTGGAATTCAGCGACAAGCGTGTGCGCGAGGTGATGACTCCCCGGCCGGATATCGTGGCCATTTCTGCAGAGTCTACTCTCGAGGAGCTGCATGCCAAGGTGGTCGAAACGAAATTCAGCAAGATTCCGGTCTACGAGAAATCGCTGGACGACACTTTCGGCGTGGTCTTCGCGCAAGATCTTTTGCAAATCGCAGATCCGGATTTGCCCAAGCGAAGAGTGCGCGAGCTGGTGAAACCGGTTTTGTTCATGCCGGAGACCAAGATTGGATCGGAGTTGTTGCGCGAGATGCGCCAAAAGGGCCATCCGCTGGCCGTGGTCATTGATGAACACGGAACGGTGGCGGGAATCGCCACGGTGGAAGACCTGGTGGAAGAGATCGTCGGGGAGAGCGGCAACAGCGGAAAGCCGCTCGCACCGGACGTGGTTCGCGAACCGGACGGCGGATTGGTCATGCGCGGAAGCATGGCGATTGATGCGGTGGAGGAGTTGCTGGGTGTGCGTTTTGGCGAGGAAGCCGATGAGACGGTGACCACGCTCGCCGGCCTTTTGAATCATGTTACCGGCAAAGTGCCGGCCTCCGGAGACAAAATTGAAATGGAAGGCCACCGGTTTGAAGTGGTGGAAGCAAACCAAAGAAAAGTGTTGCGAGTGCGAATCCGCAAACAGATGAAAGCGGTTCCCACAACGACGTAGGTACACGGAAACATAGCAGACTTGGAGCCACGGGATAGGCCATCCAGCTCTGCAGGGAGGACCGTCGATGCTCCGCGCGAGGGCCAGAGAGCTTTCTGCGGCTGTTGCCTTTCTGACGATGATGGCCGTGCCCATCCGTGCGCAACAGCAACGAGCGGCGGAAGAGCCTGCGACGGACATGCACTGGGCCGTCAAGATTCCCATGCGCGATGGAGCGAAGTTGAACGCGACAATCTTCGCCTCGCACGGGCAGAAGGAGCCACAGCCGGTGATCTTCACGTTTACGCCTTACATCGGCGATTCGTATACGGACCGTGCGCTGTACTTTGCAAAGCATGGCTATGTGTACGCGCTCGTGGATGTGCGCGGACGCGGCAATTCGGGAGGGGAATTCGAGCCGTTTGCGAATGAGGGCCGCGACGGCTACGACGTGGTGGAATGGTTCGCAAAGCAGCCGTATTGCAACGGAAAAGTGACGATGTGGGGTGGTTCTTACGCGGGATTCGATCAGTGGACGGTTCTGAAAGAGTTTCCACCGCACCTGGCTACGATCGTTCCCGCCGCCGCCGCGCATCCCGGGGTGGATTTCCCGTTCCAGTACAACATTTTTGGCACTTACGAGATGCAATGGCTCACCTTCACGAGCGGAGTCACGGGCAACAGCAACCTTTTTGGAAGCAGCAGTTTTTGGGCGAGCAACGCGCGCGAAATGTACATGGCGCACTCGGCATTTCAAAGCTATGACAAGCTGGTGGGAAATCCGTCGGCGGTGTTTCAGAAATGGCTAGCGCATCCGGTTCCTGATGCGTACTACGACGCGATGGTGCCTTCTCCCGAACAATACAAGAAAATCAGCCTGCCGATCCTGACGATTACCGGACATTACGACGGAGATCAGCCGGGAGCTTTCACTTATTACAAGCGGCACATGCGATACGGAACGCCGGAGGCTAAAGCACAACATTACTTGATCATTGGGCCGTGGGACCACGCGGGAACCCGCACGCCAAAGGCGGAAGTCGGAGGATTGAAATTCGGCGCAGCAAGTGTTCTCGATCTCAACAAGCTGCACACGGAATGGTACGACTGGACGATGAAGGGCGGTCGAAAGCCGGAATTCCTGAAGAAGCGCGTGGCTTATTACCTGGTTGGAACGGAGGAGTGGAAGTACGCGGATAGCCTGGAGAGCCTCACAAACACGACGAAGACATTTTATTTAAGCTCGGACGGCGCGGCCGGCGACGTGTTTCATTCTGGCGCGTTGCGCGAAAGCAAAGCCGATGGGGGCGCGCCGGGCGATTCTTGGATCTACGATCCGCTGGATACACGCCCCGGCGCTCAGGAGCCGGAGGACGATCCCAATTATCTGACGTCGCAACGGGCAGCCATGAACCTGTACGGAGAGGGCGCGGTTTATCACACCGAGCCCTTTCTGGAAGCCACGGAAGTGACGGGATTTGCAAGGCTGACGCTGTGGTTGAAGATGGATGTGCCGGACACGGACCTCGAGGCGGACTTGTTTGAAATTCTGCCTGGCGGCAGCTCCGTGTCACTTACGAGCGCGACCATGCGAGCGCGGTATCGAGAGTCTGTCCGAGACGCGAAGCTCGTGCCGGCCGGAGCGACGGAGGAATACGTGTTTGACAATTTCACTTTTTTCTCGCGGCGCATCGCTGAAGGGAGCCGGCTGCGGCTGATCGTGAGCAGCATCAATTCGACGGGGACAGAGAAAAACTACAATAGCGGAGGCGTGGTCGCAGCCGAGACTGGGAAAGATGCGAAGACTGCACATATCAGCCTGATTCACGATAGCGCGCATCCCAGCCGCCTGGAGTTGCCGATCGTAAAGCCCTGATGCGAGAAGAAGAGAGTGTCGGGAAGAAACAAGCGTTTCGTTCTGGATTCGTTGCCATTGTTGGACGCCCGAACGCCGGAAAATCCACGCTGGTCAATCGCCTGGTCGGCCAAAAAATCGCCATCGTCACTTCCAAACCGCAGACCACCCGCAATCGCATTCAGGGAATTGTAACCAGCGCGGAAGGCCAGATCATTTTTATCGATACGCCCGGCATGCACGAAGCGAATTCCGCGCTCGGCAGGCAAATGATGCAGGAGCTTGCCGCGGCGCTCGAAGGAATCGACGTTCTTCTGCTTATGATGGATGTCAGCCGCCCGGAGCTGAGGGCGGACGAACTGTTGCTCGAAAAGGCCCGGCGGTTTCGCGGCAAAACCATCCTGGCACTGAACAAAATCGATCGCTTGCCAAAGCCCAAGCTACTCCCAGTGACGGAATCGTTCGCGAAGGCTTTCGATTTTGCCGCCATTGTGCCGGTTTCGGCGCTAAAGGGTTCCGGCTGTGATGCCTTGCTTCAAGAGATCTGGAAGCATTTGCCGGAGGGTGCGCCGTATTTTCCGGAAGACCAAGTGACCGACCAGCCGGAGCGGTTCCTGGCCTCGGAAATCATCCGCGAAAAGGCGATTCAGGTGATGTATCACGAAGTGCCATACGCACTGGCCGTGTTTGCGGAAAAGTTTGAAGAGACCCCCAAGCTTCTGCGGATTGAGGCGCTTCTGAACGTCGAGCGAGATTCACAAAAGAAAATCCTCATCGGGCACAAGGGGGAAATGATCAAGAGAATCGGAACGGAAGCACGCAAAGAATTGGAGCGTCTTTTCGGAACGAAAATCTACCTTGGGCTGCACGTGAAAGTGGCGCCGGACTGGCGCGAAAATCCCCAGAAAGTGAGAGAACTCGATTGGCGGCATCAGCTCGAAGAGCTCACAGAGGCTGCCCATGACCGCGAAGACCAGGAAGACCAGGAAGAATAGGGAGCGGTGGCTCCCTGTCTTTCTTGCCGTCAGCTAGCAAGCCTCCGGCTTGTCGCCGGAGCTCTTTTTGCTTCAGCTAGTAGGCCGACGGCGACCCGCCCTGGCCGTATCCACCGAAAGTCCAGCGCAGCGAGACCGTGGTATAGAGGCCGTACGGGCCGGTGGTGCGGAGGTCGGCTGGGCCAAGCAGGCGGCTGTAACGTCCCAGATAGTCGACCTGGTGCTGGGTCAGGCGCAGTTCGAAATTCCGCGGCAACCGGTAACCGGCTCCAATCGATCGGTCATAAGCGATCGGCTCCATGGATTCTTCGTAGCTGACCTGCGGTATGTTCCTCCCGAAGCTGAATCTTGGCTCGAAGAACAAGAAGAGATGGCGCGCGAAGGTTTGCCCTAGGGGGTGCATCTCTATATATCCGCTAAAGAGGTAGCGCGCATAGGCGGTGCACTGGGAGGCGGCTCCACCCGCGGTCGACGGTTGAGGAAACATGCAGCGGCCTAGGTCGGGCTCGTTGTGCGAAGGCGCCACGGCAAATTCCGTGTAGCCGCGAATCCAGTTGTGTGGAAAAAAGGTCGGGGGCGGCGAAGCTTCGACGGCGTGACGGGAAGAGCTGAAGGCTTCGTCAGTGACTGTTTGCGAGATGGCGGCGGGAGCCAAAGGGACGGAGAGGGCAGACAGAATCAGAGCGATCTTTTTCACGCAGTGTCTCCTTAGCCGTCGATCCATCGTGATGAAACAGAGTGGGAATTCGTCATCCCCCTGAACAACGCGATTGGAAAAAGCGCGGGTGGCTAACCGCGCCGCAAAACCGCCGCTTTGTTAATTCTTTGTTTCCAACGGCAACCCGAGTTTGCGAGGATTGTATACGAATGGTGATTTTGCGAAGGGAAAAAGAACTGGGTTTGCCGTGATTTAGTCAACCGCCCCTTGCGCCTAATCCGGCGCCGCGATTCCGAGAGATTTCATTTTGCGGTAGAGGTGGCTGCGTTCGAGGCCGAGGGCTGTTGCCGTCTGAGTCATATTCCAGCGGTGCTCTTGCAGCTTGCGAAGAATGAACTCGCGCTCATAGGCACTGCGGGCTTCGTGGAGCGTCGAGTAGGGATGGTGCGGGCTTTCGGCAACACCGCGAAAGAGTTCGGGCGGGAGATGATGGGGCTCGATGCGTGCCTGGGGACATACGATGACAAGCCTCTCCACGAGATTCCGCAGCTCACGAACATTTCCTGGCCAAGGATAGCGCAGCAGGACTTCCATGGCGGCCTCGCTGAGTTCTCGGGTTTTCTTGCCGTAGCCGGAGCTGAACTCCCTGAGGAAATAGTTCGCTAAGGTGGGTATGTCCTCCCGGCGATCCCGCAAGGGCGGAACATAAAAGGGAATGACGTTCAGCCGATAAAACAGATCCTGGCGGAAGGCGCCGCGGGAGATCTCCTGCTCCAGATTCTTGTTTGTCGCGGCGACGACGCGCACGTCAACGTTCGAGGCGACGTTGGAGCCCACGCGCTCAAAACGCTGTTCCTCGAGGACGCGGAGCACTTTCGACTGCGTGCGCAGACTCATGTCGCCGATCTCATCCAAAAACAACGTGCCGCCGTCAGCTTTCTGGAATTTCCCTATCTTGTCCTCGGTGGCGCCCGTGAAGCTACCCTTGATGTGGCCGAAGAGTTCGGACTCGATCAGCTCTTCAGGGATTGCCGCACAATTCACTTCCACGAATGGACCCTTGGCGCGAAGGCTGGCCGCATGCAGGGCGCGGGCCACCAATTCCTTGCCGGTTCCGCTCTCTCCGTAGATCAGCACGCGGCCGTTGGTGGGGGCGGTGACGGTTATCTGCTGACGCAGCGCTTTCATGGGCACACTGCCACCAATAACCTGGTAACGATGGCCCAGCTCGTTTCGCAACAGCAGGTTTTCTTCTTCCAGGCGGCGCTGCTGGATGGCATTGCGCACCAAGACGATGATTTTTTCCAGAGAAAGGGGCTTCTCAATGAAGTCGAAGGCGCCAAGTTTAGTGGCTCGAACGGCCGTTTCGATGGTTCCATGGCCGGAAATCATGATGACTGCCGGCGGGTGAGGCAGCGCCTGAATGCGGCTAAGAGCTTCGAGGCCGTCGATCCCAGGAAGCCAGACGTCGAGAAGCACAACCTCCAAATCGCCCACCGCGGAACGTTCCAAGGCTTCCTCGGCCGACCCCACCGCATCCACTTGATAGCCTTCATCCCGCAGGATGAGAGTGAGGGACTCGCGAATGCCAGCCTCGTCGTCGACGATGAGGATGTGTGGCCGCAGCGTCATAGGGCGGTAGGGGACCCGTTGTGGTCGGCAACGGAAGCAGCCGGCAATTCCGCGGCGGGTAACTCGATCACGAAGCGGGAGCCAACGGGGAAATTGTCCTCAACATGGATGCTCCCGCCGTGCTCGGCGATGATGCGTGCCGCGATGGCCAGCCCCAGGCCGGTACCTCGATCCTTGGTCGAAAAATGCGGCAGAAAAAGCTTGTCTTTGTCTTCAGGAGAAATGCCATTGCCGGTATCCGCGACGGAAATTTCCACGGCCTCAGCGTCGGGAAGCGACTTTGTGGAAACAGTGATCTCGCGGAAAGAAGAATTCTCCAATGCTTCGGCAGCATTGTCGATGAGATTCACGACCACGCTGCGCAGCAACCCGGCATCCGCTCGCACCGTAGCGACATTCTCCGCGAAATTGCTCTTCAAGGTGATGCCATCCAGCCTTTCTGAAAAGACTTCAACGGCTTCCCGAACGATGGCATTGGGGTTTGCCGAGGCGAGTTTGGCCGCAGGGAAGCGCACAAATTGAGAAAACTCATTGACGAGTGAGGCGAGCGTAGACACTTCCCGTTCAATCAAACGCGAGCACTCCTGAACAAGCTTCGCCAATTCCGAATCGGCGGAAGCCCCGGGTTCGAAGGATTCTCGTTTTTCCAGGAATCGAGAGAGTCGCTGTGCGGAGAGCTGAATGGGGGTCAAGGGGTTCTTGATTTCGTGCGCAATGCGGCGAGCCACTTCCTGCCACGCCTCCGTCTTCTGGGAGCGGAGCAACTCCGACAAATCATCGAAGACCAGCACAAAACCCGTGTTCGCGCGGCGCGGGCCGAGAGAACTTACCGTAACAGCCAGATGCAACACGCGCCCCCCGACCACGGTTTCCATTTCCCGGGACACCACTCCCATGCGGAGAGACCGGCGCATCAAGTGTTGGACGGTGTGTGCAGAATCCGCACCCAGCAATTCCTCCAGGGATTCGAGCCCGCCTGCATCCATCCCGAACATCCGCGAAACGGAGGTGTTGCTCCGCAAAATGGCTCCCGAACTGTCGAGCGAGATCACTCCGGTAGGAATATTTTCGAGCACGGTTTCCATCAATTGCCGCCGCCGCTCCAGCTCTTGTACTGCTTGTTGCAGGCTGCGGGTGAACTCATCGATCTGTGCCCGGCTGTCGCGCAACTGGGTGGTCATGGTGTTGAACGAGCGCACCAACACCCCAAGTTCGTCCTGAGCCTGTTCCGGGACCTGATAATCAAAGTTGCCGGAAGAAACTTCGCGGGTGCCTTCCGCGAGCGCCTGAATGGGAACCGTGACTTGCTTGGCGAGAAACAGCGCCACCCACATGACCGACGACAACAGCAGAACGGTAAACAGCAGGAGGATGAGAAGCATCTGGTGCTTGAGGGCACGGAGATCCTGCTTGGCCTGATAGTATTCGCGAGTTTGCGTCTGAATGGCGGCGAGACGCGTCAGCACACCCGGGCTCGCGCGGTAAGCCGCCACAATGAACCCCGCTGGTTTTCCATCTTCGAAATTCGGCACGCGCGCGCCGAAATAATTTTTCCCTTCCGCCTCCCAAACCTCCACGCCGCTCTCCAGTGAACGCAGGTATTCGCCTGACGCGGTGGGCTGCATGCAGATGGCTCCGCGGCGGTCCTCCGGCTGATTGTCGCAAACAATCCCACCGCGGACAGGCGTTCCGCTTTGATCGAGAATCCAGACCGCATCCGCACCTTTCGCGAAAGCGTCTTGCATAAAGTCATCGCCCGGTTTTTGCGCTGCCGATTGCACCTGTAGAGCTAGCGCTCGAAGCCGCGGCAACTGGCCGCGACCGAGGTCATTCAAGAGCTTTTGCGTTTCCTCCGATGCGATCTCAAGTGGCTTGGGAAACCACAACAGCAAGCTTCGATTGATGAGGGAGTAGCTGACAATAAACATGAACACGATCGGCAGCAGGGACAACGCCATTGCGCCGACAACCATCTTGGTTTTGAAGCGAGCGCCAAGTTGTTCGCGGCGGCGCTCGACCCAGAGCCGCAGTGTGGTGCGGCCAAGAATCAGCAGGAAGACCAAAAGCGCGGCGGTGACAAAGCTGGACACCGCGTAGAGCACCATCACTTCGCGCCAGCTCTTTGGGTGGAAGGGCACATCGAGGGAGCCGAACGTAAATACGACTGCGAGCAACAAGGTAAGGAGAATTCCGCCGATCCCCAAGCCCCAGCGCTGTTTGGATTCCAGCCTGCTCATTGGCTAGTTTGCCTCACAAAGTCTGCGGTGACAAAAATCTCCTATCGGCCGACGAATTCGCTGCTTTCCCGGCTGACCGTTTGGGTCATGGGCAGCGGCCGGTGAAAAGAATGTGTCGCGGGTGTATGCTGAAGCATCTCTCTGGCAAGATAGCATCCTGAGGAGGCAAGTCAAGATTTCCACCTGTCCGGGCGCAGAAAAACCTGCCCGAGCGGACAGGTATTAGCGATTTCAAAACGAGCCACGAAATTCCGGCTTCGCTCTTCGTCATCCTTTGTTAAGGTGGGCATTGGGTGCAGGCCCCCCTAGGGAGTAGCTGCGGATGTCCGTCCGTCTTGGCGAAATACTGGTAAAAGAAAGTCTGATCACACAGGACCAGCTCCAGAAGGCTCTCGAGTTCCAGCGCGCCAATGGAGGCAAACTGGGAAGCTGCCTGACCAGAATGGGTTTCATCAGCGATGATGACATCGCCGGCGTGCTCTCCCGCCAGTATGGCGTTCCCTCGATCAATCTGAAGTATTACGAAATCGATCCCAACGTCATCAAGCTGATTCCTCAGGACACCGCCACGCGTTATCAGGTCATTCCGCTCTCGCGCGTCGGTTCCGTTCTAACCATCGCCATGACGGATCCCACGAACGTCTTCGCAATGGACGACATCAAGTTCATGACTGGTTTCAATGTGGAGCCGGTGGTGGCGTCGGAAGCGGCGATCGGCGATGCCATCACGCGGTTCTACGGAGGCGCATCCTCCAACACCGAGGAACTCACCAACTTGATGAAAGACCTGGCCGAAGAGGACCAGGAACTGGAGCTGGCGGCGGAGGAGTCGGAGCTCGATACGGCGACGCTCGAAAAAGCCGCCGAAGAAGCTCCCATCATCAAGCTCGTCAACCTGATTCTGACCGACTCCGTAAAGCGCGGCGCGAGCGACATCCACGTTGAGCCCTACGAGACGGAATTGCGCGTGCGTTTCCGAATTGACGGACAACTTCAGACCGTCATGTCTCCGCCCATGCGCCTGAAGGACGCCATAACCAGCCGCGTAAAGATCATGGCCAAGCTGGACATCGCAGAAAAGCGCTTGCCCCAGGACGGCCGCATCATGATCAAGTACAAGGCGGAAGGCAAGAAGAAGGAATTGGACTTCCGTGTGTCCACCGTGCCCACGCTGTACGGCGAAAAGATCGTCATGCGGTTGCTCGACAAGGAAAACCTCCGCTTGGACATGACCAAGCTCGGTTTCGAATCTTCGTCTCTGGAAAAATTCCACCGCAACATCATGAAACCCTACGGCATGGTGCTGGTGACCGGTCCGACGGGTTCCGGGAAAACCAACACCCTGTATTCCTCCGTCGCCACCTTGAACACCGTAGACACCAACATCATGACCGCGGAGGATCCCGTCGAGTTTCAATTGAGTGGAATCAACCAGGTGCAGATGAAAGAGCAGATAGGCTTGAACTTCGCCGCTGCGCTGCGCTCCTTCCTCCGCCAGGACCCCAATATTATTCTTGTCGGCGAGATCCGCGACTTCGAAACTGCGGAAATCGGCGTAAAGGCGGCTTTGACCGGTCACTTGGTGCTCTCCACTCTGCATACCAATGACGCTCCTTCAACCATCAGCCGTTTGATGAACATGGGCATTGAGCCATTTCTCGTGGCTACTTCGGTGAACTTGATCTGTGCGCAGCGACTCGTGCGGCGAATCTGTACGAATTGCAAGGAAGAGTTGCAGGTTCCCCCGCAGGCCCTGATTGACGCGGGCTATACTCCGGAAGAAGCAAAAACCACAAAGATTTATCATGGCAAGGGTTGCACCACGTGCGGCAAGCGTGGCTATAAGGGACGTACCGGCTTGTACGAAGTGATGGAAATCAATGATGAATTGCGCGAGCTCATTCTTGTCGGCGCTTCTGCATTGGAATTGAAGAAGAAGGCCATCGAGCAGGGAATGATCACGCTGCGGCGCAGCGGTCTGATCAAAGTTGCCGCCGGCATGACGACCATGGAAGAAGTCCTGCGCGAAACGGTTCTATAGAATTGAGGATGACGGATGGCTGGGATTACGCTCAGTGAGCTGTTGAAGAAGATGATTGAGATGGGGGGGAGCGACCTCCATATCACTACCAATAGCCCCCCGCGGGTTCGCGTGCATGGAAAACTTCGTCCGCTGGACATGCCGCCGCTCACCGCCGCGGATACCAAGTCCCTGGCCTACAGCGTGCTGACCGACGCGCAAAAGCACCGCTTCGAAGAAAACCTGGAGTTGGACTTTTCGTTTGGCTTGAAGAGCCTGGCGCGTTTTCGCGGAAACTGCTTCAATCAGCGCGGCGCCGTCGGCGCCGTGTTCCGCACCATTCCGTGGGACATCAAGGGATTCGATGCGCTTGGGCTGCCCACGGTGGTGAAGGGCCTTTGCGATAAGCCTCGTGGATTGGTCCTGGTCACCGGGCCAACGGGCTCCGGTAAATCGACCACGCTCGCCGCCATGCTGGACAAAATCAACAGCGAGCGCGAAGAACACATGATCACCATCGAGGACCCCATCGAGTTTTTGCACAACCACAAACGGTGCCTGGTCAACCAGCGCGAGGTGCACGCCGATACTCATTCTTTCGCGAATTCGCTCCGCGCCGCGTTGCGCGAAGACCCAGACGTGGTACTGATCGGCGAGATGCGCGACCTGGAAACCATCGAATCGGCGCTGCGCATCGCCGAGACCGGGCACTTAACTTTTGCGACGCTGCACACCAACTCCGCCGCTTCGACGATCACCCGCATCATTGACGTTTTTCCCGCCCACCAGCAGCCGCAAATCCGCGCGCAGCTTTCCATGGTGCTCGAAGGAGTTCTTTGTCAGGCACTCTTGCCTCGAGCCGACGGGCGTGGCCGGGTCATGATTATGGAAATCCTTGTGCCCACCCCGGCCATCCGCAACCTGATTCGCGAGGATAAAATCCATCAAGTCTATTCCGCGATGCAGACAGGCACGGGACAAACCGGCATGCAGACGTTCAATCAGGGGCTTGCCAACGCCTATTCCGGCAAGTTGATCACCCTGGACCTGGCGTTGTCGCGTTCATCGAATCCCGATGAACTGCAGGACATGATTAACCGTGGGGTGACAACTTCGGGCAACGGGATAAAAGCACCCATAGCCACCAGGCGTTGAGGGTTGGCGGAAAACAACGAGCCAGAGGATAAAGAGATTTAGGAGGCAAGCTGATGCCGGATTACAAATATCAAGGAACGAGCCGAAGCGGCTCGAGCGTTAGCGGCGTGATGACCGCGTCGAACAAGACGGAACTGGCGAGCATTTTGAAGCGCCAGCAGATCACCGCCACCAAAATGACCGAGAAGGGAAAGGAATTCAATATTCCCACGTTTGGCGGCGGCGTTTCTTCGAAAGAGCTGGCCATCTTTACCCGTCAGTTCTCGGTCATGATTGACGCCGGTCTGCCGCTTGTCCAGTGTCTCGAGATTCTCGCAAGCCAGCAGGAAAACAAGACCTTTCAAAAGGTGTTGACCGGGACGCGAGCCCAGGTGGAAGGCGGCGCCACGCTTTCTACGGCCATGCGCAGCTCCCCGAAGGCCTTTGATGCTCTCTATGTGAACATGGTGGAAGCGGGCGAGACCGGCGGTATTCTCGACACCATTCTCCAGCGGCTCTCCGCGTACATCGAAAAAAACGTCAAGCTGCAGCGAGCCGTGAAGTCTGCGCTGGTCTACCCGGTGGGCGTGCTGACCGTCGCCGGGAGCGTCATCACGCTGCTTCTCTGGAAGGTCGTCCCCATTTTCGCGACGTTGTTTGCCGGCCTGGGCGTGGATCTTCCGCTTCCCACCCGAATCGTCATCGCACTGAGTCACTTCATCGGGAGCATTTTCGGCTTCCTGCTTTTGGTGGCCGTCTGCGGCGCCATTTTCGCGCTGAAAGTTTGGTATGGCACGCCGCAAGGCCGTTTTATACTGGACACGATTATCCTGAAAATGCCGGTCTTGGGCACCCTGATGAGGAAGATCGCTGTTGCCCGCTTTACGCGAACTCTGGGAACGCTGATTTCGAGCGGCGTGCCCATCCTGGAGGGCTTAGACATCACGGCCAGGACCGCGGGTAACGCGGTCGTCGAGAAGGCCTTGATGAAAGTGAGAAAGTCGCTCGAAGAAGGCAAGTCGTTGACCGAGCCCTTGAAGGAATGTGACGTTTTCCCCGGCATGGTCACGCAGATGATTGCGGTTGGCGAACAGACCGGCGCCATGGACGCCATGTTGCAGAAGATCGCCGATTTCTATGAGGAAGAAGTGGATGCGGCCGTGAAAGACTTGCTAACCGCTCTTGAACCCATCATGATTGTGTTTCTCGGCTTAGTGGTGGGCGGCGTCGTTGTTTCCATGTACTTGCCGCTGTTCTCGCTCATCGGGAAGCTGGCCAACCACTAGCCGCGCTGCGCCCGCGGGTCGATAACCTCTCGAGAGGGCGGGGAGCTACTCTCCGCCCTCTGTTTTCCTGCCTGGATTTGGGGATGCCCTGATGGCTCGCTGAGGGCGCGGGGAAATCATGGACCAGAGTTTTGCGACAAAAGCTTGGCTGGAATGGCTGGCGCGTGTCCGGCTGCTCACGATCACGCTCATTCTGACGGTGGGTGTTGTGTGGCCGCAATATGTGCCGGGTCTGAGCCCCAACCGGTTTTTTCTCACCCTGATCATCTTCTGGATCACGGTCGGAATCCTTCACCTTATCCTGCTCCGGTGGCTGCCCCGGGCATCCTGGCACGGCGGCATGCAAGTGGCCGGCGACGTCGTGATGGTGACCCTGCTGGTTTACCTGACTGGTTCGCAGGAGAGCTATTTCATCTCGCTTTATCTGCTGGTCATTATCGTAGGCAGCATCGTTTTTTCCCGTCGCGTCGCGTTCTTCAACGCCGCCGTCTGTTTCTCGCTCCTCACTGCCCTGACTCTTCTGGCCTATACGGGGAAACTGCCTCGCACATCCACGGCGTTGCCGCCGATCGAGAACCTGCGCACCTGGCTGGTTATGAATCTCTTGGGTTTCCTGGCAGTTGCCTATCTGACCAGCCTGCTTGTCCACTCGCTTCGGAGCAAGGGGCAGGAACTCGAGGAAAAACGCGAAGAACTTCTGAGCCTCCAGGATTTCACGCAGGACATTATCCATTCCATGCGTGGCGGCTTGATCACCACGGACCTTGCGGGAGTTATTCTGCTCCTCAATCGCACCGGCGAGGAGATTTTGGGACATCGGTTCGCGGATGTGCGCGGGAAAAAACTTCAGGAGCTGAACCAGGATTTCTGGCTCCCCGGGCAGTATCCGAATGTCGAGAAACTCTCTCTTAGAAAAGAGATCCATTTTCGGACTCCACAGGGCGAGGTGCGCTATCTGGGAATCAGCGTGTCCCCGCTGCGCCTGGGAACCGAGGAACGCAGCGGCTTTGTCTTCAACTTTCAGGACCTTACGGACTTGCGCCGGCTGGAGCAGGAGGTGGCCACCAAAGAGCGCATGGCCGCGTTGGGGCGTCTCTCCGCCGCCATCGCCCATGAAATCCGGCAGCCCTTGACGGCCATGGCCGGCGCCGTAAAAGAACTGGCTCGCCTTGTGCCTCTCGAAGACGATGAAAAAACAACATCATCACGGATTTTCTAAACTATTCACGGGAAAAGACCTACAAGTTTCAGGAAGCGGACGTCTGCGCCCTTCTCGATGAAACACTGACGCTCGTGGAGAAGAAACCTGAGGTTGCTTCCAAATTCCAGATCGTGCGGGCTTTCAACGGTCAAGAGCTGCGAGCGCGCGTGGACGCAAACAAGATTAAACAAGTGTTTTGGAACCTATGTGATAACGCCCTCCGGGCGATGCCGGCCGGCGGCACGCTTACTGTGAAACTCGAGCCGTATCCATTCTGGTTGCGCATTGCCTTTCAGGATACGGGGATTGGCCTGGATGCCAAACAAAGAGCTAAAATTTTTGAGCCCCTTCAATCCGGGTTTGAGGGCGGCACGGGTTTAGGATTATCGATCGTCTATCAGATCGTACAGGCCCACAGCGGGAAAATCAGCGTGATCTCGGAGAAGGATCGCGGCGCAGAATTCATCGTCGAATTACCGCGAGTCGCGTGAGGCACTATGCAGGGAACGAAAGCCGCAATAAAGGAAGGCGCGCGAGAGTTGCCGCATATTCTCGTCGTGGATGACGAGAAGTCGATTTGCGAGCTCTTAGAGATCACTTTTCGCAAGGAAGGTCATCGGGTGGAAGTCGCCAACAGTACCGAGGCCGCCAAACGCAAGCTGGAATCGCAGATCTTCGACATCATCATTTCCGACATTCGTATGCCTGGGGAAGATGGCGTCGACTTGCTGAAATTCGCCAAAGAAATTGCCCCGGATTCCTTTTTCGTGTTGATGACCGCACTCCCCGCCCTGGACACCGCCATCGCCGCACTCAACTCCGGCGCCGACCGCTATGTCATTAAGGATCATAACCACATCGATCAATTGCGCCGCGCGGTCCAGGAGGTCAGCGAAAGCCTCAGATGGAAAAAGGAGGCCGGTTACCTGCGTCGGGAGTTGCGGCGGCTAACCGGGCTAGACAACATCATCGGGCAAGGCCCTAAGATGCACGCGATTTTCGATTTGATTCAGACCGTAGCGCCACAGTCGAGCCGCGTGCTGATTACCGGGGAGAGCGGCACGGGGAAAGAGCTGGTGGCCCGCGCGATTCATGAGAACAGCGCCCGCTCCCAGGCTCCGTTCATCACCATCAACTGCGGCGCCTTTCCCGAGACGCTCCTGGAGTCCGAGCTTTTCGGCTACATGAAGGGTTCTTTCACGGGGGCCAACGAGAACCGGCCGGGCTTATTCCAGGCTGCTCACGGTGGCACCCTGTTTATGGACGAGATTGGCAACATGAGCCTGACCATGCAGGTAAAGCTTTACCGCGTTCTCCAGGAAGGCAAGGTCCGGCCTATCGGCAGCACGGCAGAGTCGGATGTGGATGTGCGTATTATCGCCGCAACGAACAAAGACTTTGAAAAGGAAATCGCCGAAGGCCGGTTTCGCGAGGACCTCTATTACCGCCTTAGCGTGATTCCCATCCAAGTTCCTGCTTTGCGTGAGCGCCGTGAAGATATTCCGCTGCTGGCCCGGCACTTCCTGGAGCGCTTCCGCAAAACGATGGAGAAACCCATAGACGCGATTTCGCCGGAAGCGATGAGCAAGCTCGAAGCCTACGACTGGCCGGGGAACGTGAGAGAACTTGAAAACACCATGGAGCGCGCCGTGGCCTTGGAGACGGGCAAGGAGATTTCCGTGCGAGTCCTGCCCGACCGGATCCTGGGTTATGCGGAAGCCCCTCGGGGCACCAGTCAAGGCGTCGAAATACCGGAGGAGGGCGTGGATTTTGAAAAGGTTGTCGCTGCCACCGAGCGAGTGTACCTGCAGGCTGCCCTGGAGAAAGCGGGTGGGGTTCGCACGCGGGCCTCGGAGTTCCTCAAAATCACTTATCGTTCCTTCCGGCATTATGCCAAAAAGCATAGCCTCTGATTCAACCTGGGTGAGCTATCGCCTGGAAGCCTGGCGAGGGCGCCTTTTTTCCGTCCGTACCGAACTCATCCCGTTCAGGCTCCCAAAGCTGGCTTTGGTTGACCTTTAAGGCTTTCCGAATGGACAAAAACTGTCGACAAAAAGGGCTCATCCGCGTCTGAGGCGCATCTTGGGACAGACACTACGGTTAGCTGTTTATGTAACTGCTGTATTTTCAATTAGATGCTTTGCTGAACACGTACGTATGCCATTATCCTGGAGATTGGTCATCCACATGCCCCTCCCCGGTGCAAGTGCTGCTGGCACCTCAAAATTCCTAAGGAGATAGCATGAAGAAACAGAAAGGTTTCTCTCTTATCGAGCTCTTGATCGTTGTGGCGATCATTCTGATCATCGCGGCGATCGCCATCCCGAACTTGCTGCGTTCGAAGATCGCGGCCAATGAATCCTCGGCTGTGGGATCCGTGCGTACGATCGGGACTGCAGAAGTGACGTATTCTTCAAGTTGGGGCAGCGGATACGCTCTCACTTTGCAAAACTTGGGCGGACCGTCCCCTTGCGTCGCGGCGACTGCAGCAGCAGCTTGTTTGATCGACCCACTTTTGAGTGCCCCTGCGCCGGCGACCAAGAGCGGCTATACGTTCAACGCCGCCGGGACTCTCCTGGTCGGCACGGTGTACAACGGCTTCGAAGTGGCTGCTTGGCCAAACACAGTGCAAACCACAGGCGTACGCGGCTTCTGCGACGATCAGACCGGCGTGCTCAAGTTCGTTAGCCCATCCCCTGCTACCATGCCAGTAGCTCCGGGATCTTGTGCTGGAGTTGTGACAGCTCCTGGAGTCTCCGGTCCTGTCGGCAACTAACTCTTAGCTCAGCTTCTCGGACAAAAGGTCTCCCTAAGTGCGAGGCAGCATGGCGGTCAAGAACAGCAGTCCTGCTGACCATTTGCGGCCTTTGCAGGCGACATAAAGTGTCATACTCCAGGTGACAATGTCGCTGGAAGTGCAGGTTCAAAAGTCTAAACGGCTTTTCGTTCAGGCGCTAAGTATAAGGTATTACAGCACTTACCTAGGTTGTGGTGCTGAAATCCCAAAGGTGGCCAGGCTGGCACTTATCGTGCCTCTCTTGTTAGAGTGCTAATGCACGATCTCAAGGAGATTTCATGAAGAAACAGAAGGGTTTCTCTCTTATCGAGCTCTTGATCGTTGTGGCGATCATTCTGATCATCGCGGCGATCGCCATCCCGAACTTGCTGCGTTCGAAGATCGCGGCCAATGAATCCTCGGCTGTGGGATCCGTGCGCACGATCGGGACTGCAGAAGTGACGTATTCTTCAAGTTGGGGCAGCGGTTACGCTATCGACTTGCAGTCACTGGGCGGACCGTCCCCTTGCGTCGCGGCGACTGCAGCAGCAGCTTGTTTGATCGACCCACTTTTGAGTGCCCCTGCGCCGGCGACCAAGAGCGGCTATACGTTCAACGCCGCCGGGACTCTCCTG